>Ga0256873_1000013_pt1 | contig 21545 bp, 17 predicted proteins | sample MC6MC0416MT_FD_190198 | JGI IMG/M metagenome (GOLD analysis project Ga0256873, IMG submission 190198) | Metatranscriptome of enriched soil aggregate microbial communities from Iowa State University, Ames, United States - MC6-MC0416-MT... | ecosystem: Environmental > Terrestrial > Soil >...
TCGTGGGCTGCGCTGAGGTTGAGTTGAAGGTAGGCGGGGAGTTCGCCGCCGTTGGGAATGCCATCGGCGTCCGAGCGCAGGCCGCTGCCGAAGACGTAGTCGGCGCCCAGACGATTGTGGCCGGCGAAGGCGTAGCTGATGCCGCCGGAAGAGGTCAGTTTCTGGTCGTGGTCCAAGTGGATCCAGTGGGTCTGGACGTAGGCGAGTGCCTCGGGATCGAGGTTGTACTGGCCGGTGATGACCTGCTTGCCCATCGCCTTGTTGTAGGCAGCGTTGACGTAAGCGCTGAGCGGCCCGTTGCTGTAGTCGGCGCTGAATTCCACGCCGTGGATGTGGCCTTGGCGGTAGTTGAACGTGGAATAGATGTAGGCAGCGCCGAACTGGCCCTCGTCCTGCAGGCGGTCGACCTTGCGATCGTAGGCGTCCAGGCCGAGGGTGAGGTGGTCGCCCACTTGCTGGGAGACGCCGATGTCGTAATAGTCGCTGCGCTCGGACAGCGGGATGGTGCTGCCACCGGCCGGTTGCTGGTTGGTGGTGCCCTCGTACAGCGCGATGTCGCTGCTGGCCACCAGTTCGCTGGCCGGCGGGGTGAAGTAGCGCGAGTAGCCGGCGTGCACCGTGGTGCTGTCGCTGGCAGTCCAGACCACGCCCAGGCGAGGGCTCAGTTGCCCTTCGGTACCGCCGAAGGCCCTGTAGCGGTCACCGCGCAGGCCGTAATTGACCGTCCAGTCCTCGCCGAGGCGCCATTCGTCCTGCAGATAAACCGCGGTGGTGGTGGCGTTGAAGGCGCTCGCATCGGGAATGCGCAGCGGGGTGGTGCTGGCCTGCTGGCCGTCGCCGTTGACCGGGAACACCCAGGTGTCGCTGCCGGCGCGGGCGCGTTCGGCGTTGACGTACAGGCCATAGCGCAGTGTGTGGTTCTGCCCCAGTGGGGTGGAGACATCGGCCTGCAGGGTAGTGGCCCGGTTGCTGCGCTCCACCTGTGAGGCGACGCCGTTGAAGATCAGGTCGCCGGCCAGGTCCGGGTTGAAGGACAGGTCGCTGTACCGTTGCCCGGCCGAGACCTGGTAGGCGGTGCTGCCCAGAGAACCCTGCAGCACCAGCATGCCGAAGCGGGTGGTCTCGCGCTGGTTCTCGTCCAGCGCGGCCGAGTCGGCGTTGACCGTATCCAGATAGCCGAACTGCGGGGTCTGGCCGGGGTTGACCGGGATCTGGAAGCGGTTGTTGGAGAAGCCGGCGAACAGGCTCAGGCGGGTGTCTTCGTTGACCAGGTAGGTCAGGTCCGCGAACGCCTTGCCCTGGTGGGTGTCATCGTGGTCCGGCCGGCGCGAGGCGGTGGGGTTTTCCATGCCGACCTGGTTCTGGTCGTAGTTGCCGGTCAGGTACCAGCTCCAGCGGCCCTGGCTGCCCCACCACGAGGCGTTGGGGTTGATCTTGCCGTAGGAGCCGGCGGTGAGGCCGGCGCTGCCGCCATTGCCCAGTCGGCGCCGCTGCGGGTGGTGATGTCGACCACGGCGGCGGTACGCTCGCCGAACTGTGCTGGCAGGGCGCCATCCATCAGGCGGATGCGCTTGATGGCACGGGCGTCCAGGGTCTGGCCGAAGCCGGAGATCGATTCGGGCAGCAGCACGCCGTTGAGGCGGTACTGGAGGTTGGCGTGGTCGCCCCGCACGTGCACGCCGCCGTAGGAGTCCTGGACCACGCCAGGCGCCTGCAGCAGCACCTGGTTCAACGGGGTGGAGGCGCCCAGTGGCAGGTTCTGGATGTCTTCGGCGGTGATCTGGTACTGGCTGCTGCCGATATCCGGCGACAGCGCGTTGCGCGCCTGGTCGAGCTGGGCGCTGACGGTGACCGCGTCCAGATCGGTGACGGCCGGAGCGCTGGAAGGGGCGGCGGCGAGGGCGGGCAGGCCGGTGACGGCCAGGGAAACAGCAATACCGGTAGCAAGCAGGGAGGGCTTCATGAGGATGGCTTGGCTGGGCAAAGGGGGAAGGGGCCGGCCTGGCGAGTGTTACTCCGTAACAAATCATGCGCCTGTCCACGGCCGCTGGACCATGCGTGATCTGGCCGATCACCGCGTCCTTTGCTCGGCGTTCAGCCTGGTAAAGCGGCCCAGCCCTTTGCGCCGGCGGCGCGCTCTGCGACCATGACCGGCCCCACACCCCGGAAGTCCGTGATGAGCCTGTCCGCCCCGCCTGTAGCCGATCCCGCCGCGACCGCCGTCGCCGCTGCCTGGTCGCCGGAGAGCTGGCGTGGCAAGCCGGCGCTGCAGATGCCGACCTACCCGGACCCGCTGGCGCTGGATGCGGCGCTGCACGAGCTCAAGCGGCTGCCGCCGCTGGTGACCTCTTGGGAGATCCTGGCGCTCAAGCAGCAGCTGGCCGATGCCCAGGAGGGCAAGCGCTTCCTGCTGCAGGGCGGTGACTGCGCGGAGAACTTCAGCGACTGCGAATCCACCACCATCTCCAACCGGCTCAAGGTGCTGCTGCAGATGAGCCTGGTGCTGGTGCACGGCATGCGTAAACCGGTGATCCGGGTCGGGCGCTTCGCCGGGCAGTACGCCAAGCCGCGTTCGGCCGATACCGAAACCCGCGACGGCGTGACCCTGCCGAGCTACCGCGGCGACGTGATCAATGCGCCGGAGTTCACCGAAGCTGCCCGTCTGCCGGACCCGCGCCGGATGCTGCAGGCGCATGCGCACTCGGCGATGACGATGAACTTCGTGCGGGCGCTGATCGATGGCGGTTTCGCCGATCTGCACCACCCCGAGTACTGGAACCTGGAGTGGGTGCGGCATTCGCCGCTGGCCACCGATTACCAGAAGATGGTGTCTTCGATCGGCGATGCGGTGCGTTTCATGGAAACGCTGTCCGGAACGCAGGTGTACAACCTCAACCGGATCGACTTCTACACCTCGCACGAAGCGCTGCTGCTGCCCTACGAGCAGGCGCTGACCCGCCAGGTGCCGCGCCAGCAGGGCTGGTTGAACCTGAGCACGCACTACCCGTGGATCGGCATGCGCACCGCCGCGCTGGATGGTGCGCATGTGGAGTACCTGCGCGGCGTGCGCAACCCGATCGCGATCAAGGTCGGCCCGTCGGTGCAGCCGGACCAGTTGCTGCGCCTGATCGATGTGCTCAACCCCGAAGACGAGCCGGGCCGGCTGAGCTTCATCCACCGCATGGGGGCTGCACAGATCGCCGAGAAGCTGCCGCCGCTGTTGAATGCGGTCAAGCGCGATGGCCGGCGTGTGCTGTGGGTATGCGATGCGATGCATGGCAACACCGAGAGCACCAGCAACGGCTACAAGACGCGTCGTTTCGACAACGTACGTGGTGAGGTAGAGATGTCCTTCGATCTGCATGCCGCGGCCGGCACACGGTTGGGGGGCGTGCACCTGGAGCTGACCGGCGAGGACGTGACCGAATGCACCGGCGGTGCGCGCGAGTTGACCGAGCGCGACCTGGAACGCGCCTATCGCTCCTCGGTGGACCCGCGCCTGAACTACGAGCAGTCGCTGGAGATCGCGATGGCGATCGTGCGCAAGCAGGCGCACTACGCCGCCTGACTTGGTGCGTGTCCTCGACACGCACCTTACATCCGCCTGACACGATGGTCATGGCCGCACCGGCATCCTGTGGACTTCCTCGCGAAGAACACAGGAGCGTGCAGTGACCGTGGACTGGCAGCAGGCAGCGTTGTATCTATGGCCGATCTCGATCGCACTGGCGATCGGGATCAGCGGCTGGTGGTTGCTTATGGCGTTGACGCGACGGTTGAAAAACCGCGATTACCGCCGCGCCCGCATCGCCCGCGTGATCAGCCGGCCGCTGGCGTTCGCACTGCCGCTGCTGCTGTTGATTCCTGCACTGGAAGCCACTCCGCTGCACGGGCGATGGCTGGATCAGTCACTGCGCCTGCTGCACATCGGCCTGACCGGCTGCTTCATCTGGCTGCTGGTGCGCGCGGTGGCCGCCGGCGAGCAGGCGATCCTGCGCGATCACCCGATGGAAGTGGCCGACAACCTCGAGGCGCGCCGGATCCAGACGCAAACGCGTGTGCTGAGCCGGGTGTTGATGGGCGCGATCATCCTGGTCGGAGTCTCGCTGATCCTGCTGACCTTCCCGATGGTGCGCCAGATCGGCACCGCGCTGCTGGCCTCGGCCGGCATCATCGGTCTGGTCGCCGGTATCGCGGCCAAGCCGGTATTCGGCAACCTGATCGCGGGCCTGCAGATCGCGCTGACCCAGCCGATCCGGCTGGACGATGTGGTGATCGTCGATGGCGAGTGGGGCCGGGTGGAGGAGATCAACAGCAGCTACGTGGTGGTGCGGATCTGGGATGCGCGGCGGATGGTGGTGCCCCTGACGTGGTTCATCGAACACCCGTTCCAGAACTGGACGCGCCGCAGCGCCGATCTGCTCGGTACCGCGTTCCTGTGGCTGGACTACACCGCCCCGATCCCGGCGATCCGCGCCGAGCTGGAGCGCATCTGCAAAGGCGAGGCGCTGTGGGACGGCCAGGTCTGCGTGACCCAGGTGACCGAAACCACGGAGCACACCCTGCAGGTGCGCCTGCTGGTGAGTGCGCGCAACTCCGGTGATGCGTTCGATCTACGCTGCATCGTGCGCGAACGCATGCTCGATTTCCTCGCCCGCGAGCATCCGCAGGCATTGCCGCGCACCCGCGCCGAGCTCAATCAGGAAGTCACGCCAACGCGCCGGGCGCGGTCGCAGCCGGCCGAGGATGTGCGCTCGCCTGGTGCCGAGGATGGTGAGCCGGCGATCCTGCCGGACTCGGGTGACGTATCCCGGTAATGCCGCCCGGCGGCCGGCACTACCAACGCGGGGCGTACGTTCCCGGGTAGGTACCGACCGTTGGTCGGTACACGCCCTCAGGGCGCGACGCTGTGCGGCAGCAGACTGTCGGTCTGGAACCGCGGCGGGCGGCGTGCGCGGGTCCGTTGCTCGTAGGCGTAGCCCAGCTCGATCAGGCGCGGCTCGCTCCAGGCGGTGCCCATGAACAGCAGGCCGAGCGGCAGGCCGTCCACGTGCGCCATGGGTACGGTCAGGCTCGGATAGCCGGCCACCGCAGCGGCGCTGTAACTCTCGCCCGGAAAGTCATCGCCGCTGCCGGGTCGGATCGGCCAGGCCGTGCCGGTGGTCGGCGCCACCAGCGCGTCCAGTTTCTGCTCGCGCAGCACCGCATCGATACCTTCCGGACCGGCCAGACGCCGCGCATCACTGCGGGCGCGGATGTACGCCGGGCTGCCGAGGCCACCCATGGTGGCGGCGGTTTCCATCAGGTCCTGGTCGAACATCGCCAGTTCCTTGCCCGCATGTGAGCGATTCCAGGCGATGACGTCCTCCAGGCTGCGCACCGGGGCCTGGTAGGTAGTGAAGTACCGCTGCAGCCCGGCCTTGAACTCGTGCATCAGCACGATGCGCTCGGCCTCCTGCCACTGGCCCTGGGTGGGCAGCTGCACCGGCACTACGGTGGCACCGGCATCGCGCAGCACGGCCACGGCATGCTGCAGGGCCGGGGCGATGCCCGGCTTCTGCATCAGGTCGCCATACAGCACGCCGATCCGCGCGCCGCGCAGGGCATCGGCATTCAGGCGTGAGGTGTAGTCGTAGACCGCGCGCCCGGGCATGGTCGCGGTGGCCGGGTCGGACTCGTCTCGCCCGGCGATGGCGGTCAGCAGGGCAGCCGCGTCGGCCACGCTGCGCGTCATCGGGCCGGCGGTGTCCTGGCTGAAGGAGATCGGGACGATGCCTTCGCGGCTGACCAGGCCGACCGTCGGCTTCAGCCCGACCACGCCGTTGACCGCGGCCGGGCAGACAATGCTGCCATCGGTTTCGGTGCCGATGGCTGCCACCGCCAGATTGGCCGAGACCGCCACCGCGCTGCCGCTGCTGGAGCCGCACGGGTTATGGCTGAGCCGGTAGGGATTACGCGTCTGCCCGCCACGCGCCCTCCAGCCGGAGATCGATTGGCTGGAGCGGAAATTGGCCCATTCGCTGAGGTTGGTCTTGCCCAGGATCAGCGCACCGGCCGCGCGCAGCCGCTTGACCAGGAATGCATCGTCGGGGCGGAAGCCTTCCAGGGCCAGCGAGCCGGCGGTGGTACTCATGGGGCTGGCGCCGATGTTGTCCTTGAGCAGCAGCGGGATACCGTGCAGCGGACCCCGCAACTGGCCCTGACGGCGCTCAGTGTCCAGCTGGGCGGCCTCGCGCAGTGCATCGGGATTGAGCTCGATCACCGCGCGCAGGCGCGGGCCGGCCCGGTCGAGGCGGGCGATGCGGTCCAGGTAGGCGCGGGCCAGGGTGACGCTGTCCAGCTCGCCGCTGGCCATGCGCGACTGCAGATCGCTGATGTCCGCTTCGGCGTATGCGAAGGGCATGGGCGCGCTGGTGGGCGGGACCGGGGCAGGCGACTCGCGGGCATGCAGGGGCGCCGGGCCCGGGCTGCAGCCGGCCAGTGCGATGAGCATCAGTGATGTCAGTGTCAGGCGCATGCCTGTCCCCCCGAACCGGCCGACAGGCTAACCAGCCCAGGCGGCGCTTGGCAACTCAAGCCGTTCTGGCGGCCTTGCCATGGCGTTTGCGGATATCGCGGGCGAGCACGCCGACCACGATCAGATTGATCACCAGCACCGACCACGAGGCCCAGCCCGGGTGACGGAGGATGGCGTAGATATCGAACGGCAGGTAGATGCCGGCGGTGACGCAGCCCAGCCAGGAGGCCCAGGCCTTGGCGCGCCAGAGGCCCCAGGCCTCGAAAAGGTGCAGGACGCCGTAGGCGACCATCGCAGCAGCCGCCAGATGCACCGCATCGGGGCTGATCATGTTGAGCAGCGAGGGCAGAGTGCCGTGATCCGGGTCCAGGCTGAATCGGCGGATCAGGGCATTGACCGCATCGCGCAGGGGCTGCGGACCGAGCATTTCCAGCCCGGTCGCAGCCAACAGCGCCAGAACCGCCTTGCTGGCTTCCAGCAAGGCGATCAGGTGAAGCCCCGGATGCTTGTGAGGATCCGGGTTGTAGGGCTCGTCGATCACGACAATGAGTCCGATCAGCCGCCGCGCGAGGCCTTCTTGCGGTCGCTTTCGGTCAGGCCCTTCTTGCGCAGGCGGATTTCCTTCGGGGTGATCTCGACCAGCTCATCGTCTTCGATGAAGTCCAGGGCCTGCTCCAGCGAGTACTTGATCGCCGGGGTCAGCTGGATCGCATCGTTCTTGCCCGAAGCGCGCATGTTGGTCAGCGGCTTGGTCTTGATCGCATTGACGGTCAGGTCGTTGTCCTTGGAGTGGATGCCGACCAGCTGGCCTTCATACACGTTGTCGCCTTCAGCAGCGAACAGCTTGCCGCGTTCCTGCAGCGGCCCCAGGGAGTACGCCGGGGTGGCACCCGGGGCATTGGCGATCATCACGCCGTTCTGGCGCTTGGCGATCGCGCCCTGTTCCTTCGGGCCGTAATGGTCGAACACGTGGAACAGCAGGCCCGAACCCTGGGTCAGGGTCTTGAACTCGTTCTGGAAGCCGATCAGGCCACGGGCCGGGATCTGGTATTCCAGGCGCACACGGCCCTTGCCGTCCGGCTCCATGTTCTTCAGCTGGCCCTTGCGGGTACCCAGCTTTTCCATCACGCCGCCCTGGTGCTGCTCTTCGATGTCCACCACCAGCTGCTCGATCGGCTCCATGGCCTGGCCGTCGATCTGCTTGATGATGACTTCCGGGCGCGACACGGCCAGCTCGTAGCCTTCACGACGCATGTTCTCGATCAGCACCGACAGGTGCAGTTCGCCACGGCCGGAGACCAGGAACTTGTCGGCGTCTTCCAGCTGTTCCACCTTCAGGGCCACGTTGTGGACCTGCTCGCGATCCAGGCGGTCCTTGATCTGGCGGCTGGTCAGGAACTTGCCACCGGACAGGTCCTTGTTGCCGGCGAACGGCGAGTTGTTGACCTGGAAGGTCATCGAGATCGTCGGTTCATCGACGGTCAGCGCCGGCAGCGCTTCCGGGGTATCCGGGTGGCACAGGGTGTCGGAGATGGTCAGTTCCGGAATGCCGGAAATGGCGATGATGTCGCCGGCCTCGGCGGTGTCCTGCTCGATGCGCTCCAGGCCCAGGAAGCCCAGCACCTGCGCGACCTTGCCGTTGCGCTTCTTGCCTTCACGGTCGATCACCGCGACCTGCATGTTCTTCTTCAGGGTGCCGCGCTGCACGCGGCCGATGCCGATCACGCCCACGAAGTTGTTGTAGTCCAGCTGGCTGATGCGCATCTGGAACGGGCCGTCCGGGTCCACTTCCGGCTTCGGCGCGTGCTGCATGATCGCTTCGTACAGCGGGGTCATGTCGCCGTCGCGCACGGTGTCTTCCAGGCCGGCGTAGCCGTTCAGGGCCGAGGCGTAGACGATCGGGAAGTCGAGCTGCTCATTGGTGGCGCCGAGCTTGTCGAACAGGTCGAAGACCTGGTCGATCACCCAATCCGGACGCGAGCCCGGACGGTCGACCTTGTTGACCACGACGATCGGCTTGAAGCCCATCGCGAAGGCCTTCTGGGTCACGAAGCGGGTCTGCGGCATCGGGCCGTCCATCGCATCGACGAGGATCAGCACGGTGTCGACCATCGACAGCACGCGCTCCACTTCGCCGCCGAAATCGGCGTGTCCCGGGGTGTCGACGATGTTGATCCGGTTCTTGATACCGGTCTTCTTGTCTTCCCAGGTGATGGCCGTGTTCTTGGCCAGGATGGTGATGCCGCGCTCCTTTTCCTGGTCATTGCTGTCCATCACGCGCTCGGCGAGCACGGTGCGCTCGGAGAGGGTGCCGGACTGCTTGAGCAGCTGGTCGACGAGGGTGGTCTTACCGTGGTCGACGTGGGCGACGATGGCGATGTTGCGAAGATTTTCGATAGACATGCGAAAGGGGGCCAGTCGGCGCCGGATTTGGAAAAAGAAGTCCAACATTATACGGCCAAGATGACCAATCGCGAAAAGTGCCTCGCAAGCCTTGCCGGACAGGCATTCAGCTGTGTGAGGGGCGCCTGTCCGGGCGGCCTGGCGCGCGCTGGGGAGGGGGTGTTCGACCATCGTCAGGCAGGCCGACGCCGGACCACGGGTGTATCCTTATGGGCTGACGATAACCCCGTATATCAAGGATCCGCATGTCCCTCATCGCCACCTTCGACACCACCCAGGGCCCGATCAAGGTCGAGCTGTTCGCCGACAAGGCCCCGCTGACGGTTGCCAACTTCGTCAACCTGGTCAAGCACGGCTTCTATGACGGCCTGGTCTTCCACCGCGTGATCCCGGACTTCATGATCCAGGGCGGCTGCCCCAAGGGCCAGGGCACCGGCGGCCCGGGCTACAAGTTCGAAGATGAAAAGAACGGCGTGAAGCACCAGGTCGGTTCGCTGTCGATGGCCAATGCCGGCCCGAACACGAACGGCAGCCAGTTCTTCATCACCCACATCAAGACCGATTGGCTGGATGGCAAGCACACCGTGTTCGGCCAGGTCCTCGACGGCCAGGCCATCGTCGACTCGGTCAAGCAGGGCGACGTGATCCATTCGATCACCCTGGAAGGCGACACCGACGCCGTGCTGGCCGCCCAGGCCGAGCGCGTGGCGGAGTGGAACAAGCTCATCCCCACCGCCTGATCCGATCCCGACGGCCCCCTGTGAAGGGGGCCGTTTTTACGCTTCTTAGCAGAGGAAATCCCCATGAAAGCACCTGTTCGTGTTGCCGTGACCGGCGCCGCCGGCCAGATCGGCTACGCCCTGCTGTTCCGCATCGCCTCCGGCGACATGCTGGGCAAGGACCAGCCGGTCATCCTGCAGCTGCTCGAGCTGCCGGTCGACAAGGCCCAGGCCGCCCTGCGCGGCGTGATGATGGAACTGGAAGACTGCGCCTTCCCGCTGCTGGCCGGCATGGTCGGTACCGATGACGCCGAAGTGGCCTTCAAGGATGCCGATATCGCCCTGCTGGTCGGCGCGCGTCCGCGCGGCCCGGGCATGGAGCGCAAGGATCTGCTGCTGGAAAACGCCAAGATCTTCACCGCCCAGGGCGCGGCGCTGAACAAGGTCGCCAAGCGTGACGTCAAGGTGCTGGTGGTCGGCAACCCGGCCAACACCAATGCCTACATCGCCATGAAGTCGGCACCGGACCTGAACCCGCGCAACTTCACCGCCATGCTGCGCCTGGACCACAACCGTGCGCTGAGCCAGTTGTCGACCAAGCTCGGCAAGCCGGTCGGTGGCATGGAGAAGCTGATCGTGTGGGGCAACCACAGCCCGACCATGTACCCGGATTACCGTTTCGCCACCGCCGATGGTGCCTCCATCGCCGAGGCGATCAACGACCAGGAATGGAACGCATCGACCTTCATCCCGACCGTGGGCAAGCGCGGCGCGGCGATCATCGAAGCCCGTGGCTCGTCCTCGGCCGCCTCGGCCGCCAATGCCGCCGTCGACCACATCCGTGACTGGGTGCTGGGCAGCAACGGCAAGTGGGTCACCATGGGCGTGCCGTCCGACGGCTCCTACGGCATCCCGGAAGACGTGATCTTCGGCTTTGCGGTCACCACCGAGAATGGCGAGTACACCTTGGTCAAGGATCTGCCGGTCGACGACTTCAGCCAGAAGTACATCGACAAGACCCTGGCCGAGCTGGAAGAAGAGCGCTCCGGCGTCGCCCACCTGCTGGGTTGATCGCACGCGCTGTCGGGTGCCGGCCGTTGGCCGGTCGCCGAACGAAGAAACGCCGGGCTTGCCCGGCGTTTTTTTTGGTGTCCCTACGACCAAGGTCGTGCGGCCGGCCAACGGCCATCGGACTATGCTCGATCCCATGGCTTTGTCTGGGAGGGCTGTCATGCGTTACGAAGATGTCTATCGACGTTCGGTCGATGAACCCGAGGCGTTCTGGGGCGAAGAGGCCCAGCGCATTTACTGGCATACACCGCCGCAGCAGATCCTCGATTACAGCAACCCGCCGTTCCGGCGCTGGTTCGTCGGCGGGGAAACCAACCTCTGCTACAACGCGGTCGACCGCCACCTGGTCGATCGCCCGGACCAGCTCGCGCTGGTCGCCATCTCCAGCGAAACCGGCGTCACCCGCGAGATCACCTACCGCGAGCTGCACCGCGAAGTGAATGCCTTCGCCGCCGTGTTGCAGCGGCTGGACGTACACCGTGGCGACCGTGTGGTGATCTACATGCCGAACATGGCCGAGGCCGTGTTCGCGATGCTGGCCTGCGCGCGCATCGGGGCGATCCATTCGGTGGTGTTCGGCGGCTTCGCCGCGCACAACCTGGCCCTGCGCATCGATGACGCCGAACCGAAGCTGCTGATCGCCGCCGATGCCGGCAAGCGCGGCGGCAAAGTGATTCCGTACAAGGCGATGGTCGATGCCGCCTGCGCCGAAGCCGCTTCGCCGCCACCGCACGTGCTGATCGTCTCGCGCGGTCTGGACCCGGCCGAACCCAAGGTGCCCGGCCGCGACGTCGACTACGCCACGCTGCGTGCCGAAGTGGGCGACCAGGATGTACCGGTGGTGTGGCTGGAATCCAGCGAGCCGAGCTATCTGCTCTACACCTCCGGCACCACCGGCAAGCCCAAGGGCGTGCAGCGCGATGTCGGCGGCTACGCGGTCGCGATGGCGCAGTCGATGGAGACCGTGTTCGACTGCAAGCCCGGCCAGGTGATGTTCTCCACCTCGGATGTGGGCTGGGCGGTCGGGCATTCCTACAACGTCTACGGCCCATTGATCGGCGGCTGCACCTCGCTGCTGTACGAAGGGCTGCCGACCAACCCGGATCCGGGCATCTGGTGGGCACTGTGCGAACAGTACGGCGTGCGCACGCTGTTCTCCTCGCCGACTGCGATCCGCGTGCTCAAGAAACATGACGCCGATTTCATCCGCCGCCACGATCTGGAAGCATTGAAGTATGTCTTCCTCGCCGGCGAACCGCTCGACGAGCCGACCGCGCACTGGATCAACGATGCACTCGGCAAGCCGATCATCGACAACTACTGGCAGACCGAAACCGGCTGGCCGGCACTGACCCTGCTGCCGGGCGTGGACATGAAACCAGTGCGCTTCGGCTCGCCCGGTTTCCCGAACCTCGGCTACCGGATGAAGGTGATCGACGAGAACACCGGCGAGACCGTCGCGGCGGGGCAGAAGGGCGTGTTGGTGATGATCCCGCCATTGCCGCCGGGCTGCATGACCACCGTCTGGAAAGACGATGCGCGCTTCATCCAGAGCTACTTCAGCCACTTCAAGGAACTGCTGTACAGCTCGCTGGACTGGGCGATCCAGGACGAAGACGGCTACACCTTCATCCTGGGCCGCACCGACGATGTCATCAACGTGGCCGGGCACCGCCTGGGCACGCGCGAGATCGAAGAATGCATCGCCGGCCATCCGCTGGTGGCCGAGGCCGCCGTGATCGGGGTCAAGGATGAACTCAAGGGCCAGGTGCCGCTGGTGTTCGTTACCCTCAAGCAGGCCCTGCAGGGAGACGGCAGTGCCGTGGCGGCCGAGATGATGCAGCGGGTGACCAGCACCCTCGGCGCGGTCGCGCGGCCGGCGCACATCCATATCGTCAACGCGCTGCCCAAGACGCGTTCGGGCAAGCTGCTGCGGCGCTCGCTGCAGGCGCTGGCCGAGGAGCGTGACCCGGGCGATCTGTCGACCCTGGATGACCCGGCGGCGTTGGACGAGATCCGCCGCGCGCTGGGCAGCTGACCTGGCATGGGCCGACGAGCACAATGCTGCAGCGCATTACCGGCGACGCGAACGCTCGAGTAAGCTGCAAGCGTGATCGTTGCCGGCCTGACCGGCGGCACGCCGCGCGCCGGGGACACGGCGCGCCTGGGGGTGGCCGCCGGACAATGATGGCCTGGATGATTGCAGGGGGCGTGCAGGCATGGGACGAGGGCCGGCCGGCGCGTGACACGGCACCACGTGAAAGGGGGGAGCACATGGCGTACATCCATGCCAAGACGGCCGCTGGCCGCCAGGAAATCGAGGATCGTGCACGGCGCCTGCCGCCGGCGTTGCGGTCCATTCTGCTGATGGTCGATGGTCAGCGCGATGACACCGCGTTGACCGCGCTGTTGCCGGGCCTGCGTGCGCCCGACGATGCGCTGGCGCAGCTCTCGGCGATGGGCCTGATCGAGATCGTCGGCGGCAGTGCCGCACCGGTCGTCGTCGCGGCGCTGACCGCCGGGCGCGAGCAGGACCCGGAACTCTACAAGCGTCTGTACGACTGGATGAGCGAATCGGTGCGCAGGCACCTGGGTCTGAAGGGCTATTTCATGCAGTTGAAAGTCGAGCGCTGCACCGATGCCGGCAGCCTGGAAAAACTGTGGCCGGACATGGCCGCCGCGATCAGCAAGGCGAAAAGCCCGGCGCTGGCCAATCGCTGGATGGAAGAGACGCGCGCGCTGCTGCAGGCCGATCCCGTGATCGCCTGAGCCGACGCCTCCACGGCAGTCAGCCAGCGCGCTGTTTAGAATGCGCGCTGTTCTGTTGCAGGAGAGCGGTGATGGTGGAAGAGATCGAGGACGACGGCGCACCCGGGTGGGATGCCATCGATGCCGCGTTGAAGGCGGTGTATCTCACGCAGGCGCCGCAGCATTACGGCCCGGTGCTGCGCTCGCTGCTCGGTGGCGAGGATCCGCTGGACGGCATCAGTGCGTACTGGAACGATGCGCCGCTGCCGCACTGGCATTTCGTCAGCTATGGCTTCTCCGAGCTGTATGAAAAAGAGAGCGATGATCCGGCCACCAGTGGTTACGGCTTCGAGCTGAGCGTCCGGGTTGCCGCCGCGGCGGGCAGCGAGCCACCGCCGTGGGCGATGAATTTCCTGCAGAACCTGGCGCGCTACGTGTTCGCCAACGGCAAGGTGTTCCAGCAGGGCCACTACCTCAACGCAGGTGGGCCGATCGCCGCCGACACCGATACGCTGCTGCGGCACATCGCCTTCATGCGCGACCCGCAGTTGCCGCCGCGGGAGACGCCCAACGGCTCGCTGGAGTTCCTGCAGGTGATCGGGCTGACCGATGACGAGATGGAGGCGGTGAAGCGCTGGTCGACCACCGGTGTGCTGGAAGCGCTGCTGCCGAAAATGCCGCTGTGGATCACCGATATCGCGCGTGGCTCGCTGCTGGACGACCCCGCGCTCGCTGCTGCGGTGGCCGAGGGCGCGGCACGCGAAGGCTCGCAGACGGCCTATCTGTTCCTGGAAAAGCTGGGCGGGGTGGTGCGGGGCGAGGGTGCCGACCAGCAGTTGACCCTGACGCTGGGCGCACGCCAGGTGGAATCGCTGCTCGCGCTGCTGCCGGCGCGGTTGCTGTTCGGGCAGCCGCTGACGCTGGTGGGCAATGATCGGCAGATCACGCTGTCGCCGGCGGCGGTCAATGCACTGGTGGTCGAGGCAGATGCGCTGGACTGCCAGCTGGCCCCGGCCACGGTGCAGGCGCTGGTCGCCACGGTCCTACCACGCCGCGGGACCTATGCGATCCCGGGCTGGCCGGCGCTGCAGGTGGTGGTGGAGCCGAGCGAACTGCGCGATGCCGAGGGCAACGTGGTCGAGGTCGTTGGCTGATCGCCGCGCGCGCTGGAAACGAAAAAGCCCGGCACTGCCGGGCTTCTTCTTATACGTCCAGGTCAGCCGCGCCGGTCAGCTCAGGCCTTCGGCCTTCAGGACCGCCTGCACGCCGGTATCGGCTTCCATGCGCTGCTTGAAGGCGGCGAGGTTGTCCAGGCCGCTCAGGTCGATCTTCGCGCCCGCCGCCCAGCGCAGGGTGATGTAGAAGTACGGATCGGCGAAGCTGCGGAAGCCGGCCAGCCAGGGGCGGTCGGCCAACTGCGCATCGGCGCGCTCGAACAGGGCGCGCAGGCGCTTGCGGGCGGCGGCGCGGAGCGCGTCGTACTGGGTGTCGTCTTCGATGAAGGCGCCCGGCGCGAACAGCGGCTTGAACGCCGGGTGCAGATCCGAGTTGACGAAGGACAGCCAACGGGTGGCTTCGGCGCGCTGCTTCGGGCTGCCGTCACCGGTCAGGCCGGCCTGCGGGTGGGTATCGGCGATGTAGCCCATGATGGCCGCGTTCTGGGTCAGCACGAAATCGCCATCGACCACCACCGGCACCGAGCCGGCCGGATTGATGGCCAGAAACGGCGGCGCCTTCAGGGTGTCCTTGTCGAGCAGTTCCACCTCGAACGGCTGGCCGGTCCACTGCAGGGCGATGTGGTCGGCGGTGGAGCAGGCTCCGGGCTTGCTGTACAGCTTCATGGGAACTCCGTTGCGGATCGGTGGAAGGTGAGCCGCCCACTATTCCAGAGCCGGCCCTTCATCCTCAACGGTATGGCCGTAACAGATCGTTACGACGCGCGCGGCTTGAGTTTCTGCACGCGGTAAAAGGTGTGATCGCCGATCGTGGCCACCTGGTAGGCATTGCGCCAGCTCGGGTTGGCGATTGCCATGGCGGCGAAGTGGCTCGCGCCAGGCACGATCTCCTTGCGCTCACCGGCCGGCAGGGCCCAGTTGCGCTCGGCATCGAAGGCCACCGTCATCGCTTCCTGCCAGGCATCGGCGTTGCCGAGCTGGGTGCCGGGCGCGACGATGGTCGGGGCGAACTGCTTGCGGGCGGTCACCACCTGGCACATCGAGTCGCCCCAGAGGCCGCTGTCCAGGCGGCGCAGGGCCACTTCCGCGACGGCTTGCTGGCCGCGCAGGGTCTGGTCACGCGCTTCGAGGTAGACGGTCGTGCTCAGGCACAACGAATCGGCGGCAGGCTGCGGCAACAACTGTGACAGCCAGAGAATCCAGGCCAGTTTCATAAATCTCCTTGCTCCGTGTGGGCCGCACCTGGCTGTTCCATCCGATCATGCGGACGGGGCGTGGGTACGACTTGGCGTCATGGGGAGGCGGCCATCGGGGCCGCCCGGGGGCGGACCCGAAAGAAGACGTGGGGTCCGCGCGCTCACTCGAACTGGGTGGTGAGCGGGAAAGTTGGCGCACGATAGGGGGGGATTTCCCAATACATCCTGAACCCGAAAGCTTGACATTCAGGTTACGAGGTGGGGCTGAATCGGCGGTTCAGCCCCGTATTCAGGTCGGTTTCGACCCGGATCAGAGCGCAGCGGCGACCCGGCTGCCCTGATCGATCGCGCGCTTGGCGTCGAGTTCGGCGGCGACATCCGCGCCGCCGATCAGCTGTGCGTGGATGCCGGCGGCCTGCAGTGCGGCGTGCAGATCACGGCGCGGTTCCTGGCCAGCGCAGACCACCACATGGCTTACCGGCAGCAGCTGTTCCTGGCCGTCCACGCGGATGCGCAGGCCGGCGTCATCTACGCCCAGGTAGGTCACGCCACCGAGCATGCTCACGCCCTTGGCCTTGAGCGTGGCACGGTGGATCCAGCCGGTGGTCTTGCCCAGGCGGGCGCCGGGCTTGCCCGGGCTGCGCTGCAGCAGCCAGACCTTGCGGGCGGGTGCTTCAGGTGCCGGTTTGGCCAGCGCGCCCCGGCCCTCGAAGCTGGGGTCCACGCCCCACTCGGCCATCCAGCGTGCCGGGTCCAGCGCGCTGGAGGGCCCCTCGTGGACCAGGAACTCACCGACATCGAAACCGATGCCGCCGGCGCCGATGATCGCGACCTGCTCGCCTACCTGGACCTTGCCGAGCAGCACATCCAGGTAGGTGACGACCTTGGGGTGGTTGGCGCCGGGGAAATCAACCCGGCGCGGGGTGATGCCGGTGGCGATCACCACCTCGTCGAAACCGGCCAGGGTGGTCACGTCGGCCACGGTGCCCAGCTTCACCTCGACACCGGTCTCGTCCAGCTTGTGGCGGAAATAGCGCAGCGTCTCGTGGAATTCCTCCTTGCCCGGGATCCGTTTGGCGACGTTGAACTGGCCACCGATCTCGCTGCCGGCGTCGAACAGCGTCACCACGTGGCCACGCTCGGCAGCCACGGTCGCGCAGGCCAGTCCGGCCGGACCGGCGCCGACCACGGCGATGCGGCGCGGGGTGGTGGTCGGGCGGTAGACCAGCTCGGTCTCGTGCACGGCGCGCGGGTTGACCAGGCAGCTGGCCGTCTTGTTCTCGAAGACGTGGTCCAGGCAGGCCTGGTTGCAGGCGATGCAGGTGTTGATCGCCTCCGGACGGCCGGCGCGCGACTTGTTGGCCCACTGCGGGTCGGCCAGCAGCGGCCGCGCCAGCGAGACCATGTCGGCACCGCCCGCGGCGAGGATGCGCTCGGCCACGTCGGGCATGTTGATGCGGTTGGTAGCGATCACCGGCACGCCCACATGCGGCTTGAGCTTGGCGGTGACTCCCGCAAAAGCACCGCGTGGCACCGAGGTGGCGATGGTCGGGATGCGCGCCTCGTGCCAGCCGATGCCGGAGTTGATCAGGGTCGCGCCCGCTGCCTCGATGGCCTGGGCCTGCTGTACGATCTCGGCCCAGTTGCTGCCGTCGGGCACCAGGTCTACCAGGGAAAGCCGGTAGATGATGATGAAGTCCGGCCCACAGGCCTCGCGGATGCGGCGCACGATCTCCACCGCGAAGCGCATGCGCTGCGCCGCGTCGCCGCCCCAGCGGTCGGTGCGCTGGTTGGTACGTGGGGCGATGAACTCATTGATCAGATAGCCTTCCGAGCCCATCACCTCCACGCCGTCGTAGCCGGCCTCGCGCGCCAGCCGCGCGCTGCGCGCGTAATCGGCGATGTGGCGGTCCACGCCGCGCGCCGACAGCGCCCGCGGGGTGAACGGGTTGATCGGTGCCTTCAGCTTGGAAGGTGCCACCGAGAGGGGGTGGTAGGCGTAGCGGCCGGCATGCAGCAGCTGCAGGCAGATCCTGCTGCCGTTGTCGTGCACGGCCCGGGTGACCTGGCGATGCGGGCGGACTTCCCACGGCCAGGACAGCTTGCCGCCGAACGGCTTGAGCCGGCCGACCACGTTGGGCGCGAAGCCGCCGGTGACGATCAGCCCGACGCCGCCGGCCGCCCGCTCGGCGAAATACGCCGCCAGCCGCGGGAAATCGCGCGCGCGGTCTTCCAGGCCGGTGTGCATGGACCCCATCAGGACCCGGTTGCGCAGCTGGGTGAAGCCCAGATCGAGCGGGGCGAACAGGTGCGGATAGGCGGTGGATTCGGCGGCTGGCGACATGTGGATACGCTTGCGTACGGAAGCCCGCAGGGTGCCGCGAAAGGCCCTGAAGAGCAAGCGCATGTGTCCCGCCAGATGCCGACCGCCGGTCGGCACGGACGCCCGTCAGGGTGTGGCGGCGGCCGGGGCGGGCTTGCGGATGCCGAACAGCGGCAGGGTGAGCCCACACAGCGGGCCGATCAGCAGCGCGAAAGCAAGGGTGCCCACCCCGACGTTGCCGCCCAGCCACCAGCCGATCAGCAACACCGTGCCTTCGATCGCGCTGCGCACGATCCAGATCGGCCAGCCGGTGCGGGCGTGCAGGCCGGTCATCAGGCCATCGCGCGGGCCGGGGCCGAAGCGCGCGCCGATGTACAGGCCGGTGGCGAGCGCGACCAGCAGCAAACCGCAGGCAAACATCGGGATCTGCCAGGCCAGGCCATGTACCTCCGGCAGCAGCCACAGCCCGAACTGCGCGCTGGGGCCGATCAGCATCACGTTCAGTACCGTGCCCAGGCCCGGCTTCTGCCGGATCGGCCACCACAGCAGCAGCACCAGCGCGCCGATCACATTGGTGGCCACGCCGAAGGACAGCGGCGTCTGCAGCGCGATGCCCTGGGAAAGCACATCCCAGGGCGCCACGCCGATCGCCGCGCGGATCATCACCGCCGCGCCGAAGCCATACAGGAACAGACCGAGCAGAAGTTGCAGCAGGCGCAGGGGCAGGGAGGTGGGCATGACGGGTATCACCGGAAGGGCCACTGACTGTAGGCGGCACTGCGCACCGCCGACAGATACAGATGCGCGCGAAAGTGCGCTGACACGTTGCCGCGCGATTACTCCCAGCCGGACAGCACCAGTTTGCCGATCACGCCGCCGCCTTCCAGTCGCCGGTGTGCCTCGCGCAGATTCGCCGCATTGATGATGCCCAGGTGCGTGTGCGCGGTGGTGCGCAGTTCGCCGGCGTCGATCAGGCTGGCAGCGCGGCTCAGGATGCAGTGCTGCTCGATCATGTCGGCGGTCTGGAAGCGCGAGCGGGCGAACATGAATTCCCAATGGATGCCAATGCACTTGGCCTTGTACGGATCGCCGATGCGCAGCGGTCCGCGCGGCTCGACGATCAGCCCTACATGTCCCTGCGGGGCCAGCAGCTCGCCCAGCGCGTCCCAGTAGTGGTCGGTGTCGGCCAGATTCAGTGCGACCTGCACCTGCGCGACGCCCAATGCCTGCAGTTGCGCGGCCAGCGGTTGGCGATGATCGATCACGTGGTCGGCGCCCATCTGCAGGCACCACGCACGGGTTTGCTCACGCGAGGCGGTGGCGATCACGGTGAAGCCGGCATGCCGTGCCAGCTGGATGGCGATCGAACCGACACCGCCGGCGCCGCCGATGATCAGCAGGTGCTGGCCACGATGACGGCGGTCTTCAAAGTGCAGCGGCATGCGCTGGAACAGCAGTTCCCAAGCGGTCAGCGTGGTCAGCGGCAACGCCGCGGCCTCGGCGAAATCCAGCGTGGTGGGTTTGCGCCCGACCAGGCGCTCGTCCACCCACTGATACTGCGCATTGCAACCGGGGCGGGTCACGTCGCCCGCGTAATACACCTCATCGCCGGGTGCGAAGGCGGTGACTTCCGGGCCTACCGCTTCCACGACACCGGCGGCGTCGTAGCCCAGTATCCGCGGCGGATGCTCCTGCTGCGCGCGTGGCGCACGCTGCTTGGTATCCACGGGATTGACGGAAACAGCATGGATTCGGACCAGCAGGTCGCGTCCCTGCGGCTCGCCCGGTGTCGCGATATTCACGTCCTGCAGCGCAGAGGGGTCTTCGATCGGCAGATATCGGGTCAGTCCCACGGCTTTCATGTCGGCTCCGGATCGGGGGAATCCTCTCCATCATACGGATCACGACGTGGCTGTTTTTGCACTGAATCAAGGCGCTTTCGCGATTTGAACCCTAAAGTGAAAAATGTGTCGCGACGTCGCCTGAATTAGGCAAAACCCTTGTCATTGCTGGGTCTTGCGGAATTTCATCAACCTGTATAGGGTGCCACCAGCTGGACCCGGTAGAGGTCTGGCGGTCGTCTTCACATGTTACGGGACTGTTAACATCACCTTCACTCGCCTGAGCATAATGTTCGCGGCGGTGGCGTGCTGAATCGGCAGTCTGAAAACGACGCAGTAGTGCTGGCCCATGCCTCTACCGGTTTCATACCCCCGAAATAGGAGCTGTACTCAATGAACAAGAAGATCCTCACTGCCGCGCTGCTGGGCGGTCTGGCTTTCGCCCAGGCTGCATCGGCGCAGGATTTTGACGACCGCTGGTACCTGACCGGTTCGGCCGGCTTCAACTTCCAGGATAGCGACCGTCTGACCAACGACGCTCCGTTCGTTACCCTGGGCCTCGGTAAGTTCATCAGCCCCAACTGGTCGCTGGACGGCGAGCTGAACTACCAGAACCCGAACTTCGATGCCAACCAGGATCTGAACTGGAGCCAGTACGGCGCCTCGCTCGACCTGCGTCGCCACTTCATCCAGGAAGGCCGCGGCTGGAACCCGTACCTGCTGTTCGGCCTGGGCTACCAGAAGTCGGAAGAAGAGTACGCAGCGCTGAACACCAACGGTCCGCGTGAGCGCAAGGACGGCAACTTCGCCGCCAAGCTCGGCGTCGGTCTGCAGACCACCTTCGAAAAGCGCGTCGCTGTGCGTGCCGAAGTGGCCTACCGCGCTGACTTCGACGACCAGAGCATTGCTGCTCCGAGCGAAGACTGGTTCGGCGACGTGCTGGCTTCGGTCGGCGTCGTGATCCCGCTGGGCCCGGCCCCGGTTGCTGCCGTGCCGGCTCCGGCTCCGGTTGCGCCGAGCTGCGCCGATCTGGATGACGACGGTGACGGCGTCAACAACTGCGACGACAAGTGCCCGAACTCGCAGCCGGGTCAGACCATCGGTCCGGACGGTTGCCCGGTCCCGGTGTCGATCGATCTGAAGGGCGTGAACTTCGACTTCGATAAGTCGAACCTGCGTCCGGACGCGGTTGCGATCCTGAGCGAAGCTTCGGAAATCCTGAAGCGTTACCCGGATCTGCGCGTTGAAGTGGCCGGTCACACCGATTCCAAGGGTACCGACGCTTACAACCAGAAGCTGTCCGAGCGTCGTGCCACCTCGGTGTACAACTACCTGACCCAGAACGGCGTTGACGCTTCGCGTCTGGTCGGTCCGATCGGTTACGGCGAGAGCCGCCCGATTGCGCCGAACACCAACCCGGATGGTTCGGACAACCCGGAAGGTCGCGCCAAGAACCGTCGTACCGAGCTGAACGTCCAGAACTAATCCTTCTGGCAGTACAGTCTCATAAGCAGGGCCCGGCATTGCCGGGCCCTGTTTTAAACCATAATCA
>Ga0256873_1000016_pt1 | contig 20737 bp, 14 predicted proteins | sample MC6MC0416MT_FD_190198 | JGI IMG/M metagenome (GOLD analysis project Ga0256873, IMG submission 190198) | Metatranscriptome of enriched soil aggregate microbial communities from Iowa State University, Ames, United States - MC6-MC0416-MT... | ecosystem: Environmental > Terrestrial > Soil >...
GGCGGTGCCCGGCGACCCGCGCAGGCAGCGGCGACGCGTCCGGCACGGCGTTCGACGGTGTATGCCGGATCAGCAGGATGGTCATGGAACGTCTCTTCGAAGCGCCCTTCGGCGCGGTGTCGCCACGATGCGGCCGCGCCCCGTAAAACCGCGATGCCGACCCGGTCCGCCCGGCGTAAACAGTGCGTAGCTTTTTCGGACCCGGCCAGGGAACTTGCCCGCCTCCCGTCCGGTCACAGCCACACACTCCCTGGAGCGCCCGTATGGACACCCCCGCCGCCGCCTCTGCCCCCGCCGACCACCGCCTGCTGCGCTGGCTCAAGAAAGAAGCCCTGCCGCTGCTGGTCATGCTCGGCCTGCTCGCCGCGGCGCGCGACACCTTGGCCAACCACTACCAGGTGCCCAGCGGCTCGATGCAGCACACGCTGATGCCCGGCGACCGGGTGGTGGTGGACATGCGCGCCTACGGCGTGCGCCTGCCGTTCACCTCGGTGGAGCTGCTGCACACCGGCCAGCCGCAGCGCGGTGACGTGGCGGTATTCGATTCGCCGCAGGACGGCACCCGCCTGATCAAGCGTATCGCGGCTGTCGGGGGTGATCGGGTCGACCTGCACGACGGCCACTTGAGCATCAACGGCCATCCGCTGGCCCAGGCCGGCGTCGGCGAAATCGAAGACTTCGGCCAGCATCTGGCGCAGCTGGATCTGGGCCAGGGCGGCGGGCCCGACATCACCGGGCTGACCGTCCCGGCGGGCGAGGTGCTGATGCTCGGCGACCACCGCGGCAACAGCGCCGACGGCCGCTTCTTCGGTCTGGTCCAGGCCAGCGCGCTGTATGGCAAGGCCTCGCACGTCTACTACCGGCGCGGCGAAGGCCTGACCTGGCAGGCGCTGTAATCCCGGCCGTGATCTGAATCGATATCTGGATCGTCTCGATCCAGACCTATCAGGTTATGGATCGACCTGTCCGCGCTGCCTATCCTGAGCGCTGACTCCTCGCTCCGGCCCGTTCACGCGGGCCTTACCGGCATGAATGGCGACACCGCAGCGGTCCCCGACCGCAGCCCCCCGACCACCACCGCAGCGCCGGCCGGCGACCAGATCCATCAGGGCACCCCGGCCTTCCGGCGCACGGCGGCCGCGCTGTTCCTGGCCGGCTTCTCCACCTTCGGGCTGCTCTACACGGTGCAGCCGCTGCTGCCCGAATTCAGTCGCCACTTCGGTGTCTCCGCGGCCAACAGTGCGCTGACCCTGTCGCTGACCACCGGTCTGCTGGCGGTCTCCATGCTGATCGCGGGATTGATCTCCGACCGCATCGGGCGCCGCAGCGTGATGGTCGCGGCGCTGCTGGCGTCCAGCGTGTTGTCCGTCGCCACGGCGATGGTGGATGACTGGACCACGCTGCTGGTGCTGCGCACGCTGCTCGGCATCGCGCTCAGTGGCGTACCGGCGGTGGGCATGACCTACCTCGCCGAAGAAATGGACAGCCGCGCGCTGGGCCTGGCGATGGGCCTGTACATCGGCGGCAACGCGATCGGCGGCATGAGCGGTCGCCTCATCGCGGGCATCGTGGCCGACCATTGGGGCTGGCGCTGGGGTATCGGCGTGGTGTCGCTGATCGCGCTGCTCAGTACCGTGCTGCTGTGGATCCAGCTGCCGCCGTCGCGCCACTTCCAGCGCCGCCGTGGCGGCCTGCGCGAACTGCCCGCGCGCTGGCGCAGTCTGTTCGGCGATCCCGGCCTGCCATGGTTGTTCGCCACCGCTTTCGTGTTGATGGGCGTGTTCGTCACCCTCTACAACTATCTCGGTTTCCACCTGCTGGCGCCGCCCTACGGCCTCAGCCAGACCGTGGTCGGCCTGATCTTCAGCGTGTACCTGGTCGGCACCTTCAGCTCGGCCTGGATGGGGCAGCAGGCCAACCGCCATGGCCGCAGCCGCGTGCTGGCGATCTGCTACGGGCTGATCGCGCTGGGCATCGTGCTGCTGGCGATGCCGTGGCTGGGCTGCATGGCCGCCGGCATCGCCTTGGTCACGTTCGGCTTCTTCGGCGGTCACTCGGTGGCCAGCAGCTGGGTCGGCAGCCGCGCCGGTGCAATGCGGGCCGAAGCATCCGCTTTGTACTTGTTCGCCTACTACCTGGGTTCCAGCGTCGCCGGTGTGCTCGGCGGCGTGTTCTACACGCACTGGGATTGGCTGGGCGTGTGCGGCTTCGTCGGCGTACTGACCGTGGCCGGTGGCGTGATCGCCTGGCGCTTGGGGCAACGCGTGCAACCGGGCACCGCCGCGCTCGCGCTCAGCCGCTGACACCCTGCAGCAGACGGGTGAAGTGCCCGATCAACGGTGACGCCGCGCCCCGCCGGCAGGCGACGTGCACTTCCGAACTGGCGGCACGATCACTGAGCGCGACGAAGCGCGCCCCGTCCACCTGGATATGGCTGCACGAGGCGGGCAGTACCGTCACGCCCAAGCCAGAGGCCGCCAGGCTGATCAGCGTCGAGGCTTCCCCGGCTTCCTGCACGATGCGCGGCGTGAAGCCGGCGCTGCGGCACAACGCGATGAAATGATCGTGGATGCCCGCGCCGACCTCGCGCAGGAAGCCGACGAACGGCTCATGCGCGAACAGCCGCAGCGCCACCGCCGCATCGGCCGGCAGATCACGCACCAGCGGATGCTGGTCGTGCACCACCAGCGCCAGCGGATCACTGAACAGTTTGCGTGACATCAGGGGCGCGGGCAGGGCACGTTTGCGGATCAACCCGACATCCAGTTCGCCGGCCATCAGCGCATCGATCTGCTGCAGGGTGTTCATCTCGCGCAGCTTCAACTGCACCTGCGGGAACTGCTGGCGGTAGGCGAAGATCGCACGCGGAATCTGCGTGGACAGCGGCGTCGCCCGGGTCAGCCCGATGCGCAGCTCACCGGTTTCCCCGCGCTGCGCGCGCTGGGTCAGATCGATCGCGGTATCCACCCGCGCCAGCACCTCGCGCGCCTGTTCCTGCAGCACGCGCCCGGCGTCGGTGAGTTCCACGCGGCGGTTCGCACGCAGGAACAACCGCGCGCCGAGCAGCGTTTCCAGCTGACGGATCTGCTGGCTGAGCGGTGGCTGCGACATCCCCAGCCGCTCGGCCGCGCGACCGAAGTGCAGCGTCTCGGCGACGGCCAGGAAGTAGCGCAGGTGGCGGAGTTCGATGGACATGGGGGGATTATGACGCCGGTGGCGCAGGACGCCCCAAGAAAACCGTGTGCAGGCGCAGAAAGGACAAGCTGCCGTTGGACCCCTCGCCACCCGATGATCAACAGAAAGTCATTTCATTAATCTTTCATCCTCCGTTCAGTTATGTTATGAACGCATCCAAATGAGCAGAAATAGTGGATCAGGATGACCCGCACTCGCCTTTTTGCATGCACTTCTTCCGCCGTAATGGCCTCCCTGCTTCTGTTCGCCGTAACGCCCGTGTCGAGAGCTGACAACGAGGGGTCGGACGAAGAAAATCCACCGTCCAGCCTCGAGCGAATCAACGTCATTCGACAGAGGGAGCGCCCTGGCGTTATCTGGTCATTAGGACCCAACTTCGATTTCAGAAACCTGGTCAGTCCGCCGCCGACGTTCAGCTATACGGCACCGGAGCAAGAGACCGATGAACGTACCGACGATTGCAATGAGGGCCAGCCAGGACGGCAATCGGCAGGAAATCCGGTGGTGTTATACACGGGGAACAAGGTCGAACCGGAGACGGATTTCCAAGCCGCTGGCGAAATGGGGCTTTTTCTTAGGCGGGTCTACAATCACCATTGGAGCGCTGCCGGCATATTCGGCAATCACTGGCTCAGCAATTTCGACTATTCGCTGGTCTTCACACAAGGTCAGGATATCGCCTGGGCCCAGCGACCGGATGGCAGTCGAGTTAAATTCCTGCATGACGTAGCAACCAGTCGCTGGTACGAAGATCGTGCCCAGCCGGTCGCCTACATCATCCGAAGGGCAGATGGCCAGATCGAGCTGCACGCAGATGATCGTAGCGTGGAAATCTACAACGCCGAAGGCTTCATAACCCAGCGTAAGAATGAGCAAGGTGTTAAATGGGACTTCGTATATGCCAATCGGTACCTGCAGAAGGTAACGCACTCGTCAGGGCGTACCGTCCAGTTCACCTGGACCAACGGACAGCTGACGCAAGTGACCGACCCGGCTGGCGCAGTCTATCGCTATGCGTATACTAGCAATGCGCTGGCCAGCGGTCGCGGTCGCCTGGCCACCACCACGTTGCCTGGTACGCCAGCGACAACCATTCAATACCACTATGAAGACGCCCGCTATCCGGGGGGATTGACGGGAAAATCATTCAACGGCGTCAGGTACTCGTCCTTTGCCTATGACGGGCAGCGTCGCGCGATCAGCACGCAACATGCGGGTGGCATCGAGCGCTACCAGTTCAGCTATGCGGTACAGGCCACCGAACCTGTATTGCCACCTCCACCTCCCATCTATCCGGGCGGTCAGCAGCCAAGCGATGTGCTCTATATATGCGGAGATATGCAATTCTCCGCCTTGCTCTGCATGGCCAATGGCAACGCTGTCGCCAATGGAGCCTCTGCAGGAGGCAGCACAATCCACCTGAGCACTGCGACGGGCGGCACGCGTGCCCGGCCAGTAAAAAGTTCAGTCACGGTCACCAACCCGCTGGGAAGAAAGACAACGTACACCTACGAGGATGGAAAGGCCGTTTCTGTAGCAGGCGACCCTTCTCCGCGGTGTGCAGCGAGTTACAAGGAAATGACCTATGACGCCAATGGCTACCCGAAATTGGTGTTCGACTTTCAAGACGTCGCCACCCTCTTCGATTACGACGCGTATGGCCGCCTGCTGAAAAAGGTTGAGGCGTCGGGAACAACATCTGAACGGACGACGCGGCTGGTGTGGAACGATCAGCATCGGCTGGTGAAGGAGATACTGGAGGGCGTCAAGGAGGTCCAATACACCTATGACACCAGAGGCAACATCAGCTCAACCACGGAGCGGAACCTGGGCAGTCATGGAACACCCAATCAATCGCGCACGATCAACGTCGCCTACACCTATCACGGAAATGGCCTGAAAGCTTCCGTAAAAATTGACGGGCCGCTGGCAAACGACGACGTGACCTACGCCTTCAACGCGCAGGGCAACCTCATCAGCACAACCAACGGTCTGGGTCACAAAACTACCTATGCGGACCACACCGGACTGGGCGTTCCCCGGCGCGTGACCGGTGCGAATGGCGACGTGCAGGAGTTGACCTTCGATGCGCGTGGTCGTCCGGTACAAAGCAGATCCAGCGTTGGCAGCGGCTGGGCAACGACCTCATATACCTATGATGCCGCAGGCAACGTCGCGAGCTTGACAGAGCCGCAAGGGATCACCACCCGGAATGACTACGACGCTGGGCGCCGGCTGCTGAGGCAATCGCGCCCAATCGCAGGCGGTGCGTATCAGTGGACGAATCTCACTTATGACGCTGCATCCAATGTTGTGAGAAGAGAGATCCGCCAAACAGACTATCCGAGTGATAGTGCTGTTACGGGCTACCTCGACGCGCTGACCCACGATGGACAATGGAACTGGTACCTGTCCGGCTGGGCGTGCTCGACCGGCTCCAGGTCGTCCATTGAAGTACATGCCTATGCGGACAACGTTGCTTTGCTGGGTACTGCCATTGCGAATCAAGCGAGCGACGCATCCATCGCGAACGCATGCCAGACCACGGCTACACAGTATCGGTACAGGATTCCTTTGACACTGGCTAATCGGCAGCAGCATGGCGGTCGTCTTGTCTTTGCCCATGGGCAATCACCTAAAGGTGCGGCCTACAACCAGCAGCTGGCGAACTCCGGTGCATTCACCATTCCTCGAGCGGGTGTCAAAGGCGAGATTACCGGGGTCTCCAGTGATGGAAATTGGAACTACGCGGTCGATGGCTGGGCTTGTTCAGTGGGAATGAATCAATCCATCGCGGTTGAAGCCTATGCAGGTGGCCCGCCTGGTCAAGGAGTACATCTGGTGAGCGGCTGGGCAAATCGTGCATCAGATGGCGCCATCTCGAATGCCTGCGAAACCAGTGCCAGCGCGTATCGCTTCAGCCTTCCTCTAGGTGAAGCGCAGCGGCGAACGCATGGGAACCGGCCGATTCATGTGCAGGGCATTTCTCCTGTTGGGGGGACGAACGGCTCACTTGGTCGATCCGGAAGCGTCGCAGTTCCTCCAATGACATTCGCCTCGTCGGCTGTGGAGTTCAGAACACCCGACGCTGCCATCAACAGCGGAGACAGCGTGGCGATCACGATCACCTTCCGAAATACCGGAAATGTGATATGGCGTCCAGGAGAGGTCGTCCTTCGTTGGGGAGACGGATGGATGCACAGCGAACGTCCCTTGGCTTCAGCAGTGCCGCCTGGCGCAAATGCCACGTTCACCATTCAAGTCACACCCGTCCACCTGCAGGAGGGGATGGCGGATGTCGTCTACTACGCACAGATGTCTAGCGGAGGCGCCGCATTTGGTGCTCAGTCCAGCGGCGTTGTGAGTGTCTATCGGTTACCGCTATGCAACCCGGTATGCGAGATCAGCCTGCTTGGCAATGAGGCACGCACTGACTATCTAGCCGGAGGGGCGCTCTGATGTCGGCATTGCTGATCACTGTGATGGCGCTCAATACCGTAGTTGTCAGCGTTGACTACGAGTACGACGAACTTGGTCGTCTGATTGTAGAGCGTGGTAATCAAGGCCAGAACGTTCGTTATGGCTACGACATGGAGGGCCGACTGCTGCAGGTGACTGACTCACAGAATCGCATCACTCGCATGGAGTACGATCCCCTGGGAAGGCTGACCAAGCAAATTGACGCGGCAGGCGGAGTGACGAGCTTGACCTATGACAAGGGGGATCGCGTCACCAGCGTCAATGATCCACGCAATCTGCTGACTACATACGAGTACGACGGATTTGGTCAGCTTTGGAAGCAGAGCAGCCCTGACACGGGGGTGACGAGTCATCAGTACGCCGCCAGCGGCCTGCGGACAACCACCACGCGTGGTGATGGCAGCTTGACGTCCTTTGCGCATGACGGATTGGGGCGGCCGATCACGGTCAATTCCGATGGTCAGCAGCAAAGTTATAGCTACGACTGGTGCAGCTGGGGGCTGGGGAGACTTTGTGGATTGAGTGCACAGGGCACCGATACCCACTTCGCGTACAGCCCTTCGGGTGAGATCCTCATCAGACGCGACTGGATCGTCACTGGTGGAGTAACGACTGATCACAGTACCTATTACGGTTTCGATGCAATTGGAAGGCCGAACAAGATAACGTATCCCAACGGCAACTTCGTTGACTACGGATACGATTCCGGCGGGCAGCTTGGTTCAATGTCTGTCACCATCAATGGTGTCACCAAGCCGGTGATCACAGCTGCGGACTACAAGGCCAGCGGCGCTCGCAGCAGGCTCGCTTACGGCAACGGCCTTGTACGGGGATATAGTCACGATCTGGACGGCCGCCTCACCGCCATGTCTGTACGACGGGCGGACAACACCGCACTGAGCGCCTGGGACTACCAGCACAGCGCGGACAATGAGATCACCCGGATAGGTGACGGGGTCTCGCCGGACATGACGCAGGTCATTGGCTACGACGCGCTGAGTCGCCTGACCAGACTGACGCGATTCGGCGTTATCAACCAGCTTTCGTACGATGCGGGCGGAAACCATGATCGCTACCAGGCGGGAAGCTCGCTAACCCAGTACAGCATTGATCCTCACAGCAACCGCGTTCTGAACTACACCAGTGATGGTGTAAGTCGCCAGTACCAGTACGATGCTGTAGGTAACAGGATCAGCGAGACGAGTGGTTCGCGTGTGCAGACCTACACCTACAGCCCCTTCAACCGGATGAGTCAGGCTAACGTCAATGGGGCCGCTACAAACTATATGCTCAATGCCCAAGGCCAGCGTGTAGCGAAGCTCAACGCAAGCACGAGCCGCTACTACTACGCAGGGCAGAATCAACTCACATCGGAACTGACGGACGGTACTTGGACGAACTACCTTTGGTTCGGCGGCGAGCTTGTAGGCTTGGACCGTGGTGGGCGAGTTAACTTTGTACACACCGATCATCTGGGGCGGCCTGAATTCGCTACGAACGCCAGCCAACAGACAGTGTGGAAGGCTTACAACTAAGCTTATGGCCGAAGTGTTCAGCAGGACAGCATTGGTGGGCTGAATATTGGTTTCCCAGGGCAGTACTACGATGTCGAGACAGGGCTCTGGTACAACGGATTCCGGGATTACGATGCGGGTATTGCGAGGTACATACAAAGTGATCCCTTGGGCCTCGTGGCGGGAATGAATACGTACTCATATGTCGGCGGGAACCCCATAAGTAGAGTAGATCCATTTGGTCTTCATGACTGCGGGCAAGAGTCTAAAGTTGACTATGTTGCTGCAGCATTGGGTGTGGCCGATGTCGCGCGAGGGTATGCCACAATGGCGGGGGGCTTGGCATCGCTGGCGATAGGAGCAGCGGCCGACCAGCCGGCAATCGCCTATCCTTCCGCCGCTCTTGCGGCCTCGGGCTACGCAACAATGTATGACGGAGCCGCAGGTTTCATGACGGCATTTGATGGGCAACAACGCTCATCCGCATTTGCAGACGCGGGCGGATTTTTCCTGGGAAGTCACGGTGCTGAGTTTGGCGAACTCACCTCAAAGGTGATGACCTACTCGGGGGCGCTGCGAGGGCTGCGAAATGTATCTACAATGAAAGCTGCGGACTCGGACGTGCTGGATGCTATAAAGGGTGGGAAACAATCAATCGACGATAGTTGCTCATGCAGGTGATAATATGTTGGATCATCAAATTAGATTGGTTAATCTGGTTGTGTTCGTTGTAATTGCTGTTGCAATAGCTGTTAACGCTTTTAATAAGATGGCCGCCGGGAAGTTTAACGGAGTTCATCAGTATGCGCTGGTGTTTTTTGGTGTTTTCACTTTATTTCTGATATTTGTCACGCTGCTAAGGATGTTTCGGAAGAAGTAGGGCTTGCGGGTGAAATAGACGCCTCCATCTTGTCACTGCTGCATCAATGTTTCTGGCACGTTGCTGATATCCTTATGGCCGGACTCGTTGTTAATATCGAAGGGAAGTGATGTGGGCCAATCGTGCGGTTATCGAACTGCCCTTCTTATGGTCAGATTCATTTGATGGAGTCGCGGCATCGTAACCTTGGGCGTTTGACGAACGTTGGATCTGCAATGAAGGCTCTGTCCGCCGATACTCCGCCGATACTGTGGTTCTCAGCGGATGTGCAAAGCTGTGTTGCGCGCATCTCGGTGAAGTAGCCGGCAGCGATGAGAATGGCTCTTGCTTTCACCTCGAGAAGGCGATGCGAGGCCGTCTGTCATCATTGATTGATCCGTAGTCCGCATTTTGGTATCGACACAAAAGGTGCGTCTCGTTCCGGACAGCTAATGATCATTGCAGTTCCCATGCTGCTGTCGATATGGCATGAGCGCTCTATTGATGTGTAATGCAGAATCAAATGTTTAAGTACAGATTCCGGCACGATGTTCCGCCTCTCGCGAGGGGTCCTGCTCCTCTTGGTAATCGAATTCGTCGCGATGGAGGTGCCATTACCCGGTAGACGTAAGCGTAAACGGAGTGCTCGATACGAAGAGTGATGAGTATCGCCCTAGTTGTATACCTATAAAGGGCACTTTGCGCTTTCGAAATACCGTTCCGCGCGGAACAACGTTTCATGGTCATCTTGAAGAGTCCAACTCCTCACCGCTCCGAATGTCCACTTTCATCATAGCTGCGCGGACTGAACAGGTCCGGCTGGATCAGTTCGATGAACGCCCGCGCCTGCGGTGACAGAAACCGCCCGCGCCGCACGATCACCCCATAACTCCGCTCCGGGAACCACGCACTCATCGAGCGCGTCACCAGCTTCTCGCGGTCGGCATCGTGGAGGCAGAGCGCCGGCACGATCGAGATGCCCATGCCCATCGCGACGTACTGCTTGATCACTTCCCAACCACCGACCTCCAGCGCCACGGTGTAGGGCAGCCGATGCCGCTGGAACACCTGGTCCACCAGCCGGTAGGTGATCTGGCGTTTGGGCGGCAGCACCAGCGGGTACTGCGAGATAGCCTCCAGGCTCAGTTCGCCGTGCGCCAGCGGATGATCGGGCGGGGCGATCAGCACCTGCTCGAAGCGATAGGCCGGGGCGTAGCTGAGGTCGGCCGGCACATCGGTCATCGAGCCCACCGCCAGGTCCGCCGCATCGCTGCGCAGCAGGTCGGTGCCGTCGGCGCTGATCGCGTTGTGCAGGGTCAGGCGGACGTCCGGGTGGCGCTGGCGGAAGCGCTCCACGATGCGCGGCAGCAGGTACAGGATGGTCGAGCTGTTGGCCGCGATGTTGAGCTCGCCGGCATCCAGCCCCTTCACCTTGTCGCGGAAGCTGGCCTCCAGCCCGTCCAGGTTCTCCACCAGCGGCAGCGCCATTTCATACAGCAGCTGGCCTTCGCGGCTGGGCACCAGGCGGCGCCCACTGCGTTCGAACAGGTTGACCCCGAGTTCGCGCTCCAGGGCCTGCAACTGCTGGCTGATGGCCGGTTGGCTGACGAACAGTGCCTCAGCTGCCCGTGAGACGGAGCCGAGGCGGACCGTCTGGCAAAACGCCCGCAGCGGCTTGAGCCGATCGGATTTGTAGGAAAACCGGGGACTTGGCGTGCGCGGCGTGGTCATGGCGTCATGAGTATAAGCACACCTTATGTAAGCCATTGCAATAACTGCTTTGTCAAATATCGGCACGGCGGCGCACGGTGGAGCTCAACCGCACCGCAGGAGTCCGCCATGTCCGCCGTCGCTTACGCCACCGCCCAGCCCACCCCCGCCGATGCACCGGCCACCCCCGGCATCGCCCTCACCACCCAGCTGGCGGGCCAGTCCGCGCTGCTGCCGGCGGGGGTACTGGCGCTGCTGGTGTCGCTGCACCGGGCGGTGGAGCCGGAGCGTCAGCGCCGGCTGCAGGCACGGGTGGCCCGCCAGGCGTTCTTCGATGGCGGCGGCCTGCCCGACTTCCGTGCTGATACCGCCGAGATCCGCAGCGGCGACTGGCAGGTCGCCCCGCTGCCGGAAGCGCTGCAGGACCGCCGGGTGGAGATCACCGGCCCGACCGACCCGAAGATGGTCATCAACGCGCTGAACTCCGGCGCCAAGGTGTTCATGGCCGACTTCGAGGATTCCACCGCCCCGGCCTGGCGCAACCTGCTGGCCGGCCAGCAGGCGCTGATCGGCGCGGTGCGTGGCGATCTGACCCACACCGGCCCGTCCGTCGATGGGAAACCGGGCAAGCAGTACACGCTGCGGCCGTTCAACGAGCAGGCCGTGCTGATTGTCCGCCCGCGTGGCTGGCACCTGGATGAGAAGCACGTGCGCATCGATGGCCAGCCGATCGCCGGTGGCCTGTTCGATGCGGCGGTGTTCGCCTTCCACAACGCCCGCACGCTGATGTGCAGGCAGCGTGGGCCGTACTTCTACCTGCCCAAGCTGCAGAGCATGGAAGAGGCGGCGCTGTGGGAGACCGCGCTGTCGCACATCGAGGGCATGCTCGGCCTGCCGCATGGGCAGATCAAGGTCACCGTGCTGATCGAGACCCTGCCGGCGGTGTTCGAGATGGACGAGATCCTGCATGCGCTGCGCGATCGCATCGTCGGCCTGAACTGTGGCCGCTGGGATTACATTTTTTCCTACATCAAGACCTTCCGCCGGCACGCCGACAAGGTGCTGCCCGAGCGCGGCCAGGTGACGATGACCCAGCCGTTCCTGAAGGCCTATTCGGAGCTGCTGATCCGCACCTGCCACCGCCGTGGCGCGCATGCGATGGGTGGCATGGCCGCGCAGATTCCGATCAACCACGACGCGGCCGCCAACGAGCAGGCGATGGCGCGGGTGCGGGCGGACAAGCTGCGCGAAGTCACCGCCGGCCATGACGGCACCTGGGTCGCCCACCCCGCGCTGATCCCGGTCGCGCAGGCGATCTTCGACGAACACATGCCCGGGCCGAACCAGCACCGCGTGCTGCGCAACGACGTGCAGGTCGGCCGCGACGACCTGATCGCCGCGCCCACCGGCACCATCACCCGCGCCGGTTTCGAGGGCAACGTCGAAGTCTGCGTGCGCTACCTGGCCGCCTGGCTGGACGGCAACGGCTGCGTGCCGATCCACCACCTGATGGAAGACGCGGCCACCGCCGAGATCAGCCGCAGCCAGCTGTGGCAGTGGCTGCATACCCCCGGCCAGCACCTGGACGACGGCACCGCCATCGACCTGGCCCTGCTCGACGCCACCCTGGCCCAGCTGCCGGCGCGGCTGGGCGATACCACCGCGCTGCCGGGCAGCGCCCGCATCCCCGAGTCCATCGCGCTGCTGGCCGAACTCAGCCGCCGCGAAGCGCTCACCGACTTCCTGACCCTGCCCGCCTACGACCGTCTCGACTGACCCCCGCCATCCACCTGCCGTTACCGCATCCGTTCCCTTTGGAGATTCGACATGAGCACCCTGCAGACCGCCGAACAGATCCAGCACGCTTGGAACACCGACCCGCGCTGGGCCGGGATCACCCGCAACTACACCGCCGCCGACGTGGTGCGCCTGCGCGGCACCGTGCACGTAGAGCACTCGCTGGCACGGCTGGGCGCGGAGAAGCTGTGGACGTACCTGCAGGAGAAGGACTTCGTCAACGCGCTGGGTGCGCTGACCGGCAACCAGGCCATGCAGCAGGTCAAGGCCGGCTTGAACGCGATCTACCTGTCCGGCTGGCAGGTCGCCGCCGACGCCAACCTGGCCGGCCAGATGTATCCGGACCAGTCGCTGTACCCGGCCGATTCGGTGCCGGCGGTGGTCAAGCGCATCAACAACACCCTGCTGCGCGCCGACCAGCTGCACCATGCCGAGGGCAAGGATGACATCGACTTCCTGCAGCCGATCGTGGCCGATGCCGAAGCCGGTTTCGGCGGCGTGCTCAACGCCTTCGAACTGATGAAGGCGATGATCGAAGCCGGTGCGGCCGGCGTGCACTTCGAGGACCAGCTGGCCTCGGTGAAGAAGTGCGGGCACATGGGCGGCAAGGTGCTGGTGCCGACCCGCGAGGCGATCGAGAAGCTCAACGCCGCGCGCCTGGCTGCCGACGTGATGGGCGTGCCGACCCTGCTGGTGGCACGTACCGATGCCGAGGCCGCCGACCTGCTGACCAGCGATGTGGATGGCAACGACCAGCCGTTCACCACCGGCGAGCGCACCGTGGAAGGCTTCTACAAGACCCGCAACGGCCTGGACCAGGCGATCAGCCGCGGCCTGGCCTATGCGCCCTATGCCGACCTGATCTGGTGCGAGACCGGCAAGCCGGACCTGGAGTTCGCCCGCAAGTTTGCCGAGGCCATCCACGCCAAGTTCCCGGGCAAGCTGCTGGCCTACAACTGCTCGCCCAGCTTCAACTGGAAGAAGAACCTGGACGATGCCACGATCGCGACCTTCCAGAAGGAGATCGCCACCTACGGCTACAAGTTCCAGTTCATCACCCTGGCCGGCTTCCACGCCCTGAACTACTCGATGTTCAACCTGGCCCACGGCTACGCCCGCCGCCAGATGAGCGCCTTCGTGGAGCTGCAGGAGGCCGAGTTCGCCGCCGCCGACCGGGGCTTCACGGCGGTCAAGCACCAGCGCGAGGTCGGCACCGGCTACTTCGACGCGGTGACCCAGGCGATCCAGCAGGGCCAGTCCTCGACCACCGCCCTGAGCGGCTCCACCGAGGAAGAGCAGTTCAACGCGGAACGGGCGGCCTGATAGCCCGGAAGGGAGGCCAGGGAAGGCCTGCAGGGCGGCCGGTCAGGGGACCTGCCGCCCTGTTCCGTAGTCCGGGCCCCTCTTCACATGGCCAGACACGGGAGAACCCGCGCCGTTTCACGATGTTGGGGCCTGAAAGTCGGAAATGGGATAGGGCGCACAGTTTTGAGGAGTGCTATCCTCCATCGCTCACCAGGGGGCGCTGGAAAGCGGGTGTTCGGAAATGACCGGCAAGGGTGCGGCGGCGATCATGTGCGAACAGGAACCAGACATCGACCGAAAGGCGATGGCTGAGATCGTGCACGCCATCCTGAGCAATGGCGAGTCCGCATTGTTCTCCGAATTCGGCCGGCAACGCAAGCTGCCCTCAGGCACGCATCTGTTCCACCGCGGCCACGCCGGCAACACGATGTATGTGATCGTCAGCGGCTGCATCGAACTGGACTTCGGCGAAGACCTCGTCGTGAAGTCGCTCGGTCCCAATGAATTCTTCGGCGAGCTGGGCCTGCTGATCGGCGATCACCAGCGCACGGCCGGCGCGCGTGCGGTCCAGGACAGCATCGTGCTGGAACTGGACCACGAGGATTTCCAGCGCCTGGTCGACCGCGACCCCGGCCTGCTGGCCTACTTCCTGCGCCGCACGATCATGCGCGTGGTCAGCAACGAGCAGGTGCTGATCCGCCAGCTGCGCCGCCGCAACCATGATCTCGAAACCGCGCTGGACAACCTCTACGTCACCACGCATCAGCTCACTCATACCCGCGAGCTGGTGCGCACCGATGAACTGACCGGCCTGCACAACCGGCGTGGTCTGGCGCTGTACCTGCAGGAATGCCGTGCGCAGGAAGACAGCGCGCCGCAGGGCCTGCTGCTGATCGACTGCGACCACTTCAAGCAAGTCAACGATGTGCACGGCCACCAGGCCGGCGACCGCGTGCTGCAGAGCGTGGCCAACATCCTGCGCTCGGTGGCCACCGAGCCGGACGTGGCCTGCCGCCTCGGTGGCGACGAATTCTGCCTGCTGCTGCGCAGCGCCGACCAGGACAGCCTGCAGCACGCCGCCGAGTTCATTCTCAGCGCAGTGCATGGCCTGATCGGCCGTGCCCACGGCGTGCCGCATGTGTGCCCGGTCAGCATCGGCGTCTGCCTGATCGACCCGCAGACCGACTGGAGCGAGTGGTACGCCCGGGCAGACAATGCGCTGTATCAAGCCAAGCGGCTGGGCGGCAACCGATTGCACTGGTCGCGATCAGCGACCGCCACACCCTGATCGGGAGATCGGCATGAACGGCGACAACGGAACGTCGACCCAGGCCCCGCAGATGCGGGCACTGTTGTTCACCGATCTGTGCGACTCGCTGATCCTGGTGGAGCGCATCGGTGATGCGGCGGCGGCGGAGCTGTTCCAGGAGCATGACCGGCTGGTGCTGGCGTTGCAGCAGCAGTGGAATGGACACCAGATCGATCGCTCGGACGGCTTGTTTCTGTTGTTCGAGCGCACCATCGATGCGTTGGGTTTTGCCCTGGATTACCAACAGCAGCTGCATGCACTGGGGCAAACGCTGGGCGTGCCACTGCGCGTGCGCGCGGGCTTGCATGTCGGCGAAGTCATTCTGTGGAGCAACAGTGCCGAGGCCGTCGCGCACGGAGCGAAGCCGATCGAAGTCGAAGGCTTGGCCAAGCCGATGGCCGCCCGGTTGATGCAGCTTGCCAGGCCAGGACAGATCCTGCTGTCCGCACTTGCCGAGTCGCTTGCTCGCCGAAGCAGCTCGGATATTGGTGAACGCGCCAACGCATTGAAATGGAAGTCGCACGGTCGCTGGCGCTTCAAGGGCATGGCCGATCCCCAGCAGATCTGGCAGGTCGCCGCTGATGACACGTCACCCACGCGACGACCCTCAAGTACCAAGAAGGCGTGGCTGGATCGACCGCTGTGGTTGCACCCGGGTGCGCTTTTTGCGGAGATGGCATTCTTCGGAATTCTCGGCATCGTGCTCTGGACACTCATCCGTCCGGACCCAGCCATTGCCTTTGCCGAGCGCGACTGGGTCGTCGTCGGCGACATGCGTAACCTGACCGGCAACACCGTGCTGGACGATTCGCTGCAACAGGCTTTCCGGATCAGCCTGGAGCAGTCCCGCTACGTCAATGTCATCAGCGACATGAAGGCGCGCAGTGTCATCGAGATGATGCGTCGCGATGCGGCCACTCCACTGGATGCACCGCTTGCCTCCGAAGTTGCGATCCGGGTTGGCGCACGGCTGGTGCTGCTTCCCTCGGTTGCCGAAGTAGGCGGTCGCACGCGTATCAATGTGCAGGTCCTCGAGCCGAACTCACAACGAACGGTCGCCGTCGTTGCCGCAGAAGGAAAGGGGATGGCGTCGCTACTGGCGTCCATCGATAGCGTCACCACACAGTTGCGCGACCAGCTGGGTGAGCAGGAGAGCAGCGTCAAGGAAGCCTCTGCACCACTGCCGTTGGTGACCACGTCGAGCATGGATGCCCTTCGCGCCTACGCGCTGGGCCAGCGACGGTATGCAGATGGTGATTACGTGGGTGCCCTATCCATGTACGAGCAAGCGGTGGCGCTCGATGACACGTTCGCCTTGGCCTGGATGGGGTTGGTGCGCGCACATGTCGCCAACGTGGACAATGATGCTGCGTTCGCCGCCCTTGAACGGGTAAAAAGACTATCGAATCGCTTGCCTACGCGTGAAGCGCTGTACGTGCAGGCATGGTCGACGACACTGACCAACCAAGGCAACGCCGCACAGGGCTGGATGCGCTTGGCGGGGCTCTATCCGGATTACTTCCCGGCGCAACACAACGCGGCAATGTGGCTATTTGTCGACAATCGGTTCAAGGAGGCGCTGCCCTTTGCGGTTCGTGCGGCGGATGGTCGCTTCGAGTTGTCCAACGTCGCCTACGACCAGCTCGGCCGGATTGCACTGGCCAATGGCGACTTCCCGGCGGCCCGGCGTGCACTGGAGATGGCAGTGTCCGGCGGTCGCGCGACCAGCCATCGCTACCTTGCGACTGTATCGGCCAGCCAACGCAACTACGCCGCTGCCGAGGCGGAGCTCGCCAAAGCGCGTGACAATAAGTACGTGGGAATTGAGAGAACTTCCATTGCAGCGGACCAGGGCCATTGGGCCCGCGCAGTGCTGGCGGCGAGCACAGGTTTGAACGCCATGGCGCGGGACACTGGCTTTGCACGCCAGCTGTACCTGTTGCCTCTGGCCACCGCGCACTGGGCGAGCGGTGACGAGCAGGCCACCAGGACGAGCATCCAGCTTGCAGTGGATAGTTCGCTGCACAGAATTGCAGATCCGGGAAACCCGGACATCAGTGATGACGCCATGGTGGCATTGGGAGCGTCCATTCTGGCGCTGCGCCTGAACGACACGAAGACTGCCGAGCGCGTGCTGCACGCTGTGCGTACCCGCAGAGGCAGCACGAGCGGTCGACTGCTTGATGAAATGGAAGCGGTCGTCCAAGCCGAACGTGCCCGGTTGGGTGGAGATGCTTCGGGGGCCCTGCGCGGACTCCAGCCGTTTCTTCAGGGCAGCGCCCGCTTCCAGACGCGCGTAGCGGCCATGAGGGCGTACCTCGCATTGGGTCGGGAGGAGGAGGCGCTGGAACAAGCCGATTTCCTTCGTACCCAACGTGGCATGGCCTACGCCGAGCTGGACTGTGGCTACTGCATGCAGACCATGAACGTCGTGGATAGCAATGACGCTGCCAGACTCGCGCAGGAACTGCGGGGCGGCGGCCGCACGAAACAGGCCGCCACCGCAGCGATCATCAGGGGCCTTTGAGGGTGTGGCCGCCATCCGGGTTGGCATCCAGCGCCGGGACGATCTGGTTCACTTTCGCCGTCAGCATCATCTGGAGATCCTGCTTGGCCTGAAGAATGTCGGCCTTGGAGGCCAGTTCGTTGACCTTGCAGCAGACTTCCAGCGCGGTGGCATCGTCCAGGGACAGCCCGACTTCGATCAATGCCGCGGCGGGGTCCGTCGAGAAGAGCGTACGGAATGCATCATCACTGCCCAGTCGGGAGATGAGTTCCAGGGCGATGGTGGGTTCAATGGACGGCAAAGACATCGGAGTTCCTTGAGTAGGGACGGATATTCATCAACGTTTTCAGGTTCACAGGCCAACATCGACCTGTCGGGCGCAGTCTTTAGTGTCGATTCGAGCCGGGTGCCTCATGAAGATGGCGCCCGGTTGGTCGATATGGATCAAAGTGCTGGCCGAGGTCCAGCGAACGGGGAGAAGCGTGGTGCGTGTTCGTCGTTGTGAAATTCTGATGTTCGAATCTCAAGAACAAGTGGCGTTCAAGCTTGAGAGCCTGCTGGAGGGTGGCAACGGGATGGTACGCACTCTCCAATGGCTGGCGCTGGCGCCGCATCTGGGTGATTCGGTCATGGTTTCCTCTGCACAACGGGAGGTGCTGGGAACGCTCAGTCCGAGTCTGTGGACAGATGTTGACACACTTGGCAGTGCGACCCGCCTGGAGTTGGACGCGCTGATAGACCATGGCCTGGTGGTGATGGAAGCGCCTGCGGTCGGTAGTGTCGCTGAGCGTCAGCGTCGCGATGACGATCGCCTGCGGGCTGCCCATTGGCACCCCCTCGGCGCCATCCTGCACGCCTTCACCCGCTGGGATTCGGTTGACGCGGTGAAGAACACACAGGATTCCGGAACGGAAACCGCGGCAGGCATGCGCGACGTATTGGGACCTCCGCCTGCCGTGACGAGATCAGAAGGCCAGGGCGATGCGGTTGCGTTGCCGCACGCCGAACCCGATGCCTTCGATGCCCTCCTGCAGCGGCGCGCAACCTGTCGCAATTTCGATGACAGCCGGCCGCTTCCCATGGCCTTGTTTACCCGCATGCTGGGGCGCGTGTTTGCCGCCCAGGCGAAGATCAGGGTAGGCGATGACCTCGTCTTCCACAAAAAGAACAGTCCTTCCGGCGGCGGCCTCCATCCAATGGAGGCCTACCTGATCGTGCAGCAGGTTGAAGGTATCGCACCGGGTCTGTACCGGTACCTCGCCGACTCCCACAGCCTGTTGCCGCTGACCGCGCCGGACCAGCCTCTGCGTGACTTCATCATGGAAAGTGTCGGCCAGCAGCATTGGTTCGCCAACGCCCATTGTCTGGTGACGATGGTTCCCCGCTTCGACCGCAGCTTCTGGAAGTATCGCCGGCACGCCAAGGGTTACCGCGTAGTAACCCTCGAGGCCGGCCACCTGTCGCAGACCCTTTATCTGTCTGCGACGGATCTGGGCCTTGGTGCTTTCATCACTGGCGCCATCAATGAGAAGCACCTGGAGAGGGGATTCGGTCTTGATCCCATCCAGCAAGGGGCGTTGGCCGTCTGCGGATTTGGATGGCGCGCACAGCACATGGAAACCGCCGAACTGGATCCGCTCGAGCAGGTCTGGCAGCGGGTGGGATGAGCGACAACGAGGCGGGCCTCACCCCGCCTCGAAATCCACCAGCACCGCCCCATCACCCACCTGATCCCCGGCCTTGACCCGGTAACCCTGCACGGTGCCATCGGCCGGTGCCTGCAGCGTGTGCTCCATCTTCATCGCCTCCAGCACCAGCAGCGGCGTGCCGCGTTTGACCGCCGTGCCCGGCGCCACCAGCGTGGCAACGATACGGCCCGGCATCGGTGCGACCAGGCTGCCGGCATCGGCGACGGACTGGTCCGCTTCGCTGACCGGATCATGCAGCGTGAAGCGCTGCACGCCTTCGCTGCCGAACAGATAGAGGTCGTTGCCATCGCGGATGACGGTGGCACGGTGCAGCTGCTCGCCGATCTGCACGCGCAGTGCATCACCGGCCAGGCGGCCGCTGCCCTGCAGCGTGTTGCCGTCCATGTGGACGGTCCACTGTTCGCCCGCACCCTGCACGGCCACGCTGCGCTGGGCACCCCGGTGCTCCAGCGTCAGCGCGCGCGCGGCCGCCGCGCCCAGGCGCCAGCCATCCTGGGCCTGCCACGGCGAGTGTGGGTCACGCGCATCACGGCTGGCAGCCTCGCTGGTCGCTACGCCGGCAATCGCGGCCAGCGCCCAGAGCGCCGGATCGCTGTCGCCGTCGTTGGGCGCCAGGGCGGCCTGCTCGCGCTCGATCAGCGCGGTATCCAGCTTGGCCTGGCTAAACGAATCGGTCATGACCAGCCGGCGCAGGAAGGCCGCATTGGTGGTCACGCCGACCACTTCGCACTCGGCCAAGGCCTGCTGCATGCGGCGCAGCGCGGCATCGCGGTCGACATCCCAGACGATCAGCTTGGCGATCATCGGGTCGTAGAACGGGGTGATCGCATCGCCCTGTTCGACACCGGCATCCACGCGCACGTGCGCGGTGTTGGCCGGCAGGCGCAGGTGGCGCAGGGTGCCGGTGGACGGCAGGAAACCGCGGTCGGCGTCTTCGGCGTACAGGCGGGCTTCCAGTGCGTGTCCGCGGATCTGCAGCTGATCCTGCTGCAGCGGCAGCGGCTCACCGCTGGCCACGCGCAGCTGCCACTCGACCAGGTCGGTGCCGGTGATGCACTCGGTGACCGGGTGCTCCACCTGCAGGCGGGTGTTCATTTCCATGAAGTAGAAATCGCCATCGGGGCCGGCGATGAACTCCACCGTGCCCGCGCCGACGTAGTTGACCGCGCGCGCGGCATCGACGGCGGCCTTGCCCATCGCGGCGCGGCGCTCGGGCGTCATGCCGGGGGCAGGCGCTTCTTCGAGCACCTTCTGATGGCGGCGCTGCACCGAGCAGTCGCGCTCGAACAGGTACACCACGTCGCCGTGGCTGTCGCCGAACACCTGGATCTCGATGTGGCGCGGGCGCTCGAC
>Ga0256873_1000027_pt1 | contig 18010 bp, 8 predicted proteins | sample MC6MC0416MT_FD_190198 | JGI IMG/M metagenome (GOLD analysis project Ga0256873, IMG submission 190198) | Metatranscriptome of enriched soil aggregate microbial communities from Iowa State University, Ames, United States - MC6-MC0416-MT... | ecosystem: Environmental > Terrestrial > Soil >...
ATGAAGATAGGGAAAATAGGTAAGATGGAGGATGTAAAATGGAAGATGTATGAGGTAAAGGGGAAGATGAAGGATGTATGAGGTAAAATGGAAGATGTAAAATGTAGGAGGTAAAATGGAAGAGGTGATTTGGTTAATTCTTAAAGCCATGAACGGTATGCTTCCATCATCCATTTTCCATTCAGTTTGGATTACGCTATTGACTATGAAGCTCTGAACCATGAACTGCTTACCCGCCATCATCCATTTTCCATCTTCCCTTTTCCATTCAGCTTGGATTACGCTATTGACTATGAAGCCATGAACCATCAACTGCTTACCCGCCATCATCCATTTTCCGTCTTCCCTTTTCTATTCATTTTGGATTACGCTATAAACTATGAAGCCATGAACCATTAACTGCTTAGCCACCATCTACCATTTTACATCTTCCATTTTCCATCATTGTGTTGATATTTTCTTTTGCTAGCCTCATATAATAAATTTATTATTGTAAGATAATTCTGAAGAGGAGATCTGAAAATGTTTTTATTTCAATCATCAGGATTATTTCTACAAATTCTTCATCGCTCTGTAAACCAAAAATGCAGGGTTTTTCATTGGGGAACAGAATAAACACATTATGGCAGAAGTAATTTATAACGACGACAGTATCCGCTCATTAGATTGGAAAGAACACATCAGGTTACGTCCCGGTATGTATATCGGAAAACTTGGTGATGGTTCTGCACAAGATGATGGTATTTATGTTTTGTTAAAGGAAATTGTAGATAACTCTATCGATGAGTTTGTGATGGGAACCGGGAAAACCATCGAAATTACCCTTTCGGAGCAAAAAGTAAATGTACGCGATTATGGTCGTGGTATTCCGCTGGGTAAAGTAATTGATTGTGTAAGCAAAATCAATACCGGTGGTAAATACGATAGCAATGCCTTCCAAAAATCGGTGGGTTTAAATGGTGTGGGTACCAAGGCAGTAAATGCTTTGTCTACCAGTTTTACGGTGCAATCGTACCGCGATGGAAAAACAAAGAAAGTTGAGTTTTCTAAAGGCGAAATTTTAACCGAAAACCCGGTTATTGATACCACACAGCGTAACGGCACAGCCATAACTTTTTATCCAGACGAAACTATTTTCAGAAACTACCACTATATTCCTGATTTTGTGGAGAGCATGGTTTGGAACTATGTTTTCTTAAATACAGGTTTAACGGTAAATTTCAATAACCAGAAATATTTTTCAGAAAGAGGTCTGTACGATCTGCTTTCTAAATTTAATAAGCCCGAAGAAATCAGGTACCCGATTATCCACATGGTTGGGCCCGATATCGAAATTGCCATGACCCACGGTCAGCAATATGGCGAAGATTACCATTCTTTTGTTAACGGACAGCACACCACACAGGGCGGAACCCACCAGGCAGCTTTCAGGGCAGCGGTAGTGAAAACCGTTCGGGAGTTTTTTAAGAAAGAGTTTGATGCAGCTGATGTGCGTTCATCGATCATCGCCGCCATTTCTATCCGTGTGCAGGAGCCGGTTTTCGAATCGCAGACTAAAACCAAGCTGGGTTCGCAAAATATGGGCCCGGAAGGTCCGTCGGTGCCTACTTTTATTAACGACTTTGTTAAAAAAGAGCTCGACGATTATTTGCACAAAAATCCTGATGTTGCTGATGCGCTATTAAAAAGGATTATGCAGTCGGAGCGTGAGCGTAAGGATATTGCGGGTATTAAAAAACTGGCTAACGACAGGGCTAAAAAGGCTTCGTTACACAATAAAAAACTGCGCGATTGTAAAGTGCATTTCAACAGCACGCACGAAAAACGTTACGAAACCACTTTATTTATTACTGAGGGAGATTCGGCATCGGGTTCGATCACCAAATCGCGCGATGTAGATTGCCAGGCCGTTTTCAGCTTAAAAGGTAAACCCCTTAACTGTTACGAGCTGACTAAAAAAGTGGTGTACGAAAATGAAGAATTCAACCTGTTGCAGCACGCTTTAAATATTGAAGACGGATTAGAAGGCTTACACTACAACAATATCGTTATCGCTACCGATGCCGATGTGGATGGTATGCACATCCGTTTGCTGATGATGACTTTCTTCCTTCAGTTTTTCCCCGATCTGGTAAAGGCAGGGCACGTGTATATTTTGCAAACGCCACTTTTCAGGGTGCGCAATAAAAAGGAAACGATTTATTGCTACAGCGACGAAGAACGTAAAAATGCGATAGAGAAATTAGGTAACAAACCCGAAATCACCCGATTTAAAGGGTTGGGCGAGATTTCTCCCGACGAATTTGGGCTATTTATCGGAAAAGATATCAGGCTCGATCCTGTAATTTTAAAAGATCAGACCATTAAGAGCCTGTTAGAATATTACATGGGCAAAAATACTCCAGACAGGCAACAGCACATTATCCGGAACCTGCGCGTAGAGAAGGATGAGGTGGCAGAAGAGCCTAAAGTAATTACGGAAGTAGCATAAAAAAAGGAGAGTCAGGTTTTAAAAGGCCTGACTTTTTTGTTTATCTACTGGTTGGTGTCTCACCAACCAGATTGGTATTACTTGAAGGGTCTCTCAGTTGTGAGATGCTGAAATAAATTCAGCATGACGATTCGGGAATAAGGTGAATGGGATGTTGTGTTAGATACTTCTTGAGTCGGTCGGTGAGACGCCAACCGATAGGGTAATTCGGGATCTCGTCCCCCTTAGAAGGGGGCAGGGGGATGATTTATCTATCTACTGGTTGTGTTTCACTAACCAGCTTTGTATTACTTGAAGGGTCTCTCAGTTGTGAGATGCTGAAATAAATTCAGCATGACGATTTGGGAGTAAGATGATCTGAATTATAATCTAAGTTAACTATTCTTTCGGCAGGTTAACTGTATCTTCAGGGTGTTGTGGAGGCAATACATCAACCTTTTTCTCTACAATGGTAATTTTAGTAAATACGGCATACTTACTGGGCGAAATACCACCATCGTACTTCTCGGCATAAGCTTGTGTAAATTCTGCCCCGAAATAAAGGATAATGGAGGTATAATAAATCCACAGCAGAATAATGATAATAGAACCTGCGGCACCAAAAGCCGAAACAGTACTTCCTTTTTCGATGTAAATGCCGATTAAATATTTGCCCAGGCTAAACAACAGCGCGGTAAATAATGCACCGGTTATAGCCGATTTCCATTTAATATTAACATCGGGCAATACCTTAAAAATAATGGTAAATACGGCTGTTACTGCCAAAAGTGTAAGTGCATTGTTTAAAATGTAAATGAGTAGTGCCATGGTATCGTTGGCAACGGGAATCACATCTTCTACCTTGCTTTGCGAAATTAATGCAACCAGTTTATCGCCCAAACCAACCACTACACTGTTAATTACCAGCGATACCAGCAGCAAAAAGCCCATCGATACAATGAGTGAGAAAGAAAGCAATCTATTGGTTAGCATTTTAATCCAGCCTTTTTTGGGCATGGCCTTTACTTTCCAGATCAGGTTTATACTGTCTTGTATTTCGATAAAAATGGCCGTTGCACCAATAATTAATGTACCAATACCAATAATTAAGCCCATAGTAGATTGACCTGTTTTGTTGGCATGATCAACAAAGCCCTGTATCTGGGTAGCTGCGGGTTTTCCAACCAGTTCGGTAACTTCGATAAAAAACTTATCGCGGGTTTTCATTTTGTCGCCGAAAAACAGCGTGGCCGCCGAGAGTACGATAATAATGAGTGGTGTAAGCGAAAAGATAGTGTAGTAAGCCAGAGAGGCACTCAATTTCATTACCCTGTCTTCCATAAAGCCTTTTCCAGCCGCTATAAAAAGGTGATAAATGGCAACAAAAAAATATTTGATTTTATGTAATACTCTTACTCTCTTCATCAGAACACTAAAACGGATATCCTATCCCAATATTAAAAATTAAATTTTGTCTGCGCCAGTCTTTACTTCCAAAATTGATATCGTTGAATACCCAACGTTGTCCTTCCGGTAAATAAGGTTTACGCACAGGAAAGGCCACATCCAGGCGCACCACAAAAATACTAACATCTACCCTTAAGCCTGCACCTGTACCCACAGCAAGTTCATTAAATGCATTTTTTAGCTTAAAGCCAGAGCCAAGTCTGGCAGTTTCCGGTTTGCCGGGTTCTCCGAGATCTTCTTTCCTAAGCCAGATATTACCTGCATCAACAAATAATGCGCCATACAATATACTTACAATTTTAAAGCGCAGTTCAGAGTTGAGCATTAACTTAATATCACCACCCTGATCTGCAAAAATGGCATTATCCGGAACTTTATAAGTACCCGGGCCTAAAGTACGGGCAGGGAAGGCCCTTACATCGTTACTGCCACCGGCAAAGAACTGTCTTACAAAAGGCAATGAAGTACTGTTGCCATAAGCAAAACCATAACCTAAATTTAAGCGGTTGGCCCAAATCAGGTTTTTGGTAATTTTATAATAGTCTCTTAAATCTGCTTCCGCACGGATAAACTGGGTTAACGGAACATTAAAAATGGTTCGTTTGCCTTCATCATTTTTTGAAGTAAACAAACCCCACACATTACCACCAGTTTCTAAAGCGCCATAGAAATATACATTATTCCGGCGGCTATCTTCCATTTGGTTGGTATAGGTGAAATTGTAATTGCTACCTACAATGAATTGGTTTTCAAGTGTAGATCTTAAAAGCGGATTCCTTTTAAAAAGGCTATCTCTCGTATTGGTGTCCGGAAAACTTGTAGCTACATAACTAATCGATATCGGATTAAAATTATGCTCCTTGTACTGGTTTTCCTTGAAATTATAACCGTATTCGCCCTTAATTGCGTGCAAAGTATATTCCGAACCCCTGTTTAGCATCTGGTAAGAAAGCGAGGTAATGGTTTTGGGAATAAAGGCATTAGTGCTATTCGGTTTGTAAAACGGAACAATTAACCTCGGGAAAGTTAGTTTTCCTTCGGCTGTAAACGACAATGAATTTTTGCCCAGCGAGGTTCCTTTAGTTTGTGTTTCAAAGCCGCCACTAACACTTAAATCGAGCTGCTCGGCATTTCTGAACAGGTTACGGGTGGTTTGGGTTACCTTAACTTCCGAACCCACAAAATTATTCGATTTACTGGTTCCGGTAACCGAGAAGGTAAGCGAGTTTTTCTTTAAAGGGGTTAAATAGATATTCAGGTCAAGCTGATTGTTCCTGAAACTATCTACTGGCAAAAATTCAGCCCTGACATCCTGAAACGCACCTACATTTACCATCCGGTTTAGCGATTGGTTATGATCTTTACGGTTGTATGGTTCTCCTTTTTGAAAGAATACCAGGCGGTCGAAAAGTTTAGGTTTAAATGTATTGCGATTATCGTAAATGTTAAAATCGTTATATACCAAGGGACTTAGCTTCCTTAAAGCACTATCTCTTCGCAACGAATAGTTGGGATAAATATTGATGTTTTTAATGGTATAAGGCTTTACAGCGGCATCAGGCGCAATATCCTTAACTTTTACCCTAATATTCACCAGGTTTTGGCCAATGGTACTATCCACTTGTATAATCAGGTAATCGGGACTGAAATAGAAATAACCAATTTCTTTCAGGTCGTTATCAATCCTGATCCGTTCGTTTTTATAAGTGTCGATATCATAAAAATCGCCAACTTTTAACAAGGTTTTATCTTTGTTGGCATTGATGTTTTTGGTTAAGATACCGGTATCGGGCGGGAAAGTTACTTTGTTGATTTTATAGCGCTGGCCGGTAACTGCCGTATAAATGGCTTTACCTTTTTTTTCTTTCACTACGGTATCGCCGGTAACATTGGCTTGCAGGTACCCTTCACTGATGAGGTAACTGGTAAGTACATCGTTATTGTATTTCAGTTTTACATCGTTCAGCAGCACCGGGGCTTCTCCTTTTCTACGCAGCCAGTTCCTGAAACCCTTTGGCTTTTTAGGTTCGCCGGCAAGGTTGTAAAGGCCAAGTTTGAATTTGATCCCCAGGATAGAACTGTTAGGACGAGGCCTTGTTTTTGCCTCCAGATCGTTTTTAATCTGCTTTTCGTTATCAATCTTACCAGAAGAATCCGGATTGATTTTCACTTCTGCACCGGTGTACAAAATCTGTCCTGGTTTTAAAGATTTGGTACTGCTGCAAGCCCAAACTAAACAGGCCAGTAAAAATAAAAGCGGTCTAGTTAGTTTTCTCATCTTGTGCTTTCTGTTCAATGTTTCTTATTCTTCTAATGCGTTTCTTCTGAAATATCTCTCTGAATTTGTTGTAATCTACCACCAGGGTAAAGCCTAAGCCGGTTTCGATAATCTGGCCTTGCACAATCACATCATTCTGGTTGCGGCGGTAAGCCCTTAACCGGTAGCGGCCATCGGCCGAAAGTGCGTATTCTACATTTACGTTTCCAGCTATATTGGTCGATTTTTCTCCCGGTGCCTGCGGCCCTTCCAGTGCGAACGAACTACCTACGGTAACCGTTAAGCGATCGTTCAGTAGCTTTTTAGATAAGCCAACTTCTAAATCGGTTTTTTGCTGCATCGAACCTGTAGAGTAATCTTCTGATGAATTTACCCCGAAGTTGAGGTCTACACCTTGTATCAAATCTGAAGTTAAATTGTTTAGCTGCTCAGTTAGCAATTTACTTACACTCGAGCGGGCAAGGGTAGAAACCCCACCGCCACCACCAGCCAAACTCTGGAACGGATTATTAGCAATAAACCGGTTTAAAGCCAGCAAGGCGAAAACCTGCTTGTTCAGTTCGCTTTCATCGCGGTTTACGTTAATCAGCTTGGTATACACCTGACCGCTCAATGCGCCACGCTCATTTTCTGGCAAATCGAGTTTAAATGAAATGGTCGGTTTTAACAGTTCACCTTTCAGCATTAAATAAACCTGAAATGGCAATTTGGTCCGGGCTTCGTAAAGATCTGGCTGATTAAGCAAATCAATAGGGGCTGCATTTACCTCGTATAAAGCCGTGATGTTGGCATTGGCCGATGTTGGTTCGCCGGTCCAGATAATGGTGCTGCCTTTTACCAGTTTAAACTCTTTTTTAACTACAGCCAGGGTAAGGTTGTACGAACCATCTACAATTTCGTAACGGCCCGTCATGCTGATTTTACCGCTGGGGTCCATCGTTACATTTAAATCGGCATCGCCTTTAACATTCAGGTTGTCGCCACTGGCCGGGTCTACCACCACATTAAGTTCTGCCTCAGGGTCGATATTTACTGCTGCAACTAAATTTAAGCCTTTAATAGGTGCTTTACTGATGCTATCCACCTTCAATGCTTTTTTGCCGTTAAATGGCGGGGCATCTTCATCAATAAACTGAACGATACCTTCCTGGTCGATAATAGATGGATCGTTAGCAGGCAGGGCAAAGAAAAACTTGGTACCCTTGTTTACCTTAATATTCATGTTTACATCGGGCTGGTTCAGGTCGCCGCGCACTTTGATATCGCTGGTTAAGAAAACCGTTCCGTAAATCATGTCGTTATCGGCTGCGGTCGAATTCAGTGCCCTGAAATTATTGGTTTTGATATCCAAACCGAAGCGGTAGTTCTTAAAATCGCTGGTGTAAACTTTGCCGTTAATGGTGGCTTTCTGGTTTAAAGAATCGATCAGGGTAAAGTTGTTAAAACTGATCCCTTCTTCAGTAAACGAAATCTTCTCGTTTGGCATCCGGAAATAAGAGTTTACATAGGCTACATTAAATCCTGCGTTATTGAAGGTTAAATCGCCCAGTATTTTTGGTGCAGTTAATGCGCCTTTAACGGTTAGTGCTCCCGTTAGGGTACCTGTGCCACGTTTCAGCTGCCCGGCCGATAAGCTCTCAATGTTCTTCATTTCAATCTTATCGATATTTACGGTCAGATCTAATGCACTTTGAGGTGCAGTATAATAAAAACCGTTGGCCCTCAATTCGTGCACGCCGGTTAATGCGACATTTACCTCGAAAGCATTTTCAGTATTGTTGTTTACGGCTAAGCGCAAGGTACCCAACTGGTCTTTCTGGTAGCGCAGCTGATCGATAGTGAGATTGGCCTCAAATTTCGGGGTTGTGGCCAGGTCTTTTACATTGGCTGTTCCATTTAAACGACCGCCTACCAAAGTAGTATCGGTTTCGGCAAATTTGGTAAGGGTTTCCAGTTGGAAATCTTTAAACTCAACCGCTAAAGGTGCATTGGGCTCGGTCGGGTTGCTGTTTATGGCCAGCGATTGGCCGCTGTTACTGATCTGGAACTGGTTAACCAAAATACCCGAAGCCCCAAACTGGATGTAATTATCTTGCGAAACCACCCATTTCTGGTAATCGAGCAACAGTTTTTGCGGATCGAGGGTAAATTTAAAATCTTTGTTAATGGATTGGAAATTACCACCAATTACATATTTATTTTTACGTTGCCTGTCGCGTAAGAAAATGTTTATGCCTAAATTATTGTTGGCGGCATCGCCGGTAACCTCTGTATTAAAAAGGGCAATGGAAGGACTTTGCAAACTTTTAACAGTTAAACTGTAATCGAGTTTATTGTTGTCGTTATTGATGTTTAAAACCGTGGTATCTACTTTAAAATCGCCGTAAACCACCTGCGGGAAATTTCCTTTAATCTGCAGGCTGTCTTTTTGGGTATCAATTAAGCCATAAAACTGAGATTGTTTAAACACCGTTAATTCAGGTACAAAACTCTTCAGCAGTTTTGAGTCGTACACACGCACAAAGAACCTCAGGCGCTGATCGGGAACTTTAGTAACAGTGCCGAAAGCATAATACTTATTGATTTCATTGATAATGGCACTACTGATATTGGTTAACTGGTATTTACCGTCAATTCTGGCCGATAAAATTTCTGATTTTAGCGTGAGTTCATTTTCAGTAGCGGTTGTTTTGGCGCGTACCGAAATAGTATCTACATTAATCCGCTGTTTATCTTTTACTAGTTGCAGTCCGGTTACATCAATCGATCCGTTTAAATAATCGGCATCGGCGGTAGCCAGGTCTACTTTAACTACACCTGCTGCACTTAATACGGTAGGACTAAAATTTAAAGCCTGCAGGTTAACCTGTTTTAAATTTAAGTCGGCCTTTACGCTTGGGTACTTCCCGGCCAGGTTAACTTTAGCATCGAGGGCAAAGTTCGCATTGCTATCGGGCATACTGCTTTTTACCACCACATTCTGGTTGGCATAGGTGCCCGCTACATTTAAATTGCGGTAAGTATATTTATTGTAGTAAGCACTTAACACCTTCGCATTAAATTTAGCATTGATTTTTTTAGGATCTAAACCGGTACCCGCCACCCTGGCTTTTGCCGAAACACGCCCCAATTTGGGCTGCATTTTTAACAAACGGCCAACGTTAAAATTGTTCAGGCTAATATCGGCCTGGTAACTTTCTTTGCCTTTTGGCCCTTTCATTCCTGCAATTACATTGGCACCACCCATATCCGTCAGGATGTTTAGGTTGGTGTTGAAATCAGTCATCGATCCTTTGAAATTACCTTTTGCATCAATTACATTGGGCAGTTCGATGGTAGGCGGGAGTGCTTTTTTAGGTACGGCGACCAAAATATCGCTTTTGGTAACATGGAGCTTTTTGATGTTTAAATCCAGAAAAGTTTTTTTGATATCGGGCAGGCCTTTTGCTTTTCCACTGATATCGATCTGGGTATTTTTTAATCCACTAATTTGTAAGCGTGGAATATTCAGGTTATTTAAATAACCGTTAACATCAGCATTGAGTCTTATTTTTTCGTTGCGGTAGTTAGTCGGAATCGCATCGCTAAAAAAGCCCGCATCCTTTAAACCGATTGTCGTATTTTTAAAAGCCAGGTTAAGTTTTACACGTTCAGGATGTTTAGTCAGATCCTCCATCGAAGTAAAATTAAGCTCAGTGGCATTTTCGATGGTGGTATTTGGGGTTTTGAGTACAAAATTGCTCAGTTTAATCTGCTTGTCATTGTACACGGCGTCGCCTTTCAACTCATTTAATACAAAACCGCTTTTTTCTTTTAGTGAGCCATTTTTAACATTGGCTTTTATCCCCGCTGCACTGTACGATACGTCGCTCGCACCTAAATTTAATCCGGAAATTTTGAGGTGGTTAAAATCCATTCCTTTTACCGCAGGTTTAGCGCCAAGGTTATCGAACTGCACCTGATTATCGGCCAGGCTAATGTTTTTGATCAGCAGCCCCAGGGTCGATTTTTCGGGTAATACGGTATCTTTTACTTTTTTTAAATCGTTACCGGGCGCAGGTTTAAAGGCAAACAGGATGTTAGATTTGTTTAAATGTGCATCATCAACCGCGTATTTGCTATTGGTTAAATCTACTTTTAAGTTAACCAAACCAAGGTCGTTTACATCGGCAACAGCTTTGGTAGTCGAAATCTGATCGTCGTAATTTACTTTTACCTTGCTGAAAACGAAATTCTCCACTTCTATTAAAGGCAGTTTTCCCTGCTCTTTCTCACTGCTATCTACGCTGTTGGTGATGTGTTGCACCAGCTGTACCAGCGGTTTTTGCTGCAGGTACCTTAAAGATGTATTATTTAAGCTCAGCTCCTTAATCACATAATGCTGGTTGGCCAGATCAAAATCTTTGATTTTTGTTTTAAAGGCACCCAGGTAAAGCTTTACATCGTTGCCGGCCACATCATCGCGGTAGCTAAGGCCTATATCTTCAAACGAAACTTTATCGACCGAAAATTTTAGGGTAGAGGTGGTATCTTTCTTTACTTTCTCTTCGGGCTTTTTCTGATCGCTTGCAAAAGCATCAACCAGGAAAGAAAAATTGAATGTGGTATCGGGGCTAATGCGCTTCACATTTGCGCGTACATTTTTTAACTCAATATTATTTACCTCAACAGTGTTCTTTAACAACTTAAACAAGCTAATGTCTACGGCTAGTTTTTCGGCATAAAGCAGGGTATCACCTTTGCGGTCTTCGATATAGAATTTGTTTAGCACAACATCTTTGGGCAGGGCTATTTTGATGCTTTCGAGGCTAACTTCGGTTTTGGTTTTGGTTTTGAGGTAGTTGATGGCCTTATCCTTTACAAAGTTTTGAACGGCCGGAATATTTAGCGACAGCGCTAAACCTACCACCAATATAATAATGGAGGCAATTATCCACAGTAAAATTTTAAGACTTTTGCGTACGTATTTATTCAAAACTGAGGGTGTTTGGTGTTTGTTTAAAGCCAAAAACTATGCCGTTTAAATTAAATTTAGCTGGCATTTTATTAAATAATACAAAAAATAACCTAAATTGTTCGCCCGCTATAAAAATTTAACATGGCCGGTGTAATAAACAGTTTAAAATGAATTCAATAAATCTAAATATATCTTTTGAACAATACGCGGGTATTGATGAATTAATAGAAAAAGACCGCATATTGTGCCAACAGGCTGAGCAGGCTTTAGCCACTTCATACTCACCTTATTCTAAATTCAGGGTAGGTACGGCTATCCGTTTGGCTTCGGGTGAAATAGCTTTAGGAAGCAACCAGGAAAACCTGGCTTACCCATCAGGACTATGTGCCGAACGTGTGGCCCTTTTTGCCATTGGTGCCAGGTATCCTGATGCAGTGATCGAAAGTATGGCCATTACTGCACAAACCGATCATTTCGAAGTTTTAAAGCCGGTTACCTCTTGCGGAGGCTGCTTACAGGTAATGATTGAATTTGAGCGCAAACAACAAAGCCCGATTGAAGTGATTTTTTATTGCTTAAACGGTGAGGTACTAAAAGTGCCCAGCGTAAAAAGCTTATTGCCTTTTGCTTTTGTGGAGGATAGGTTGGAGCGGTAAGTTTAGATGCACATTTTTAGAAATTCGGTTTCTAATTGTCTGGCGGTAAACTCAGTCCCCCTTTTGAAGGGGGTAGGGGGATGATAATGGAATAGAGATTTTAGATTTTCTAATTTGATTGTTTACAACTTCATCCCCCCTGCCCCCTTCGAAGGGGGAAATAGGATTTCGTTAAAATCAAACGTTTACCGTACAAACTATTATATTTGGTTTTTTAACCACAATGAAACATTTATACATCCTCGTTTTTTCGGCCTTTATAGCTTTTAACCTGCAGGCCCAGGGCGTACTCAAAAGCAACGCAACTTATAAAATTACTTACTTCCGTTCGGCCGATGGCAAACCAAAGGAAGACCGGAATGCCACGGTAGTTATTGCAGATGCCAAACAGAATTTAATCAGCAATGCCAATATTCTGGATAACAAGGCAAAATATCCTTACGAGCAAAGCCTGGTTAGCAAACCTGCGCAAATTTTGTTTCAGATTGCCGATTTAAGCGCCGCCAGTCAGATTGCAACTGTTGATAGTGCGGCAATTGGAAAACAGGTTTTTGAATACAGCAACGATACCAAAGTAATACTGGGTTATACCTGTAAAAAGGCTACTACAGTGGTAAACTCTAACCGCATCGATTTATGGTACACAAGCGATGCCGGTATTAAAGCTGCACCAACTGTTTTAGGCCAAAACCTGGGTTTGGTGTTGGAGCAGGTACGCAATGGCAGCAGCTATGTTACCGCAACTAAAATCGAAGCAGTTAAAAATGTAAAACAGATTGATTTAGCGAAGATAAATACAAACCTGAGCGATGGCTTAACCTATAAAGATTTGTTGTGGAAAAGCAGGTTTACCACGCTTAGCGTGTTTAGCAACGAAACCATCAACTTTATCGATAAGCCCCAATCAAACGATTCGGTTTTTCGTTTTGCCGGTGGAACCGTGATAGCACGAAAAGTTAAATTTCCGGCTTATACCGGTAGCCCAAATGTTTTTGTTGATTTAACAGAACAATCAAACGGCGATGCCTACGACAGGACGGGATCCGTATTTGTAACCCCAACCGATAAAACAATTAGTTTAATGGATGCCCTGAAAAATTCGGTGAAAGACCTGCCGGTTTACGATAACGGCAATGGAAAAAAATACCAGGGCGTAGTGGCTACGGCCAATTATAATCCGGTAATTGAATTGATGCGCTTTTTTACGCCTTTTGGTGTAGGCAAGTACAATACTTTAAAACTAAAAGATAAAAACTGGGCCGAAAAAGTTTATTACAGACAGGATATTTCGGAACTCTTTCCTTTATTGAGTGGGAAGGAAGCCTGGGTTGCTGTTTTTATTGGTAATTATGACAAAGGCGGACACAAAGTTTCGATGAACATCACACTGCATAATGGAGGTCGTGGAGAAAGCAAAAAAGAAGTGATTATGCCACTATTCAATTCGACCAATGTAATGGAAATGGCCGGACAAGAATACGCCACCATGTTTAGCAGCGAAAAAGGTCTTGAAGTTTCTTTCACGCTAGATAAAGATGTAAAAGATGCCAAATTGCGTTACATTACCACAGGCCATGGCGGCTGGGGAAATGGCGACGAGTTTGTGCCGCGGAAAAATACAATATGGCTCGATAATAAAGAAACATTTGCTTTTACCCCATGGCGACAGGATTGTGGTTCGTACCGCTTATCTAACCCCGCTTCAGGTAACTTCGAAACAGGGCTTTCATCATCAGATTTAAGCCGGTCTAACTGGTGCCCGGGTACAGTTACCAATCCCAACTGGATTAGCCTCGGCGATTTAAAAGCGGGTGAGCATACCATTAAAGTTACTATCCCTATGGGTAAGCCTGAGGGATCGAGCTCCAGCGCCTGGAACGTTTCGGGGGTATTGTTGGGTACAGAATAGTTTTCTAGTTTTTCATTCAGCCGTCACTTCGATCGCAGTGCCTGCCCGTACAGACGGGGAGAAATCTGTTAAGCATTTCTTTGTTCGGTTGGTGCGACACCAGCCGATAGGATCGACATAGCCCAAATGTGAATAACCAATATTTAACTGTATTATCCTTTTTATTATATTTACAGCTGCCAATTTTTGTATATAAATGAGTGAAGAACTAGACCCAAACATCAACGAAGAACACAAACATACCATAACACCAATTAACGGTTTATACGAAAACTGGTTTCTCGATTATGCGTCTTATGTAATTCTGGATAGGGCGGTTCCACACATTAACGATGGTTTGAAGCCCGTTCAACGCCGTATTATGCACTCCTTAAAGGAGATGGATGATGGTCGTTTTAACAAGGCAGCCAACGTAATTGGTAACACCATGAAATACCATCCTCATGGTGATGCCTCTATCGGCGATGCCATGGTACAGATTGGGCAAAAAGACCTGCTGATTGATATGCAGGGTAACTGGGGAGATCCGGTTACCGGCGATAGTGCTGCTGCACCCCGTTATATCGAAGCACGTTTATCGAAATTTGCCAACGAAGTGGTGTTCAATCCCGATACTACCGAATGGCAGTTAAGTTACGATGGGCGTAACAACGAACCCATTACCTTACCGGTTAAGTTTCCTTTACTATTGGCGCAAGGTGCCGAAGGTATTGCCGTAGGTTTAGCCACCAAAGTAATGCCGCACAATTTTGTCGAATTGCTAGATGCATCGATAGAAGCACTGAAAGGTGTTCGCCCCAATATTATGCCCGATTTCTTTACGGGTGGTATGGCCGATTTTTCGAATTATAATGAAGGTCAGCGCGGAGGTAAAATACGCGTAAGGGCAAAAATTACTGAAAAGGATAAAAAGACACTGGTAATTACCGAAGTGCCTTTCAGTACCACCACTGGTTCGGTTATCGATAGTATTTTATCGGCCAACGATAAAGGTAAGATCAAAATCAAAAAAATTGAAGACAATACTGCTGCCAATGTAGAAATTGTAGTGCATCTGGCACCTGGTATTTCTCCGGATGTGACGATTGATGCGCTGTACGCTTTTACGGCCTGTGAGGTTTCCATTTCTCCCAATACCTGTATTATCCAGGGAGATAAGCCACACTTTTTAAGTGTGAACGATATCCTGATCGAAAATACAAAACACACCAAAGGCTTACTTAAAAAAGAGCTCGAAATCCGCCTGCATGAATTGCAGGAGAAAATTTTCTTCAGCTCCCTGCTCAAAATATTTATTCAGGAGGGGATGTATAAAAACCCCGAATACGAAAACTCGAGTAATTTCGAAACCGTGGTTGAGGTATTGCACATTTTGTTCGATCCTTTCAAGCCATCGCTTTACCGCGAAATCCTGCCCGAAGATTTCAAGAAGCTAATCGATAAGCCGATGAGTAGCATCACCCGTTTTGATGTGAAAAAGGCAGATGAGCAGATGAAGAACCTGGAAGATGAAATTAAAGTGGTTAAAAACCATTTGAAACATCTTACTGATTATGCCATTGCCTGGTTTCAGAAACTGAAAGACAAATATGGTAAGGGGAGAGAGCGTAAAACAGAAATCCGTTTGTTTGATCGGGTTGAAGCTTCGAAAGTTGCATTAGCCAACGTAAAATTATATGTAAACCGTGTTGATGGTTTTGTAGGCTCAGGCTTGCGTAAAGATGAATTCGTAGCCGATTGCTCGGATATTGATGAAATTATCGTTTTCCGCGAAGATGGTAAATGTATCATTACCAAAGTGGCCGATAAAACCTTTGTAGGCAAAGGCATTATACATGTACAGGTGTTCAAGAAAAACGACGAGCGTACCGTTTATAACATGGTTTATAAAGATGGTGCCAGTGGAACCTCGTACATTAAACGTTTTTCGGTTGTGGGCGTAACCCGCGATAAGGAATACGATTTAACCAAAGGATCAAAAGGTTCGAAGGTATTGTACTTTACCGCTAACCCTAACGGAGAAGCCGAAATTATAAATGTTGCCTTAAAACCACATTCGAAATTGCGTAAGCTGCAGTTCGATCTGGATTTTGCCGAAGTGGCCATTAAAGGCCGTGGTTCGCAAGGTAATATTGTATCGAAATATCCGGTTAAAAAGATCATTTTAAAAAGTAAAGGTGTTTCTACTCTATCCGGACTTAAAATTTGGTACGATGACTTGTTAAAACGCCTGAATGTTGATGGACGTGGTAAATACCTGGGCGAGTTTGATGGCGACGACCGTATTTTACAGGTACACAAAGATGGTTACTACGAGTTGAGTTCGTTCGATTTAACGAACCACTTTGACGATAATCTGCTCTTGATTCAGAAGTTTGATCCTGAAAGGGTTTTTGCTGCAGTTCACTTTGAAGGTAAAGCGCAGAATTATTTTATCAAGCGTTTTGCATTCGAATTACAGGCCAATGGTAAGAAAACCATTTTTATCAGCGAAGAGCAGAAATCGAGATTATTACATTTAACTGCCAACCCTGCGGCCAAAATTATAGTCGATGTATTGAAAGGTAAAACACAGGTTCCGGAAACCCTGGATCTGGTATTGGCCGAACTGATCGATGTTAAAGGTTTAAAGGCAAATGGTAATCGTTTATCGCCGCACGATGTACAAAAAGTTGTTTTAGAAGAGCCTGAGATTGAAGAAGAGGAAGAAGTAGAAATACCTGCCGAAGATGATAACAACAATCAGGAAGGGGAGGAAGAAGCTGCTGAAGAAACGACCGAAACTGCCGAAGCAGTAGAAAAAACTGCCGATGAACCTGTTGTAGAAAAGGTAAAGCCAAAGTTCGAACGTACAGAAACGCCTGCACCTAAAACAGAAAAACCTGCACCGGCCCAAAAAGAAGCGCCAAAAGCTGAAGAAAAGCCTGTAAAAAAGGTAGACTTTGAAATTACCAACCCTGATGATATCGATATTGATGACAAGGGACAAATTGGTTTGTTTTAATCACATTTAAACTTTAATTATCGGAGGCATACACTCCGGTAACTCGTCATTCCCACGCAGGTGGGAATCTTAATGCTTTTGCTTTAGGATTCCCATCCGATAGTTATCGGATCAAGTTGGGAATGACGATCTTCTTATCGTTAACCAAAACAACATTCTAAACGTCACAAAATCTAATAAAAAACAAAACCTTCCTTTTTTAAACCTATATTTGCCCTGCTCAAAGGGGTGCTTATTGGTTCAGAAATTCTTTTCAACCAGTTTGCTGAGATTACACCCGTTTTAAGGCTAAAGATAAAAAGGTAAAAGGCAAAAGGTTTTTCAACCCTCCACCTCCAAACCCTCTCTCTTTAACCTTAAATGAACCTGATGCGGATAATACCGACGTAGGAAGGAGGTTAACTTTTACCATACTGTTTCGCCCCGAAAACAGTTTTCAATTATTTTTAGCATTAGCAAAATATTGTAAATGAATTTTCAGGATTGGTTTAAGCTTTTTCAGGAGCAGATTGCACATACATCTTTTATCGAGTGGCTGGCTGTAGGTTTTGGTGTGACCGAAGTTTTACTGGCCAGAAAGAACAGCATTTGGCTTTATCCTACGGGTATTATTTCTGTTCTTTTGTCTATGTTTCTGCTTTTAAATGTAAAACTATATGCAGAAACCCTGCTTAGCGTCTATTACCTGGTAATGAGCGTATATGGTTGGATCATCTGGAAGAAAAGGAAACAAGATGCCGAAAATCAGGTTTCGTGGTCAAACAACAATGAATTAAGCATTGCCGTATCGATCTCGGTAATTGGTTTTGTGGTATTGTACCTGGTATTGCGTCATTTTACCGATTCGGATGTACCTCTTTTCGATGCCTTTGTTTCGGCTACTGCCTGGGCAGGCATGTGGTTACTGGCCAGACGTAAAATAGAAAACTGGATTTTCCTCAATATTTCGAACATTGTAGCCATTCCCTTATTGTTCCATAAAAAGTTGCCTTTAATGGCTTGTTTAACTACGTTTCTATTTACTGTGGCCATTTTCGGCTTTTTAGACTGGAAGAAGATTATCAATAAAAACAGGTTTAAATTAGCTCAATCTTAAACGGGAAATACTATGGAAGACACCTTAACCCTTACCTGGCAGGAGAAAGTTGCCGAATATGCAGCGCTTTCAGAAGAAATGGGGCAACTGCATCCCGAAATACTGGAGCTGGCTTATCAGGAAAACTGGTTTAAACTTTTTGTACCCGAAGTTTATGGCGGCGCTAATAAAAA
>Ga0256873_1000028_pt1 | contig 17980 bp, 2 predicted proteins | sample MC6MC0416MT_FD_190198 | JGI IMG/M metagenome (GOLD analysis project Ga0256873, IMG submission 190198) | Metatranscriptome of enriched soil aggregate microbial communities from Iowa State University, Ames, United States - MC6-MC0416-MT... | ecosystem: Environmental > Terrestrial > Soil >...
AGCACGTACAGGGGTGCGGTCGAACTAAGAGCAGCGAGCGGAGTGGCCCGAGACAGCTCAAGCTTGCGGCCCAGAGTAACAGGGCATGGACGCCCAGGTGGGACTGAATAAATGAGGGCCGCTAACGACACAGAGGGAAGGGAGCCCCTGATTCTGCGGCGCCGTCGACAAAAGCGTGTGTTCGCATGCGGGCACACTCCGCGGTACCAAAAGCACGCACGTACATCCCGTGCGTGCGTATGTGGGGGATGAGAGAAGCACCGTGCCGCGCGGGTTGGGCGTCCGGTCGGGAGGCGAGGCGCGCCGCGCCGTGACGTGAGAGTGTGCTCAGTACGAGTTGGGGCGGCGGCGGTAGTGCATGGCCTGATTTTCGGCAATAATGCGGTCGCGGTCCTCCTGAATACGACGGGCCATCTCGCGGTCAATGATGCCTTCCTCCTCGCTGGGGGCGTTGGAGCGCGAGCTATAGACCTCGGCGCCGATGATGGCGAACATCACAGCGAAGAAGATGCCCGTAATGCGCCAGTTGACGTTCTGACCAAGGCTGCCGAGGCGACCAAGCTGATCATTGCGCACGAAACGCATGAAAGGGGACTCTTGCACGGCGTCATGGGCCAGATATTCGCGCGGCATCACCGTCGTCGTCTCCTTGGTGAAGATGTTGTAGTAGCTCAGCTCGCCCGTCTTCGGGTCCTTCTTCTGGTGCCAGTCGCGCGGGGCGCGGGAGCCGCGGAAGGCAAGAGAAGAATGCGCACGAGCAGGAGAGATGGCGAGAGGTGCCATGAGTGACGCAGTGGACGCCACGCGCGGCGTGAGCGCCGCCACGGCCGACGCAGCTGCCGGCGCTGCGGTCTTACCAGCAATGGTCGCTGCACGAGCAAAACGGGACAGCATAGCCTATTAAAATAGAAAGAGCCGTAAACCCGCAAGTCAAAGTGAAGTGTGAGTCTGGGTGACGTGTTGGCGGATTCATACAAGCGTTGCCACCTATGAACTGGCCCTGCGAGACGATCCTGGCCAAACACTGCAATGCCAGCGAACACCCCCTCTCGCCTTATGTCGATGCAACGACATGGCATTACGAAGTGTAGATTTTTTCTTGCTTGATATATGCGGATAGAATATGGACTCGCCCAACCTCAACGTTATGATCTTCTACCAACGAGGACACGAAGTGGACGATGCATTTGTGCAGAGCCGCGATCCTGGGCCTTGCTTCTGTCATCAAAGCGGCTCTCCGAAACCATCATGGCATTCACGCTAGTGCTGGCAGCGGCTCTACGAGAGAACGCTACCGCTACAGGCGTGCACCGATCCGGAAAGTATCTCGCGCGCGGAATGAACGTTAAGACCCCGAGCCCCACTCGGAAAGCGGTGCCGAGTGGCGAGTCGAGCAGTGTCTTCGCAACATTATGATGCAATATGCGCCCCTTCTGCGTTTTCCCCGCTCCTTTGTGGCATAGCTTCAATCTGCGCACGTGCCTCCTCCACGGCCTCGGCAGCGCGTCGTGCCTCGACCTACCCAGTCAATCGTCACCCGCTCACCCCCCAGCCTGGCGCCCTGGCGCGTAGAGCCGACAGACCGCGGTCAGTGAGCTGTCGTGGCTTGTCGCAGCCGCTGCAACTGTGCCGCGCACGTGACCGGCCGCACGTCCTGTTGGCCAGCTGGCCGTGCCACCAGCGCCGGATTGTTGCGCTTTGGCGGCATGCCGCTCGACATGCTCTCTCGTCTTTTCGCGTTTGCGCTCCCGCGCCGGTCCCCAATGTATCTTCAGGTGCTCGGCGCTCGCAGGCAGGACGCTGCTTGAAGTTGGCTCCAGTGTCGCGCCCTCTGATACATATCTGTGCAGGTGCGTCTGTAATGTGCTGTTAAGCGTGCGGATTTATGACAAGCTATGAGTAGAGGTGAATGTAAAGACAAATCAGAAAAAAAATTGGTTCACTAGAGAGGCAGTTACATAAAGAGAGTATACAGTGAAGGTAGTGTACGAGTGTACTAAAAGGCCTCCCACATGCGGTCGGAACAGAAGTATACGCCGCCCAACTTTCAACCACGCAGCCTTTCAAGCACACACGAGCCAGGGTCCCTCTCACGTCAAGTTTCGAGACACCATACAGGCCAATGCGGCAAAAATGTCAGGGTTCAGCGTCGTTATTCATCAAAGTTGAGCACCGAGCGCGGGGAGAGGGCGGCCTTGCGGGATGCCCCGAGGTTCAGCCGCAGTGCCTCGGCGCCGGTGCGGCGCCTGGCAGCCGCTGCAGCGTTTGCCTCACGAATAATAATGGAGCTGGCGTCAGCCGCGCCGGCAGCGTCGCTGTCGGCTGCGGCGGGCACAGCGATATCCAGGCCGGCGCGGACGTCGGACCCAGCATTGACTTCTTGCGCCAGTACGACGCTGCGCTGTGCGTCGCTCAAAGGCACAATCGCGTCAGCGTTGCCCGCCGAAGTGGTCGCGATAGAGAGACCCAGGGAGGCCGTGGCTTCGGTACGAATAGTATGGAAACCCTTGGTACCGGCACCACTGGTGCGGCCGCCCTTAAGTGTGAATAGCGCTGCCGCTCCAGTCGCCGCATCATTTTTCTTGTCCTCAGCCGTGCCCGACTTGGCCGCAGCGCCGCCCTTGAGCTCGCGGCGACGGCGCCGCTCGTTGGCCTCGCGGATGCGCCAGTCGCGGATCACGGGGGCAGTGTCCATGCCCTGTGCGTGGGCCTCGCGTAATGCCGTGCGCAGCGAGCCGAGCTTGGCCTCCTCGCGCGTGAGCAGCACAAATGACGCGACAACAACGACACAGAAAACAATGATGAGGATGCAGATAAAAAGAGTGACAACGACCTTGCTGGCGTCGTCAATCGTCTCGACAAAGAGAAAGTTGGCGAGGAAAAAGACCATGAATGAGGTAAAGAGCGAGAAGAACTCAGCAAACTCGGGAATCTTGTTCTCAAACGGGCGGGCCGCAACCTGGGCAAGAATGCACACGAAAATCAACAACGACGCCATGAGGAGCTGCGTGTGCAGCGCGCCGGGGAAAAATACTGAAATGGCGACGAGGGCCGCCTTGCGCGCCATCTCGGCTAGGAACCAGTAGTAGCGCGTCGACTTGTAGCCGCGGTACAGGAAGGCCATTTGCGACTCGAACACGCGCTTGCGCGTGCGCATCACAGTAGAAACGCCCGTAGTCGGCAGCATGATCAAGGAACGGTTGCGGAACAGAACAAACCAGGCAAAGAGCGGAATGCCAAGCACCCAGAAGACGAGCATGGGAATGCCGAGAACAAAAATAAAGAACAGGTGCTGCGACGAAAAGCAGGGCTCGAGCATATCACCAAGCACGACGCTTGCGCTTGGGTCGTCGGTGCCGCCAATGTTCTTGCACGACAGAACCATGAAGAACTGACGCACAATGTTCGGGTGGATCATGAACATAATCACAGTGATGGTCGTGATAACGTAGCCCATGTACTCGGAGCCGACCTGCTCATAGCCAGTCTCGGCAACGCCCAGCCGCACGCGCATTTCAGACGCGGTGAGCTTGGGCGGCTCGGCGTTGCGGCGCTTTCTCTGCTCCGCCTCAAACATCTTCTTGCCAATTTGGAGGCCATACGTCTCGAGGTACCACTCGTACTGCTTTTCTGTGCGCACGCGCTGCAGCGCGCGCTCGCGGCGTAGCACGCGCTCGCGGAGCAGCTCCGCCTCATACATGACCTCGAATGACTGCGCAGCAAGGACGCGCATGTTCTCAAGATCGTCTTCGGACTGCACAACACGCGCCAGCTCGTCTGTCCTCTCAGCGTTGCCAGCACTCACGGCGCTCGCGTGAGCGTCGAACGTCGGTGTCGCCTTAGTAATGGTCACGTACAGCTCGACTTCGCGCGCCACGCGCGTGAAGATGGCCTCGTGGCTCTCGAGCGTCATCGCGAATGCGTGCGCCAGAGCCGCCTCGGAAATGATTGAGTCCTCGAGCAGCTCACGCTGGAACGTAAATACTGAGTCGCGCGCGGCGGCCGCAGCCGCTGCGGTCATACGAGCCGAAACCAGCGGTTCGTCGACAGTGACGCCATCGATGTAAGAATCAGCCGTGTGACCCGCAGTGCCTTTGCGTGGGCTCGGCGGAGACAGCGAGCTGGTTTCAGTCTCATCAGCAGAGGCAGGAGTGGGCGCAGCGGAGCCCACTTGCGATTTGGTCGAGTTTTCACTTGGGCCCGATGAAACAGCGCCGGCGTCTGAATTGATAGCGGCCTCTGTAACGGCGTTGTGATCAAAGCGCACGTGCATAATATCAACATCGGACGAGTCGCTGTCCAGCCCAGCGTCGTGCTCAAAGGTCACCATCGTCGCTGTAGACCGGCGGTTCAAATCCAAGGCATCTTCGTAGTCAACAGCATCGATACGCGGCACCGCGTCGTCTAAACGCAAGGTCGACATAAACGTCTCGCGCTCGCCATATGAGTAGACCACAGACGGCTCCGGGGTCGAGTCAGGGGCACTAACAGCGTTCACAGCAGGGCGGGTGGCCAAGCGGTGCCTGCTCATCACAGACGCGAGCGCGCTGGTGCGCGGGCCTGAGAGCGCGTTTGAAAGCACTGGGCTCGGCGCGGTGCTGACAGACGGAGAGGTACGGAACGCAGCGGGGCCGAATGGATTGGAAGCACTGTCACCGCTAGCATTAGATCCACTGAGCATCCGGACAGGCAGTGGAGGAATACCAGAGATGGAGTTCAGGCGAGAGCGCGACACGCTAGGCTCATCGGGCACAGGCGGACGGACGGGTGGGGCCAAAGGCGCCCCGCTGTTGCTATCAAAGCTGCCCTTGACGCTGCTACGCGGAGTCGAGGCATTTCTACCAGCGGCCGCCGACTTGCGCAAGTGTGTGCGGCGCTTGGCGTACATCTTCTTTGCAAACTCGACATCAGCCTGCGCATTGTCTTTGGTGTCGAGATTAATGTCGGCATGGACGGCGGCCTCTTGTACAGAGGCGCGCACGTCAACATCCAGCGCGAGCACGCCGAGCTCGTTCGAGTCCTCAACGCGCTCCCACACGACAGTCTTGAGCGCCTCGTCCTCGCGTTGGCGCCGTTCACGGCGATTTTTGCCCTGCACAGTCCGGTCGCGGTTGCGCCGGAAGGCCTCACACTCGGTGATGGTCTCGACGAGGAGGCGGCGCTGCTCGGCACACTCTGCCAGCACGGCGGCCTTGTACCGGCGCTTGGCAACGTAGTAACGCGGCGTGAAAAAGAGCACGGGCAGTAGCACGCCAAAGAGAGGCAACACCATAATGCCGATCGATGTTACCCAGAAGGGCTTAACAGCGGGGTTATCGCCTAAGAAGCAGTCGAGCGACACAATGGCGGTACCAACCCCGGCAGCCGAGTCGGCACCGTCAAAGACGTTGCCGAGGAAACCCGGCCAGCGGAGGTCGTACCGGGCCGCAATTGCCATAACTTGGAGACCAGACATAGCAATCTTGAACAAAAGCGGCACCGCAGGCGCGGGAAGCTCGTTCATGGACTCGCGGCCGTCGACGATCTGCTTCCACGCGAGAATGGCGCAGCCGGCGATCGCAGCGAGGACACCAGCGACAAGGATGAGGTAAGCCAGAGCAGGGTCGTTGCAGCGCGCGCACTTGAAGACAGACGTCTTGCCATAGCCAGGCAGACAAACTGTGCAGAGCGGGCCAGAGTGACCCTCGATGCACTGGTCTCCAGCGAGACACGTGTTAGCAAGGCAGTTTTCAAACGAAGTGACGGCGCGGCGGTTGTACGATGCGTCAATCTGCGCGTTGCCAGCGGCCATGCTGGTCGCATGCAGCTGGTTTGATGTCATGCTAAGCCAGGCAACTGCGTCTTCGGCGACCTCGAGGGCGGTCGGCTCGCCGGTCAAGGCTGGCGGCGTCACGTCAATTACCACAACGTACACCACCTGCTCTGCAGCCTTCGCGGCGTCTCCACTCGCGTCAGCGTCGCCGCCATCATCGCCATCGAGAACGAGATGAGGGGTCACCTCGCCAGCAAACAATGTTGCAGTGCTGGAGCTCTCGGTGGTGGAGTTCTCTGCGGGCTGGAAAACGAGCTTTGTGACGCCTACGATGACAAAACGCTCACGCGGACGATCAGGGTCGTCAAATAGCGCCTTGAGGACGAGCGCCTGCGCACTCCGCGCCGCGTCGTCGGCTGCAAGGGACCCAGATGCGAACAAAGGAACCTTAAAGCGGACTACCGTCGGTAGAGGGCGCTGGGCAATAGAGGGCGCGTACGAGTCAATAGACTCCACATTGTACACCGACGTGCCAGCCTGCTGGCAGTTGCCACCGAGCATGCAGGCGCGGCAGACGCGCTGGGTGTCCATGTAGCTTCCCACCTTGCAGTGGCAGTAGGAGTAGTCGGACGTGTGCTCCGCGCCGAGAGGACAGGCCTCGCACTGTGAGCTACCTTCGTAGGCGGCAAACGTACCAGGAGCGCACTGCGTGCACGACTCTGCGCGTTCTTGGGAAAATGTGCCGCGCGGGCATTTTAGGCAGTGTGTGTAGCCAAGGCCGGAGAATGAGCCGACTGGGCACGGCGAGCATGTCGTTGAACCCGTCTGTGCCGCGTACAAACCAGGGCTACAGGGCCGGCACGCAGCCTGCGACCACAGATCGTTGAAGGTGCCAACATCACATGGCGAGCAATTAACATCGTCATTGTGGTAGCCGGGCGCGCACTGCACGTATGACAGCAGCACAACGTCGCGGGAAATTTCACCGTACCGCTGCAGCACTGTCACAGCGCGGTCGACTGACGCGTCTGCAGGCGTGATGCACGACAGTTCTTTGTGCGGGTGCGTCACGTTGTGTTTGACGTCGGTGCACGCCAGACCACCGATTGAGACGGTGGCGCCAGTCGTGCCAAAGTTGTCGCCGCGCAGCACAATCGTGTTGCCACCGAGACGGTTACACTCACGGATCGAAGACGACGATACCCGCTGGCAGCCAAGAATCACCTGCACCGAGGGAATAGCGTACGATACACGGTCGCGCGCCTCAGCACGCTGAGCGCCGGCCTTGACGATGAGTGACAGGCTTGAGCCTGTACCGGCGGGGAGCTTGCACGAAAAGAGCATGTTGCTCTCGCGTTGGATATCACCGCACTGCCGGCCGGCGACAATAGCCGTCAGCGGCTCTAAAAAGCCCGTACCAGAGATTGTGAGCCGGACACTACCGCCGTCAGTAGGACACTCGCGCGTGCTTTTGTCTTCGGCACTGTTGACTGGGCAGCCAATGACAGCATCGACGGTTGGGACCTGCGGGTACGAATACATGTCGGTCGAGTACGCGAAGCGATGTGCGAGCTCCAGACGAAACTTGAGGTCGACCTGGTTAATGTTGTCCTGTGTCCGGCATACAATAGTGCGGCGCGCGGCAGAGTAGTCGAGAGACATCTGCTGCAAGAAGTCGCATTGATACGGATAGTCGTCGAGCGTCAAGCCGTGGCCGTACGTGATATTGACGAGCTTCTCGCGCTCCAAGAAGAGATTATTGATATCTAGGCCGATATCCTCACCGATACTCGTCGAACTGACATAGTCGTTCGTGCGCTGGCCTGGACCGGCAATGGTGATGGCGTGCAGCGTGTACGGAATGAAGCGATGGATCGGGTATGATACGCGAAGGCCGCTGTTGGCATCGATACCAGCGAGGTCAGACGCGGTGCGCGTTCCACCCCAGGCCCAGTTCCAACGCGTGCAGTCAACCTCGCCGGTGATGTTCGTCACCGCATTGGGCTGCACGCAGAACTGAAGCCGGAAGTAAAGGCCCACGCCTTGGCCGGGGCTCAACGCGCACTCGATACGGAACTGCTGCTCGTTGCCATTCTGCGCAGAGGCAGAGACAACGGTGACTGTCGCATTCGCGCAGTCGTACGTCAGCATCTCCGGGTCAGAATACAAAGCCTTGTCAGGGTTTGTGTACTGCACACGCGTAATATACGGCGCAGCCACGTTGGCGCCTGCACGGACAGTAAACTGGAGTGTCTGGCCTCCCGAGGTGCTGTCAGGCAGAATTTCGCGGGTCGCCGAGTCGTAGTTGACCATGCCGGCAGACGAGGGAACGGAGAGCGGAGGCGTTGTGAGTGTGATGAAAGGAGTACAGACGTAGGAGCCAAACGTGTTGATGCACTTGGACTGTGAACCGAAACGCGCCGCGCAGTCGACAAAGTACTTGCCGCCAAAGAGTGTGCGGTCGCACTCGTCAATGTCAACGCACACCGGCAGACCAGGCAGCCACTGTCCCGTTGTGGAACACATGCGCGTGTGATCGTCCGCACCATTTGTCAGTGTAAAGCCCGCCTGGCAGCGGTACACGCCGCGAGCTTGGTAGCGCGTCGGGCCAGCCATTGTGAGCTCATCATAAATGTACTCCACAGGCCTACCGTATTGAATTGGGCCAGACACGTCGAGCGGGCCGCAGTCTATGGCGCCGCACATAGGCGCCAGGGCGGGCACCCAGCCCTCGTACTTGGTGCGGCACGTCCGCGCCGACGAAACAATGACGTCTGTCAATGGATCGCGAGTCTCATAGCCTGGCTGACACGCGTACGTAGCGACAGTACCGTAGGAGCGGGGAATAAGGCCGTTGTTGCTCGTCACCAGAGCGTCGCGGTATACAATCGTGGCGCCATTGGCGGGCACCGTCAACGCTTCGCACTGATTGACATCGCAAACTGGCAGCGCGCGCGGCGTCCAGCCGTTGGGCGTGCACGTGCGGCGCCCTCCGAGCACTTGAACACCCTGCTGCAGGAACTGTGAGACAACTCCGGAGCCATCAGCAAACGTAAAGCCAGGATAGCGTAGGTTCCAACCAACATTGCAGCGGTACTCGACCTGCGACGTGTTAAGCCACGGCCCGTGATCACCGTTGGTAGCGTTGACAACGGCTGCAAACGCAATGTCCTCGGGCTTGTTGCAGTTAAACGGTGAGCACAGGCGCGGCGGGCCAGACCACGTGCCTGTCTCGGTGCATGAAATTGTCGGCACTGCCGGACTCATCACGGCGCCGTACAGGCACTCGTATGTGGCAGTTACACCAAACATGTTGGTCAAAGTTTCGGGAGCCTGACTGACCTTGCCGAGCTGCACGGTTCCTAGAACAGGGCATGGGCGCGGCACGCAACGCGGGGCGTCAACAGGTTGCCAGCCTTCTGCCATTACGCACGTCCGCGTCATGAGCATGTCTTCGCGCTCCTTAATGTACCCGGGCGCGCACGAGTACTCGGCGATGGTGTCGACCATAAAAGTACTTGTCACCGGGTCGTGCTGAACGACCTGGCCCTGACGACGGAAAACGATCGACTGCATTGTGGCTTGGTCGTGGTAAATGCGCACGCAAGTGTTGGAGCGGCAGATGGGAGTGACGCCGGACCACGTCTTGTTGCTCCGGCACGAGCGTTGCTGGTCACCCGAGGTCATTTCGTGCAGAGCCAGGCACGCATGCGTCGCGATCGACTGAAACTTGCGCTGGCCGTAGGGTAGCGTAGAGTATGTGACAGAGCCAACGTTGTTGGCTAGAGCCAAGGCAGGGCATTCAACTGGAGCGCAGTCTGGCGCCGTGGCACGGCTCCATCCGCCGGCTGTGCAGGTGACAATGCCGCTATTGACAAGCTCGAAGCCGTCGACGCAGCTGTACTGGTAGCTTGCACCGAGGGTCGTCGGCGCAGCGTTATCGCCGTTTTGCAACTTGACGGGCTCTGTGCCAAAGCCGGAGCTGAGGCGGGGCGGCGCAGCCCCACAGTCGTGGATGATGCATGACGGCAAGGGAGCGGACCAACCGGAAGCGGTGCACACAGTCTTTTGCACACACGCAGTGATGGACGGCTGGACAGCCGAGTTAATGGTACACGTGGTATTGACAGTTCCTGTCGCCACAAGATCGTAGCCGTTCGCGCACGCAAAGGAGGCCTCGGCGAGGTAGTTTGTCATGCCAAAGCCGCTATCCTGATATGCGATGGAGCCATCTTTGAGCGGCGCGTAAGCTCCGCAGTCGATAAGAGTAACGCGGAGAGGCTCTGAGGTGAAGCTCATAAAGCCAAAGCTCACCGTCAATGCGATGACGAGGCGAGGCATCACGGCGCCGACCACCATCTCGCCCGTCTGGGCGTGCGTGAAGGCACCGCACTTGAGCCAGAAGTTCACGCTCGTCGTCGCCCGTGCCGAGAGCTGAAACGTCTCGTTGTAAAGATTCACCCACGACGAGTTGGCAGGCAAAGCACCCGGCACTCCGCTGAGCGGGGCGCCGAGGCAGCCAGCAAAGTTCGAATCCGCGGCAATGCGGAAATGAATGAGATTTCCGACGCCAGAGACGGCTGATACAGGAAGGAACGTAACAGTAAGCATCACTGGCTCCTGGACATGGACAGATGCAGGCAGCGACATGGAGAAACGGTTTTCAATCGGGAAAGAATTGGTCGTGTACTGGCCGTAGAAGGTCGCGGCGCCCGGTACAATTGAGAGACGAGCCTGAGTCAGAGCTTTACCGCAGTAGAGGTGTACAATCGTGTTGTCATCGCCCGCGAGCACGGTGAGAGCCAAAGAGGAGACAAATGAGGTTGGGTCGGTAACAGAGCTGAGCGCAAGCGTGCACGACGGATCAGAGGTCGTGATAGTGAACTCTGCATTGCTGGTCGGCGCCGGAAGCGTCCGAATGCTCACGCGATGTACGAGCTGCACAGCAACACGCGACAGTGAAATAGTTGTCGATGTCGGGTAGGTCATTGCAGGCGTGAGGGCTGCGTCCTCGATCCACACCGCACCACGGACACGGAATGGAGCACCAGAAAACCGGTCGTAAAGCTGGTTAGCATCATTGGTGATGACCAAAACAGCAGGATTGGTCTGCGTCTCGGTTTTGCAATTGATGACGAGGTCCAGCGCCAGAATTGTCGATGTGAAGACAAAATCGAATGCACCCGCGACCGGTGCAGACGCAACGCCTGAAGACGCGAGGCGGAACGAGCACGTCGGGTTAGGACCAGACCCGCTGTTGGGAAGCACATTGATGCGCAGCGTAGTTGTCTCACTAGCTGTGGGGCCAACGCTGACCGTAAAAAACCAGTCGCGGTTCGCCACGATCTCGCCTGTAAAGGCCTGCGCAGCGGTAACGGACGCCGTCGAAAAGAGCACACTGCCACGGACATGGATCGGTAGCGAAAGCGCTGGCAGGTGAAGATTGCCTGACGCAACTTCGACGTGGAGATACACAGGCGAAGCTGTCGTGATTGAGCACGACGGAAAGATCTCCTTCTGGGTGTCGCCAAGCACGTAGAGAAGCTGCGCTGTTTGCGAAAACATGGGCACGCCAGACCCCGAATAGGTTGTGAAGCCGCACATGCCCGACGTCGAGGTAAACGACACACGCACTGTTGTCAGAGTCATCACAGATGGAATCATGCGCACGCGGACCACCGTCGTGTTGGCCGCCGGAGCGCGAATGTAGTACGGGGACGGAAGAGCTGCATCGCCAGAGGGCGACGCGAGTAGGGCGTACGCGCTGCGGGCAGTGAGGTCAGTGATCTCGCGATTTACACCGACAATATTTGACGGAACGACGTAGTCGAGACCAATCAAGCCGTACACTGGCACAGGGCCAACGCGCGGGCCGTTGTAAGCGTTGCTGCCAATCGTAAATACGGAGCCAATGCTGTGCGTGCGGCGGCACATCATGAGTGCAGAGTACTCGCCCGCAACGTTCGCTTGGACAAAAATCGGTTCTCGAGTGAATGTTGCCCCTTGCGTGCGGAATACGCAGTCCGAGGGCGTCGTCAGTTGAGAGATGATCACAGTTTGGACAAACTGCGGTATCGGGTCAAACACACCGCGGAAGCTGTACGTCTGCCCAGCGACAAAGCTAACGTGTTCCTCCACCTCCTTACCATCAATCGTAACGTGCAGAGCGCCCTTGGTCTGCAGACGACTCGACACAAAGTCAACAAAGTAGATGCCCGCGCCGACGCGGAACTTGGCACTCACCTGCGGAGGCGTTGTAGCCGGCATGTTGCAAAACACGTCGGCAATGGCCTCAGTGGCCGCTGCCGCGACGGAAAGCGTAGCAGTGAGAGCAGACGACGCCTCAAAGACACACTCTCCCGAGTTGCCACTAAAAGCAACATCGAGCTGACCAGCAAACGGCACAGGAGGGTTGAAGGTGAAGCGCAGCGGCGTCGGGGTCCGAAGGGGAACCTCGACAGTCACGAGCTTGTCGTTAAGAGGAACCTCCACACCGCTGACAATCGCAGACAGCTGCGTGCGTCCGATGAGACGAATCATCTGCGCCGTCAGAGTGAACGGCTGCCCAAGCGTGTCCAAGGCAGACGTCTTGAGCACCTCAAAGGCGCGCATGCGGGCACACTCAAACGTAAAAGTGGCCGAACCAGAGGCCGATGCGACTGCCGGCAGAGACAGGTTGCGCAAAGTGGCGACACCGTTAAAGAAGCAGGGCCCATCGGCTTCAAGATTAGCGTACGAGATTGAAGGAACTGTACCAACAGTGAGGCCCGCCCACTCGAACGTCAGAGTCACTGGGAGCTCGTCAAAGAAGTACTCGTGTGACGGAGCGTCTGCAAGGGGAAACCCAGGAACGAGTCCCAGGGGAGAGCGCGCGGCATCGCGCACCGTAATCTTTGGCACCATGTGCACCCTGCGGCCTGCTGGGTGAGCGGCCAGGGTCGGCGAGTACAGGTACGAGTCGAGCGTACGCGCAAAGTCAAAGCGCGCGTCGCGGCCCGCTGAGCCGACGTTGCAAATTGCAACAACAGCTGAGCGGCCCGCAGATGGCTGGTTTAGCGAGAAGCGCTGCGAAAGCTCCCGCGAGAGAACGCCCGACAACAAAGCCGCGTCAAACTGCGCCGCTGTGGAAATGCCAGCGACGGCGGCCGCAGAGGTAGCCGGGGCGAAGGCGCACGTTTCGAGCAGCGCCGCCTGGGACAAGTCACTAAAGTAGTTATTGACGGTGTCGCGGCTCACGCTGCCCGCCGCAGAGAACTCGATATAGAATGGTGTGAGGACTGGCATCATTGTCAGAGCCTCGTTATTCGTAGCGTAGACTGAGTGGAAGCGGACACTCGACATCATCCACGCCGTCACAGGGTTCACAGCGATGACGTTGTACGCGCCGTCATTGTCAGGGAAACTGAGCTCAAGAGCAACGTTCTCGCCTGGCGCAATCGACTCGCTGCATGCCATATCTAGCTGGAGGCTGCCCAGCATCGGCGCCTTGTAAGTGCGCACGCCCGTGCCAGGCGGGCGAGCGATGGTACAAGGAACGGCAAGGGGCAGTCCATTGCGCGTGAGAGACACCAAAATGTCAGCCTCAGCCGCAAAAGCCGGTTGCGCAAGCAGAGTCACCTTGTGTGTGGCTGGGCCCGCACCAATCTGAAACTCAAATGGTACAGGCATTGTCGGCGTCGCGAAAATTGTGCCTGTCACCGGGCGCAGGGGAAGCTGGTGCAGCAGCGACCCTGAGGTAGGATCAAGGACGAGATGAACGACAATACCAGAACTCACGGTTGTTTGGCATTGCATCGCGCCAAGCTTAAGCTCTGTGCCGCCGATAAAGTGGGACGCGTGTGCAACAGGGTCGATTGAAATGCTCAGCTGGCTGCTCCCAGAGCCGCCAAACAGAGCGTCGGAAAAAAAACAGTCGCCCGCGCCAGATGGGAGTACTTGGACGCTGATCGTTGTTTCAATAACCATTGGTGTGTCAAAGTGCAGAATAATGTCAACATCAGCACCTGCAGGATACTCGGTCGGTGCAGTGAGAACGAGCGCACCGACGCGTACCGTTGTGGACAAAAAGTACTGCGGAATGATACTAACGAGGTCGCTCACAAAGACCGGGCTACCAACGGCCGTGCCGGTGCTAACATGCCCGACCCATGGGGTGACTTCAAGCTGTACCAAGTTGTTTGCTGGCACCGCCTGCGTACAGTAGAGCTGGAACGCCGACGAGCGTCCAGTGCCAGAAGGGAAGCTCAACACAATTTCTGCGGCACCCTCACGGCCAAACGTGCACGGCGCCGGGGAGCCATCTTGAAGTGCCACACGCAAACGGAAAAACTGGACCTTGTTCAGTGCAGTAGCCTGGCGAAGCTCGAGGTACGCGGAGGAAAAGACAGTGTGAGACTGGCCCGCCATAGGGTTACCGACAGCAGTGAAAAGAGACATCGCACCCAGGCTGGCAGAGCCAGAGACCAAAGTGGGAATCGACCTCATTACCTCCCCGAAAGACACAGGAGCCGCGTCTTGAGGGATCCAAACGATACCGACGCCCCAGTTCTCGTGCGTAGGGTTTTGAGCGACAGAGCCAGGTGTCGCGCAAACAACACCGGGCGCGTACTCACGAGAAACATCAATTTGGGGATTCTTAACATTAGGCAGCTCGACCAGAATGCCACCCGCGCCCGTCACCACGTCTACCGAGGTCGCAGTGATAGCCAGCACCGCGGGGTCTACAACAAGAGAAGAAGTCGGGGCAGAGTTGATTGTTAAAGGGCCAGCGTTCATAAAATCGGTCGTACGCGGAGCAGTGACAGTGCACTGCATGACGTGAAAGGCCGACGCCACGAGGATGCTGGGATCAGCAGTCAGCCCCCATACGCTCACAGCGCCCTGAGTCTCTGGCCGCGCGGCAAAGGCTGTGAGAACCTCTTCAGAGACACGGATAAAGTCAACACCCACACCATCATGGTAGTCCCCAACCGCAACGAGATATGTGCCTCCAAAGGCAAAGCTCAGAGAGACAATGCCGAAGCTGTCGAGCTTATGAGACGCGTACAAGGTGCGGTCGCTCCACGCGTCGCTAGTTATGAGCCCCGAGAATGTCGGCGACGCGACGCGCGGAATGTGCCAGAGATCACCGGCAACTGGCGCGGGCGACGAAAGGGTGCGGGCAATGTCGTCGGCTTGCATAATTCGAAGCGAAACAATATAGCTGTCGTCGCAGCCGTAGGCGAGAATGCGCCGCGACGGATGCAAAGCGAGGGCCGAGACTGCACAAAGTGTGCGCGCACTTGCGACAGGGTGAGGCGCTAACGCAACCTGACCTTCAGCGGTGACGTACAGACGGTACACAACCACCGAGCTCTCCATTGTGCCAATGTAAATAGAGCCAGTCACCTGGTTCAGAGCAGCCGACGTGGGGCGAACGGGGTGGCCATGGCTATCGGTAATCCACTCGCTGTGGCCCCCGTCAGCCGCATCACACGAAAATGCCGCGTCATCGGTCGTCATGTCTTCCTTGCTTCGGTCAGAGACATTGAGGCGCTCGCGGATGGACATTGAACAGAGACGGATAAATCCATTGGCAAACACAAAAACAACGCGCGTGGAGCGGACCGACGGTGCCAGCTGCTCTGACGCTGTCCAGTCGACGACCGCAACAAGCGTCGTGTCTGCGCCCGTCGGAGGGCCAAAGTGAAGCGGCGTGACGCTGTACTTGATGAGCTCGCGGGTGAGGACATTGGCGTCGCCAGAGCCGCGTGCCGTGCGAGGGTTCACACGGGCGAGCATCACGATTTGGAACAGACGGTTGTAGACAATAACAAAGCCACCAGTGATTTCAGCCGAATTGACCGAGTAAAGCCCAACCCCTGTAGACGTGCGCGCCTCAAAGAGATCCCGGTCAAACGTGAGCAGCGTGTACCGCTGGAGAGGCAGCCGATGCGGCATGTCGTCTTGCTCTTTACTTGCGGGCGAATGAAAGCGGAGCGCATAGGCCTTGCCCGCGCTGTCGAGCTGGACGTCAACCATGGTACCCTGGGCTGTAAACACAGACGGTTGGCGGGCGTTTGCGCTCGGCGCGGCAGCACGGTCCATTGTCATATCACCCTTGATCCCCGTTGCGCCAGGCTCACCTGCGTAGCAGTTGTGGTTTTCCGTGCCAAAGGTGACGCATGTGATGAGCCGGGTGTTGAACCAGCTCGGAAGATGAACGAAGCCCATCGGCACAGCGCCCATGCCGGCGCGGTGTACCCAACCATAGAATCCCGATGGTCGCACAACTGGACTGGGGGCGTTGACAACAGCTGCAGACGTATGAGGAGAGCGAAGGACCTCAGACACGTCGGCCAAAAGACCAATAGAAGAAAAAGTCTCTCGTGAGGCAATGGTTACATCAACATCAACAGAAAACACGCGAAACGGCGCAGGCGATGGCTGTGGAGACGGAGGCGGCACTGGCGAACAGAACATGTTCCGGCCATTTAGGCTGCACGCAAAGGAGCCAGCCCAGGTGCTATCAAGCGCGCGAACGACGTAAGTTCCCGGAGCGACAGTAGCCTTGTCTAACGAAAAGGAATACATTCCATCCCAGCCGTGGACCGTCGATGGATTGGTAAAGACGATGCGTGCGCGGATAGCCGCGTCCAATAGAGGCGCGTCGAGATACTCAATCGAAACGATCGAGGGAAAAGTAAAGACGGCAATTTCAGCCAGCTGAACGTCGGCGACAGCCGCATACGTTTGCTCGGGAGAAAAAAGAGCAGCTAGACGGAAGACGTATGATGCGTGAGTTACGGGAGGCACAGCGGCAGTGACTGTTTGAGTGGGTGAGTCACCCAAGGCGCTGGCAAACGGCGAGAGGCGGTCCACCACGTCGAGAGCTGCAGTGCGAGTAACACTAAGAGTAGTTGCCCGCGCCGTGGCGTTGATGGTCTCGAGGGAAGCAAGGGACAGCAAGTTGCCACTCGGAGCCACGTCCACCTCGCTCATCACGCCCCCTGGGAACGCAATAAAGTACGATTCTGAAGTCAACCCTATCGGGGCTGTAAAGGCAAGCTCAACCGTATCAGCGCCGAGAGTGCCCCGCACATTGTTCAAGACTGGCAGCGTGCGTAAGACACGCCACTGGTCAGCAGTCTGACTGAAGGGAAAAATGAACACTTCGCGCGACAGACTCGTTGCAATACGAGGCAGCGTACCAGAGATATACGACAGACCAGAGCTAGGGAGCGTGATCACAGTGGACTCCATGACAGTCGCCTCATAGTGCCACGCGTCGTCGACACGCGAAAAGAGCGTAATGAGAGCATTGCTACCCACAGCACCGTTATAACGGTACGATACAATTTGGTGCTCGTACGGGGTCAACTTCAAGTCAACGACAGGCGGATCGGCCATGGCCGCAGCAACAGTGACTGAGCTGGTGTCGAGGTTGACGCGGTAAATGAAATTGCGCACCGCTTGCGGAGCTGACGCGATGGTAACAGCAGCAAAAAAGCACGCTGTTGACGTCCTGTGCGTGCTCAGCGGCGAGCACATGTCCACAGCCGTGACGAGAGCGCCTGCGCGCACATCAACAGCATACTCGGTGGTAGCAAACGGCACGCCGGCGTCTTGGCGGGCAATCAAGCAGTGCGCGCCGCTGGCAGCGGATTTGCGTCCGCAGAGTACAATGGACATGGCATGCGGCCTTGAGGCAACAGCAGTGATTTCGCCCATCGGCCCAAAAGGAAGCTCGGTCCGGAAGTAAACAAGTGCGCCACTTGAAAGAAGCGAGTACATGTGAAGCGAACCGCCGACAGGAACGTAAACAATCGCGCCTGCATCGCCAGCCGTGAGAGAGCGGCGATGCCACCCAACAATCACTGGCTCATGCACGCGGAAAAAGTGTACTGTGGGAGGTGACGATCCGAATGCAAGTGGCTTCTGCGGCGGAATCGCGACTGACATACCGCCTCCTAATGGCAGGTTTGAATAGTCCTCGACGTAGTTCATGGTCTGAAGGCAGGAGTTGCCCGCGTTCGCCACGATGAGCTGGTCGTCGGGACTAAACGCCACAACAATAACGGACTGCAAGGGTGCCTGATTAACCTGGAGGTGTTGCCTGACATTCAAATCAAGACGGAGCGTGCAAAACTCCTTGGGGGACGTCAAGGAGACTGACGTAACGACAAGATTTCCCACACGGATCGCCGTGTCTGTTATAGAGGCAATACACCGAAGACTGTGGCACAAAAC
>Ga0256873_1000030_pt1 | contig 17855 bp, 1 predicted proteins | sample MC6MC0416MT_FD_190198 | JGI IMG/M metagenome (GOLD analysis project Ga0256873, IMG submission 190198) | Metatranscriptome of enriched soil aggregate microbial communities from Iowa State University, Ames, United States - MC6-MC0416-MT... | ecosystem: Environmental > Terrestrial > Soil >...
AGTCCAGCGATGGCGCAACCCAGGGCGCGGCAGCCAGCAGCCAGCACGCAAAGGCCAGCCCAAAGAGGCACCAGCAGCAGTAGTCGGCGAAGGAGGGGTGTGCAGACGAAGAGCGGGCGAAGGGGGTGTGCAATGAGATGCGTTACTACGGCGCTCAGCGCGGTCGCCACACCACGGTCCGTCGACGAGTACACTTGCGCGCTGCTGACCGCCGCTCGTGTGCGTGATCAGAACGTGACACCCTACAGGCGAGACGACGCGCCGTTCTCATTTGTCACACCGCCGCGCCATCACTCCTGCCGAGCTGACACTCCGACTATCCGAGAGGTCGTCTCGGTGCGTGGCATGAGTGGCGCGGCAGCCGCGGCGTCGTCGCCACCGCCCCCGCGCCTCCGCCCGCTCCAGCTGTTCGACGAGCACGACGTCGCACTCATGCGCAGTGCAGCGCGCGGCCCGGCGGACAGCCAGTCGCTGCCATGGCTCGTGTGTGACTTCCATCGCGCCTTCGTGTCGCGCCTGCTGGAGCGCAACAACGAGCCGCACGTGCAGAAGAGCTCCCACGCGTTCAAGGACGATGCCGCCCGAGCCGACGTCAGATGGGAGGACAGGCTCTGGCCGAAGGATGAGTGGCAGAGATGCCAAGCTGCGAACGATAAAATGGATCGCTCCAATCCGCCTCCACATCTCCCCTTCGGTCTGCAAGCGTTTGTGAAGCTCATCAGCTGCATCGACAACGCTGAGCAAGATGGATGGACGCAGGAAGAGTTCCTGTTGGTGCTGGTGTGTGGCCTGCTCTGCCGCTACCATCAACTGCCAGCAGAAGACGCGACCGATGCGGTCGCCCGCCACCTCCGCAAGACTGTGCTCGTGGACATCCTGGTCGCTGCGAACTCCTACTCAATCCTCGTCGCCTACGACCGTCATCAACCCCCTGCGGCCGCTGCGGCCGACGTTCAACAGACCAAGCGCCAGTGCGCGGACATCGCTCTCGACCTCTGCACCTACTTTGCCATGCCCGAGCGCTGGCGGACATGGTGCGAAGCAGGTCGCGAGTTGTGCATTCCGACAGGCGCCGCCGGCCACGCAATCTACGTATGTCTTCGCTTCACCTGCGTCGCCTTCACCAGCGGGGCGCACTTACCAGACATGGACTCGTGCCCGTCGTGCCAATGCGATATTCGCATCGACGACCAAGCCAAGCGACGCGCGGATGACTCTGACGTGGTCATGACGCAGCCGGTCGGAATCGTCCAGAGGGATCACTTCACCAGAGCGCCGACGGAACTCCTCGCATTCAGCAGTCAAGACGCGCGTGCGGGGGTTGGACCGTACTTAGCGGAACTGATGTTGATGCGAGCGCAACAGCTGAACCCCAAAGTGGCCAAGGATCAGGTGTTGATCAAACGCCTCCTCGCCAACGGCATTCTCTCCAACGCCCCTGCAGTACCACGGCCACCCGCCACAGTTGTGTCGACAGCGGATGCTTGGCCGGTGCAAACCAGCAAGAATTGCTGCTGGGAAAACTACCGTGTCGGCCTATACCAGCGCAGCAACCCTCCTGGCACCACCAGCGGTGAACGCGCTGCTGCGTTTAATCGCGACTTCGCTTCTCCGCTTCGCTCGTGGGCAGAAACCATTGGGCGCTCCGCACGCCCCGCGCCTAGTGCATCCACACTCGCTCAGAATGAAGCAGGGGTGAACGTCAACGAAGTGGCTCAGCAGATTCGCCGTGCAGCAGAAGCCACACGCACGGCGGTCGAGGAAGCGGATCGGATCGCGCAGACGATGGCTTCCCGACGCATGCTTCAGGCTATCGCTGCAGTTGTCGAGCTGGATCGCAATCGTCAGTACTCGATCCTTCTTGACGCTGACGGTCTCTGTGCCGTGCTGCCGGTGTTGCAGCTCCAGGCGCTGCAGAAGCGACTCGCCATAGCGCTCAACCACAATTTCGTTGCACTCGGAGTCCAGCGTGATGAGGTGCACGTCGGTGCACTCTTTGACGTCTGGTACGCATCGTCGACAGGTAGTCTAGCCGCGGCGCTGCTGACCGCGCCGAACAGGGAGTTCTCGCCCGCTGACGTCATCCTCCTCTTCGGCCAAATTTGTGTTGTTTCTACACCAGATCCTGCAGCGCTTCCAGCTGATTTCCAGACGATGCAGCAAAACTTCCATACCGCTGTCCACTCCCTTTTCCTCTCCAACGCGCGTGTGTTACGCATTGCACAGTCGTCCTTCTCGTCGTGCACGTCGAAGCTGCACCTGACGTGTCCGATGGGGAACGGCGGCGTCTTTCACCTCTGCAACGCATCGGCGTTGCTGGCGGCCGCACCCATGCGCTTCATCATCGAAGCACTCGCCAGCCGCAACTTGCAATTGCTGCTCCAATGGGCGTCGCTGCAGAAAACATCGTGGGAGTTCTGCAAGCTGTACGAGCAGGCGCATGTGCATGCGGTGATCGGCGCACAGGTGCACCACCTCTTCGATGTGCTGCTGAGGCAGAAAACCGCTCCTTGCAGCGGCCTCGAGACCGCCCATTTCGTGCTGTCGCTCGGCGCCGTGGTGGGCTCAACTCTTGACTTCTTGCTGTTTGACCATCCGGACGCGGATGCACATGTACCGACGCTCATCTCGGCAGCTCCTCAGCAGCAGCCGACGATGCCACCGCAACAGCTCACGCACGGATCGATCATGTCGCTTGCGACCCGCCAGTGGCTCGCCTCCATTGCCTTTCGTGTGGCGAATGGAGGGAGCGTTGCGCACTGGGTGCTTCCGTTCAGAATCGAGTCCGGCAATTCTTTGGACGCTACGTGCATGTTCGAGAGTGGCTTCCACATCGTGCAACCCCTCGTACAGTTCCACACCGAGGTAAAGCCTCTGACAGCTCCGTCGGAGGCACCAGACAAAGTGTTGGCCTGGCTTTCGGACGATCTTGTGCAGCTGGCGAAGGCGATGCCGGAAGCGAAGGCGCGCACAATGCTGCGCCTCGCTGCACATGAGGGCATCGCACCTCTCAACACCGACCTCGACCTCGATCCAGCTCCCAAGCGCATCTCTCTGTCGACAGAGCACCAGGTTCACTGCCTGTTCGAAGCTGCGCGTCTTGGCGACTGCCAGGCGATGCTTGCGTTAGCAAAGAAGCTCCTCTCGGTGCGACTGACGAGACAGCGCTTGCCTGCAGCCTTCGTGCAAAAGCCCGCCTTCTGGCTCTACATGGCCGCCATGAGCGAGAGCGATGGAGAGGAGGAGGAGCACTCGAAGGGTGTCGCTGCCATGCTGCTGCGCTTACAAGCGTACGCGTCGACGCCTCCGAGGAGCTTCCTGCACTACTTCGCCTTGCTGCTGTGGAGCTCCGATAGCGACCGTATCGCACAACTGGAGTCGGTCCCGCTGGAGGCTCGTCGGTCCATGGCACGTCAACTTTGGACGCAGGCTGCAGATCGCAACTACCCCCCAGCAATGTTTGTGCTCGGAGTCCAAGGGGACCGACAGCGATTGGAAAACGCGCATGCGATGCACTACCTACCTGCCACCTGCGAACTGGGACTGCAGATGCTCGGCGACGCATCCCAACGCGAGACCGGCGTCGCTTGGCTGGAGCTGCTGTCGTCGCTGCGCCATCCAGTCGCAACCTTCGTCTATTTGCTGCGCAAGTTCTACTCCAACGCGGAAATGAGTGACGAAGAATTCGCGCAGACCCTTCGAGAGTGCGACGCCGCGTGGAAACCACGGCCCGCCGCCAGCTCAAGCATGCACCCACTGCTGCTGTGCCTCACCTATCAGCTGCAGGCAATTGCGTTCGTCGGCTCGCGAGCCCGTCGCACAAGGGGCTCTCCTCCTGATGCCAACCTCCTGTCCCTGGCGCGGACGAGCATTCACCGCTGTCATATCATGCCATGCCATCAACTCCCCGGTGTGCTGACACTGGTGGATAAGCTCGAGAAGCTCAAGGAACTTCAACTTGCAGAAGGAGACGATATCGTCGAGCGCGCGAAGAAATGCTCAATGGTTCGTCCTCCTTCACTCGCTGCACTGCAGCACAGCCGTGACGGTGACTCGACGCTGCTCGACGAACTGACGGTCGTCCACGCGCCGTATCAGGTCGCTTATGTGGAGTGGCTTTCGCCGCCTGGTGCGCAGCCGCTGACACCGACGCCCACTCCGCCGGCATGGGGAGGCATGAGCAGTCCTCAAGTGGCGGATAACGCCGACCTCCGTTCTGCCGTGAGGAAGCTTCTGCCGCTCGCTCCTCGGCTCTCTTACGATGCGACGGCAAAGCATGTCTGTCTGGCGTTTGAGCAGCCTCAGCAGTTTCGCAACTACTTTGAGCACCATCTGGTGCATCTGCAGGCGGAGATCCTCGAGCAGCTGTGGCCAATTTTTCGACAGTGCCAGATCGACGTGCCCGTCACGAACTGGCTGGTGCAGCCGACTTTCGTGTGCCATTATCGCGCAGCGGAGTTGGAACTGCGCCCGGCGCAAGCGAGCCGGCCTTCTGCACACAGCTGTCTCTCCTTTGTGCTGCAAGTAGGCTCCAAGTACTGGGCTGTGTTCAGCGGTCATGCCGTGATGAAGGAGGACGGCGACTTCCTCCAGCTGTTGCAGGAGAGCAGAGACGCAGCACAACCAGATGGACTCTCCGATCGCGTGTTCCAGCAAGTGAAGCTCGACATCGTTTCGAAGCCGCTGCAGATTGCGTCGCACCGCTTTACCAGCACACTGGACTACGCTTACGCTGCAGTCTCCGATGAGTCGGACGTGGAGCGCCTCAAGTCTGATTGCTCCCCGTCCTTTTCAGGCACGCTGAGCAGCTTGCGTGCCGCTGTGGCAAGTGTCAAACTCTCGCTGGCTCGCTCATCAGGCGACGGTGTGGCAGCGGAGCTCGCGCTGGCGCGTGAGCCTTTCTGCGTCGGGGTGAAGGTGGAGTCAATCGGAGCCGACGCACTCTTCAGCGAAGGCATACTCACCGATTGCTGCGTCACACGCATGAAGGACGACGCGGTGAAGCCAGGTGACAGTGGTGCACTGTTGACGGTGCCTGACCCCAGCGGTGGCGATCGCCGTATTCCGCTTGGAGTGGTCCGCTGCACGGTCGACAGTCCCTCGCCTCAGCGCCAGTACTCTGCTGGCATCTGCGAGCTGCTGATGGACTTGATGGCACAGGTAAAGGAGCCCCTAGCGTCCCGCTTCACCATTCTGCAGCCACGCGGACCCGGCATGGTGGCGAACTCGGAAAGCGCTCAGTCTGCGACTGATGATGCACCGCTACCGTCGCTGCTGTGGAATGCCTCCGACGCGCTCATGCTCTCCGCGCAGCTCGGCTTTACGCCTGCACCGCTGGATCTCGCTTATAGGTCAACCAATACTACAGTGTCGTCGTCGTCGTCGTCGTCGTCGTCGTCGTCGTTGTCGTCCTTATCGACGGCGTTGTCGCCTGCTTTCACGCCGGCTCGCCCTGTGAGTGTGGGTGACCTCGCCGCGTCATCCGTGGACGGCCACGCACCGGAAACACTACACGCATTTCCGCGAGTACTCGACTACTACATGCATCATGAAGCAGTGCTGAGCCGCATCTCTTTCACATGGCCCAGCAAAGAAGCTGTACATGTGCTCGCTACCGACTGCACGTGCCTGGCGCTGAGCTTGACTCCTTCGGAGGTGCAAGAGCGTGCGCTGCTGGCGCTCAAGCAGATGCAGCTCGAGTTTCACACGAGCAAGCTGTGCGTCGTCGTTGCCACTATTGCAGCGAAGTCGGTGACCGTGAGGCGGGGTAATACGACGCTGTTCCTCGGTCCGCGCATCATCGGCTATCGAGTCTCTCCGAGCTTTCAGCTTCCTTCGGCATCCATGCGCGCTGTCGAGAGCAAGCGCTCCGAGCCTGTCACGGAGAAATCGAGCGATGGTGGCTCGCAAACGCGTCCGCCTACCAAGACTCTTGCTGCCGCTAGTGTCACGACACCCTCAGGAGCCGAAGTTGTCTCGCGCACATCGACGCCAAGCGTCCTCAGCACGCTGCTGTCGTCCTCTGAGACCATGCCGCTTGAGATCCTCCTGTTCTCCGCCTTTCTGAACGCAGACGTGATTCAGCTGTCCGTTCTTAAGCAGTTTTTCCAAGCAAGGCTGGGTCGCAGCGACGAGCCTCTCTTCGATCATGCGATGAATGTTGTGCTGCATGCCGGCTTCCTCCAGCCCGGAGCGGCGACTTCCTTTGCCATGCAGCAGCAAGTGCGGGACGCTCTTCGCGAGTTCCATGACAGCGCAGACGGCGCTGCTCTCTGTGGCCAACAGTGGATCAATGCCATAAAGCAAGTGCTGCCGGAAGTCAGGACAACGCTGTCGGACTTCGACTCGAAGAGTGAGGCTTCCCTGCGAGAGTTGGTGCTCCAGCATTCGTGCGACGCTTCCCGGGCAACGCATCGACCGGCGCTGCCACTTGAGCCAGTCGACTTCGTCGCGTGGCTCCTGTCTCACGATGGGCCCATCGCTCATCTGTTCAAAAGTCCCGCTTCTTCACTTGTGCCGGACGTGCTTGCTCTGTTTCCCGCTCCAACTTTGGAGCAGCTACAATCTGTGCGGCTCACGCATTCCATCTGGAAGGCGTTCATCCAACTTCATGCGAGTTATCCGCGCAGCCCTTCGTTGCTGGTGGTTGCTGCGCTCGCGTGTCTTCTTGCTGCGACCATCCAAGCGTGGCGAGTTTTACCCGATGCCGCTGAGGCAGCGCCGGAACCTGGTTTCCTGCGTGAGCTCCTGGAGCTCGACCATCTGCTGCAGCACATGGCGAGACGGCCGGCGCGCGCCAAGATTCTTCATCTGCTCCGAGCCGTGGAAGACCGCGTCGAGGCCGACTATGGGGGCTCGAAGATTGTCGAGCAGCTCAAGCGCTGGCTGCCGCTCCTACCGCCAAGCCTGGCTTCATCGGTGGCACGAGGACTGCGCGACATTCAGGTCTTCGCCGACTCCCTGCGCGCGCCGCTGCCGTTCGGTGCGGACTTGTCCGTGTCCGAGAAGCCTCTTCCTTTTGTTCCTGCCTCTTACACGGTGGACGCATCGCAGCAGCTGCGTCAGCTGGAGCCACGCCTGTTCCAGCCAATGGACATTTTACGCGAGCAGCTGGGCTTCTATGTCGCGGGCACTGCGCTGGATCACCTGAATAGTCTGGAAGAGGAGCTGCGGGATGCCCCGGGTGGCAAACGATGCATCTGGCTCCAGGGCGAGTCGGGCACGGGCAAGACGGTGCTGCTCGCCGAGCTGTGCAACCGCCAGGCGCACGCCTGTCTGGGTGTGTTCTTCTTCAAGGACAACGGCGAGCGAGCACGCTGGTTCTGCATGCTTCGTTCGCTCGCGTTTCAAATGGCGCAGCGCGTGCCTGCTTACCGCGAGGCGCTCCTACAGCTGCTGGCACAGCGCGACGTTGCAGCACAGCTGCCTGGCATGCGGCCGGTCGACCTCTTCCGTGTGCTGTTCGTCGCACCCCTTCGTCGCGGGAAGCTGTGGAACGAGCGACCGTTCGTCACGTTCCTGGGCGACACTGCCCCACCTGCTGGTAACGTCGCAGAGCCGTGCCGCTGCTTCTTTGTGATCGACGCGCTGAATGAGTCCGAGAGCTGTCGCGATAGCTCGCTGCTGCAGCTGCTGGAGCACGAGGCGTCGGATCTACCCACCTGGCTTGCACTGGTCGTATCCACCACGGACAGCACGCGTCGTGCCATCCACATCCAAGCTGCGCAAGCAGACCTGAACAGGTGCATCACGCAGCGGCTTGATGAGCTGCAGGAGCAGACATTCAGGACGGGTGGAACGCGCCGCATAGAATTTCAGCAGAAAGTACAGGAGCAAGTGAAGCATCTTCCGAATGGGAAATTCATCTACCTGCGTTTGCTCTTGGACGACCTAAAGCATGAGATTAACTGGGGCGCCGGTGAAGCTTCGCGTAGTATGCTTACTGTGCCCGTGTCCCTCGATGAACTGATCGACCTCACGCTCAAGCGCCTGCAGGAGTCGCCAAGCCGCCGTTGGAACGGCGCAACCCTCTGCGCGGCGTCCGTGCGCGACATTCTGGACGTGCTCGGCGTTCTCGTTGTTGCTCGCGAGCAGCTGAGCGCTGCGAATCTGTCCAACATCTTGCAGCGCGACGAGCAGCAGATTGCTGTTTGCCTCCAGGCTGTCAGCGTGTGGACCGAGACTTCTACGGCTCACAATGACGACAGCACCGTCTTCGTCACGCTACTGCACACGTGCGTCCGGGACAGACTGCAGAGATTGCCGTCTCTGTGCGAAGCTGCTGTGCATCTACGCGTGGCGCTGGAAGGCTGGCGCCAGCTGTCCGCAGCACCCTCAAGCTATGCGAATGACGACACGCTCCTGTTGCAACTTCCCAGCGTGCAGCATTATTCTCGTGCCTGTGAGCCGGTTGTGGTGCTGGCGGTAGACAGCTTCGTCGACCGCGATTGCCGCTGGGGCGATTTGCGCTCGTACCTGGCGCGCTTCTTCGTGCATCATTGCATCCAAGCGGCGAAGAAGGTCAACATCTTTCCTCTCCTCCTCGCTGCCGTCACCCATCTCTCCTACCTGCACATTCGTCTACACGCCGAGCGTAGTCTCTGGCGGTCGCTCGAGGGATTTACGGCCGAGGCGGCCGTCGGTCACGACTCGGAGCTCACGCACATGCTCATTACGGAATTGCGTGAGATGCGTGAGGCCGCCCAGCAGCTTCAGGGCGACACGCGCGGCTTCGTGTGCAGTCAGCTGGATGTGATGGATTCCTTCCTCCGTGTGAGCCTGCATCACTTCATCGCCTTTCCGCACCTGGTGTACCAAGACGCGTACGCCTATCCGAACGGCTCGCTCCTGCACCTGCGTGCGGCACGACTCAAGAGCTGGTGGGCACCACAGTACGCGTGGGTAGAGTGGCTCAACAAGCCCGGAGAGACGGAGAGCGAGCACTGCCGGGCGGTTCTCGTCGGACACTTCTACCGAGTCAACTGCGCTCTGTTCCTCGGCGACAAAGGACACGACGCCGAGTGGCGCGTCATCAGCGGATCGAGGGACTGCACGGTGCGCTTGTGGGATGGTCGAACCGGGCGCATGTGCGGTCTGCTCTCTCCTGGCCATGATGACGCCGTGCTCACATTGGCGCGCCATCCATCACTCGACGTCGGCTTCTCGGGCTCGCTCGACGGGACTATCTGCGTCTTCGATCTCAGCACACTACGCCGCAAGGGTGTAGTCGTCTGTAAGCCCACTGATGCGTTCAGTAGTGGCTCGAATGCTTCGCGCCTTGGCGTGATGGTGCTCGCTGTCTCTCCCGCTGGCGATTGGCTGGCCGCTGTGGTGCGCAAGACCAAAGGCGCACACAAGGACGACGTGCCGGGCGAAGTGGTGCTCCATCGCGTGCATTCGGACGGCGGCCTTGCTGTTCCACTCTCCGTTGCCGTGGATTCCTGGGGCCAACGATGGTTTCCTTGGTGCATCGCATGGAGCCCGAAGGGCAAGCATCTCGTCGTCAGCAGTGAGGACACGCTGTTGCTGCTCGAGCCTCAACTTGCATCAGGCTCGGAGGGGGGTTGCATCCCTGCAATCATCCGACAGCGCTTCTGTGTGCACCGCAAGCGCATTCGTGTGCTGGCATGTAGTCCTCCTTCTTCAGACTCCCTGCAATGGCTGCTGACCGGTTCGGACGACATGCTGTCCTTTCTCTTCGCGTGGAGCGCTGAGGAGCTTCTCTTGCCCGTCGCTTACGTACCGTTCGACCAGCAGTGTGCCACTGCGTCACGTATTCGCTGTCTGACTATTGCGGGGGCTGGGCTTCCTCAAACCGCTGCTTCTAGCGACAGTGTACCAGCCGCTGCTGCTCGGGCTTCAGCTTCCGCAGCGATCGCGTTTGAGCGCGTCCGCTTTGCCGCAGGGTTTCTCGACAATTCCGTCCGCGTGTACGAGTTGCAGTTGGATCCGTTGTGGCGCAGCGATAACACCGTGCTGGACCGCCAGACGCGCCGTGTAAAGCTACGTCAGCTTGCCATGTTCCTCGGGCATGTGTACACAGTGCAGGCAGTGTGCTTCAGCCCCGACGCCACCTGCGTGCTGAGCAGCTCGATGGATCGCCAAATGAAGATCTGGCGCATTCCTCCTGCATCTGCACTGCGCCCCTTCCCCGGTCACCACGACAGCATCACTTCACTGGATGTCGTGGCCGACGGCCGTCGCATCGTGTCAGGTGGCACAGACGGCAGCGTGCGAATATGGGATCTGAACCCAGTCATGCACGTCCAGACGCACGTGCTCCGCGGTGGGCATGTCAGCAAGGTGCTTGCACTTGCCGTCACCCCGTTTCGAACATTCAGCAACGGCTACTGCGTGGTCTCTGCTGGCGCCGATCGTATGGTGAACGTCTGGCGATTGTCTGATGGAGCACATCTCGCTGCTTTGGTGTCAGGGCATTCCGAACCTGTCTTGGCGATCGCTGTGCATCCGACACGCCCCTCTCTGCTCGCTTCCGTCTCCGACGACTGCACGGTGCGAGTGTGGCATGTGCCGCCTGGTCAGAAGGCCAGTTGCCTGCTTGCACTGTGCCATGATCCCGTGCCCATGACGGCTGTCGACTTCCTTCCGCCACAATCAACTTCGACGGTCACTCGGAACCAGGATCTTCTGCTCACCGGCAATTCTCACGGCCGCGTGCAGTTCTGGCGGCTCTCGAGCGAAGCCTCCAGGTTAGACAGGGAGTTCGAAGGAGCGGCGGAGGCCGCGACTGGCACTGGCAAGGAGCGACATTCGCTGCTGCTCGATCAAGAAGTATGCCGCGGTGCCATCGAAGAATTGCATGCGATGCATGCGAGAGACCTGCCGCAATTCCTGGTGAGGGCTGCTCATTCGCAGCTGTCAGTGTGGAAGTGGTCGTGGGTGGGCGATGCGCATACCAAGCGCCTGTCATCGATTCGCATCTCTCTCCAGTGGCAGCGTGACATCGCTGGAGACATCCCGCCTTCGCCGCTGCAAGGCTGTCTGTCCATGGCGCGACTGTCAGACGACAGCATCCTCCTCTGCCAGCCGAATCTATTCTCCATCATGTCGTCCTTCTCACACGGCCTTCGACCACGATCGATTGCTGCACCACTGGCTCCACTGGATCTCAGCACCGCTACCGTGCTGCGCTGCCGCGCTGTTTCCATTGCGGCGGGCGAGTGCGTCCTCTTCTCTGGCCACTTGACTGGTGAGGTCGGCCAGTGGCACCTCACGCGCTCGCACGACGGGTCCGCCATCATAAGCTTCACTGCAAAGTTCGCGGACGGCCTCGAGCGCATCACCTCGCTCGATGTGCACGATGGACCTGGTTCACAAAAGGACGAATGCTTCGTCGCGATTGGAGATGCTTGCGGACGTGTGCGCGTTCTCCGCGCTGCTGCATTGCAGTTGGTATGCGTGTGGTCGCGTGATCCGCCGATGGGTGTTCCGCTGTGCCTGATCACCTGCCTCCGCTGGCAGTCGGACCGTCTGTGGGTGGCGGGTCGGCCTCACAAGCCGCGAGACAACTCCGTGCTGCTCGCCTTCAACATCTCGTTGGGAGCGTGCGTGGCTGCGCCGGACAAGCGAGCACAGGCCGCGGATTATTTTCCGGCCAGTGGGCTGTTCAGCAGCGCCGTTGATGCATGTTGGAAACGCCCGGAGGCACTCCCTCGCGATCTGAGCTCGCTCTCCGGTGGCCTCGGCGCCGCTGTAACATTCGCCTCGGGCTCGCATCTGTGGGCATGGATCCCGCAGTCACGTTTGAGCGAAAGCGCCTCCCTCTTCCAGCTACCGACGAATGAGGGCCAACTCAATTCCGTGTCATGGAATTCCGTGATGTGCGCCGAGTCGACTGTTGGGCATGCACGCGTGGACGTTGTCGGGGGCCAAATGTCGGAGCCGTTCGTGGCTGCACTTTTGACAGGGCAGGCGAGTACACCAGCTCTTGAGGCGGCAGAGCTCAACAGAACACCGCGGTGGTCCCGAGGCCGAGCCATTCTGTCTCCGGATCAACGCTGGCTTGCTTTCTCGTATCAAACGACCTCGCATTCGGTGTTGGGGGACGCACAGCGCGGCTCGTTTACAGTTGCGCTCGGCGAGGTCCCTACCACGACTCCAAACGGTGCGCCGTATCTGCTTCGTCGCAACCGCGTGCTGGAACCCGAGCTTTCAATCACGACCCTTAAGTTCTCCTCCTCCTCTCGCTTCCTCGTCGTCGGCACTCAATCATCCAGCGTGCTCGTCTTCGCCGTACAGCCGACCAACAGCGATACGGTCGAACCTCTCGTGCTGCTGTGCCGCCTACGCTTGAGCAGTGGTCGCGTCAATTCGTGCCACTTGAGCGAGTGTGATGTGAGCTCGGGTAGCAGTGCATTCCCGTTTCTGGCGTGTGCGACGATGGACTCCACTCTCCGCGTGTTCGATGTCTCGCAGCTCGAGCTGCGCGTCGACGCGCTCACTGGCGAGGGCGAGGCGCAACGGATCTTCCACTTCCCCAACACGCGATCGCAAGAAGTCGCCAGCTGCCAGTTCGTGTGCCACCCAGCCGCAGGAGGACACCACAGCCGGCGCGGTGGCCCGACGCTGCCGCCAGTGCCTCCTGTCAGCTTGCTCGAGCGCGAACCGCTTTACGTGCTTGAGGTGCTGCGGCAGCTGCACCGAGCGTGCGTAGTGCGCGGGAAGCGGCTCGGCGAGGTGGATCTGTCGTCGTACCAAAGCATTCACAGCCTGGAGTGTGTTGAGCAAGGCGGACTGGAGCGACTGCTAGACGTCGCCAATTGCTGCTCGCATCAGGATCTGCCCTCGCCTTACTCCGCTGCTCTACTTGGCAAGGTGTGGTCGCTGCTGATCGGTTTGACTCACGTGCTGAAGGCGCGCTGGCTCGACCAGGCGGTCACGACTCAAGAGGAGGCCCGACGCGATATCGTTCGGATGGACGTCGTCCTGCGATCGCATCTCAGCATGCTGGCGCGACTCGCGAAGACCAGCAACCCGCAGCCAGACCAGCCCGGCGCTGCTGAGGCTGCCGTCGCTCTGCTCGAGGCCCGCTTCCCTCTCCTCGATCCTTTTGCACCATCTGCAGATGACTGCACCTTCACCTTACTGAGCGCGGATATGGAGGCGCTCATCGGAGCGCTGCTCGAGCGACTCCTGGAGCAAGACACACGGACGTTTGAGGCGACAGCAGGAGCTCCTGCTGGTTCACGTGGACCAAGAGATGGCGCTGTCGTGGAGTTGAAAGCCGCGGCTGCCACGGAGGTGCTCCTGCAGGTACTGTCGTCGCTGCTGCGTTACTGGCTGCCGGATCCCGCCACATGGAAGCGCGAAGGTCTTCTCCGCTGGCGTTTTCTCTTCCGGTTTGCCGAGGAGTCGTCACTGACGCGCGTATTGCAGGGCTTGCTAAGCAGAGTGCGCCGGACCAGTGGCAACCAGCTTTCGGAGCAGACGTCTGTGCCTGCAGCCGCTGCGCAAGTTTTGTCCGGTAAAGCACTGGATGAAGTGCGCAAAGCGGAGGACGACCTTCATGTGGCCTGTGACCACGCAGAGCGAACCGTGGCCGCTGCATTTGTGCGCGAGGGCGCCGCTGCGCTGTCACCTGCCCAACTGCAACGCCTTGAAGTCATTGCGCAGGCGCTGACTACTCCATCGTCGTCTGTTCTGCCGCTGGTTTCATCGAGCGTGCTGAAGACCTGTCTCCAGCTGTGGCGAGCGGCTACGGATCTGTGGCTCAACAGCTGGGACGGGCTTCGTTGGCACTATGCGATTATTCGCATGGTGTCGGTTGCGGTCCCTCAAAAAAAAATGGTGAAGCACCTGGCCCCGCTCCTGCGTCTGCTCCCTGTCAACGTGCCGCGCCTCGCGTCCTTCTCGCTGCGCGGCGACTTTGTGTTCCTCGCGGCGCTGCTGGAGTTGCTGCTCGCTGTCACGCGAATGGACCATCCGTGTGCGTTCGACCTCGCGGGAGGGATACAAGTGTGGCTACAGCTACTGGAGGTGCTGCGACTCCATCGCAGCGTGATGCGCGGCCGACAGCTGCTCGAGTCCAAGCATCTGCAGCTCTTCTGCCGACTCCTTTCTTTGTTCGGCCTGCGTCGGTGGGTTGCTGCGGAGTTGCACGTGTCACTCTCATCGGAGGTGCTCGAGGCGGAGACCTTGCGACACCTGGAGAACAGATGGCGGATGTGGGGCGCGCAAACCGTGCCACACCGCAGCGACTTGGACACCATATCAGACAACCCGCTGTCGAGCTCGCTGACGGATGTGCTCCTGCAGCGTGCGCAGGCGATTCCCTACCTGCTGTCGCTGTACCCACCGCTGCCGGAGTTGACGTCCGAGTCGGCGCGACGCTTCGAGCTGCTGAGTCAGGTGCTGTATGAGATTGTAGTGGCGTTCGATGCGGAGCCTGAGCCACTTCATCCTCGCGCGGTCGTACCAGTCGACCAGAACCCGGTGTTGCCACTGCTGCGCCAGCCGTTCCGAGCGGACAGCTTCGAGCCGACAAAAGTGCCTGCACTGGCGCAGCTCCTCATTCGCTTTCTCCTCGCTCCGGCACGCGGCATGTTCCTGTACGTGTGGCGCCTCCTCGCCAAGCTGCTTACGTGTGTGGAGGACCTGGCGGATGTGTCGGAGGGCACTTGCGCGAGCATTGCGGAGTTGGCGGCAGCCGTTTGTCGTGATGCCGAACAGCCGCTGCTGCTTCGGACGGACGCTCACAATGTGCACGCGTTCGTCACCATCGCGCGACTGGATGTGACGTTCCATTGGCTGGAGAAGAGCCGCAGAGCCGTTGCTGCGCTGAGCGATGCGTCGACTCGAATGAGTGGCGCAGCCGCGTTGTTTGCGCTCGGCATCTTATCGCAATCGAGCGACTTGCACAAGCATCTCTCTGCCGTGCACATGCGCGCGCTTTCTCCAGTAGGCGTGTGCGACGCCGCCGCAGTGTGGGGGCAGCCAGCACAGACGCTCGACATCGGCAGGTGCGTACATCGCGTCGCCAACTGCAGCTTCTATGCTGCAGTTGTCAGCAGCGACGCTCCACAGCCGCACTCGGCTGTCACCCTCCTCAGCGTGCGTCTCGGCAGAGCAACTGATCATGCCGCTGTGCAGAGGCATCTGCTGGCGTGCAGCCGCATCCACTACGAAGGTTTCGCGAGCGTGCAAGCGGCGTGGTTCTCGCAGGAGGACGTCCGAGAGGTTTCTTCAGGTGCGGCACTGACCCCTGCGTACTCGGCTGAGTCGCAGCCGCGGTTTCTCCACATCCTCCTGAAGTCGCGAATCGTGCGCTACCTCGCTGCAGACCTTGCACTTCCGTCGGCGAGCTCAAGCCCCCCCATCCAACGCCGAGTGGCTGCACTCAACGTCGTGCAGCAGGTGGCGCGCACGGTTCTGGCGCTTGAGATCGCTTCGTCGAGCATGCACTCGGAGGTCGGTGTTCATTTCCTCCACTCCCTGTGCCTTTCGCCGTTAACGCTCATGTTGGACAGCGAGGGACGTGTACTCGTTCTTCCACTGCGCAGAGAGGACTTCCTTGCAGCCACGCTGAGCGACTCCGCTGCTGTCGGTCGCTCGGTGCTACCTTACTGCGGCGTGGATTCGGATACCGTGAGCGAACGCGTTCATGCGTACAAGCGTCTTCCGGCCCTGCTCTGGTTCTGTTTAAGCAGTCACCATCCCGAGCCACGCGAAGAGAGCGGCGAGTTGGCCTGGATGCGCATGATGCGCCTGAGAACGGACACTCCCGCTCCGCTACGGCTGCTGCTCGTATCACAACGCGAAGACTCCCCTCCTGCACAGCAACTGACGCTGTACTTATATCATTTGCATGTGGCGAAGAAGTGGTTGCAGCAGGCGCCTCTCGGAGCGCCTGGTCCGTTGATGAAGCTGCCTACTGCTCAAGCAACCGAGTCTCCCGGACCGAAGTCCGCGAGTGTAGTCGGAGACTCGGTCAGCGGTCCGTGGCACCGCATGTTTCCCAGCATCGCAGTCATGCAGCAGTTCGTGGCGCAGCTGAGGGAGATGCAGGCGTCCAGGAAGATGTCTGCCGCAGCAGCGAAACTTTCTGCTTTGCTCGTCTCCGCGCTTGCTTCGGGCCTCGTTCTTCCCGTTCTCCACACCGCAAGTGGCATTCGGTCCGTCAACGTCGGATGGATCACCGCTGTGGCGGGCCAGGTGTGCGGTGTGCCGGAGAGACCGATCTCGGAGTTCGGAGACTTCAACGCAGCTTTTGACACACTCGCGCATGGGGATGAACGCATGCTCATGCAGCTGTTCGGTCGACTCAGCTCAATTGCACGGCAGCGCATTGAGAGAGCTTCGCTTCCACTCTACCCTTCGTCCGCCACTCTCCCTTCCAGCCCTGCTTCGGCACCTGCCTTCACCTGCAGCCTTCTTCCCACGCAACATCATTTGTTCGAGGAGATTCTGTTTACCCTGGAGGTGTCCAATCTTCCTGCTCTGCTGGGCGTCTACGACGAGCTGTGTTACGCCAACTTCGATCTGTTCGGCGAGGAGGCGGTCGAGGCGTATAAGCGAGGACACGCCGCAGCGTTGCATGATGCTTGGTATTCGCAAGATCCGCGCAAGCAAGCGGAGCAGCAGCGCAGCGATCTGCTGACGGCACTCGCCAAAGAGGTATTCGCCATGAAGTTTCTGTTCTCCCTGTTCGCACCCGGCCACCTGCGCAACCCGCGTCGTGCCTTGCAGCGATTCATGGACAACCTGCTTCCGCCAGCCGCTGCAACCAAGGTATCCTGGTTGCTGTCGAGTATCATGCACGAGGAAGACGGTCAGTACGGCGTGTATGTGAGGAGTTCAGCAAGCAACCGCGTCTGGCTATGTGTCGGCGACTTGCTCGCGCCCAATGCGAAGGAGACATTGGAGGCTATGGTGAACGCTGCACTGGCCGGAGTGCACGATGTGTTCGAGTGTGCCTGTCAGGCAGCAGCCGCAGGGGAAGCGGCGTCCCCAGGGCCACCCGTCTATTCCGCTCTGGATCATCGACCGGTTCCCAGCCCTGCACCATTTGGGGTCGTCGCGCACACTCCACTGTTCGCTTTTTATTCTGTTCCAGGTTGGGGGCAGCCACCAGGGCCACCTAGTCTGTTGGTGCGACCTGGTCCGCTCAGGAGCACCCAGCTCGTGCCTCTCACCGTCGCGCATCTGCGAGAGCTGCTGCCGGAATGGGCCGACGAGCTCATGGCAGCGTCGCGATCAGCGTCGCTCAGCCGCGGAAATTCGGGCAGCGGCGCTTCCATACCGAGGCCGCCTGCCTCACTGGTGGACGCGCAGTTCGCGCCTGCCGCTGGCGCTGTCTCTGCTCCTCCTTGGGTCACCATGCGCTCGCTTTCCACGCCTGCAGCTGCCTCATCGTCGACATCGTCGTCGCATGCCGCTCCCCGTGCACGGGGACCCGAAAGCAATCGCTGGAGGGTGTTCGTCGGCAGCTCACACATCACGGATGAACAGCTGCAAGACTTATTCAGCTCGGCCGGTCCGTGCATCGTCCAGCGAGAAGGAGGGCGTGTTTATCTGTCGTTCACGACCGAGGCGGCGAGGGCGCGCGCGTTGGCAAATCCGCCCCACTTCAATGGACACAGACTTCGGGTGGAGGAGCCACGCAGCAACGGATACTGGCCAGTATCGAAAACGCGCCGAAAGGGTAAGCACGGCTAGGAGTGCATGCACAAGTGAGCAACAGACCAAAGACGAGACACGCAGCGAGCGATGCAGCTCCAACACCGTCACCGCCGGTCGCGCCAAACTTGGGTTAGTGAGGTTTGTCCTGCGCTGGGTCAGTAGCTGTTTGTATCCGTTAGCGGCCTGGAAATCTCTTGCCCTCCGGCCAAACCCAAAGC
>Ga0256873_1000032_pt1 | contig 17709 bp, 1 predicted proteins | sample MC6MC0416MT_FD_190198 | JGI IMG/M metagenome (GOLD analysis project Ga0256873, IMG submission 190198) | Metatranscriptome of enriched soil aggregate microbial communities from Iowa State University, Ames, United States - MC6-MC0416-MT... | ecosystem: Environmental > Terrestrial > Soil >...
GACGGTTATTCAGCATTGCGGTCAGGCCAGGCTTATTTTTCTCCTCGGCAGGACCGGCCTTTGCCCCTCCAGTCCGGCCCCAGATCGCGACTGGGCTGACCGGGCGCCAGTGGCCCTTCAGTGTCGCGACCCCCAAGTCACTGACCGCGCACACACACATCGAGTGTCCTGGCGCTGGCAGGCATGGGCGCGGCGCAGAGCAGCATGAGCGGGGGCGGAGGGCCTTCCTCTCGCTCCGCCAGCACCGGCTCGTCGAGCAGCGCGGTCTACTCGGCCAGCGCGCGCGAGAACGACTACTGGCTGGGCGCCGATGTGGCCCGCGTGCTTGATGACGCGTACGTGGCCGAATGGCACCGCAAGAACGATTGGTACGCTTGGGCCGAGAAAGAGAAGAAGAAGCTCGCGGCCCAGTCAGCCAGCAGCGGCAGCAGCGCCTCCTCTTCCTCCGGCTCCAGCGCGCGCTCCGGTCCCGAGCACTCCGAGTTCTTCGAGCTCGTGTGGTCTTACCTCGGCCCGCACTTCAGCTCGTTGCAGGCGCAGCGTCTGGCGTCCATCGTGCACGAGATCGCGGCACAGTGCGACGCGGCCACCCCCGGAAAGAGCATGGCCGTGAAGCGCGAGGCCTTCGTTCGCCGCATTCACTTGGCCATTGAGGCGCAGCGGAGGGCGAACAAGAACAAACCTCAGGCGTTGATTGCAGCTCCGACTTCGAAAGATGCGCCCTCGGTCGCGCAGGTGCTGGCGCCCTTGAACCGCGCGCTCACGCCGGCGCAGCAGCTGGAGGAGATCAAGAAGCTTCCTTTGTCGCTGCAGCTCTCGGTGCGCCTGCTGCTCTCTATGCTGCAGCAGCTCAAACCTGACGCCCCCAACGCGCCTGACGCGTCGTCTCAGGCCGCCTGCAGCAACCTCGTCCTGCACCAGCTCCTGCCGCTCCTCGACGAACTCGCGCCGGTCTTCCTCACCAGCGGCGGGCTCGAAGGCGCCGGAGGACGACTGGGGCTGATGGAGGCGTTGGAAGACTTTTTGGGACGCGCGTTCAAGCAGGGAACCAAGGCGCTCACCGAGTCTTCCCCTTCCGGCGACGGCGCGGAATCGACTGCGCTGGTGCCTTCGTCGGGCTCTGCGCCGCCGTTCCCGCTCGCGCAGGTCACCTCGTCGCTGCTGGCCCTAGCCCTGTCGCGCACTCGTCTGAGCGCCGTGCTGCAGGTGCTGCATCCCCTGCTGGTCGCTCACGCGCGCGCCTCCACCCGCCCAGAGCTGCGCGTGCTCGAGGACATGACCTTGAAGCCCGCGCCCTTGCTCAAGCGCGTCATCGCCACGGAAGGACCTTGCGTCGCCGCGTACCTGCGCGGCGATGCCGCGGGCGCTTTGCCCGGCGGAGCGCACGGGCGCCGCAACAGCGTGTCGTCCACCAGTCGTTCCGGCGGCGCTTTGTTGGCGTGGGGCGCCACGCAGACCTGTGGAAAGCTGGGCTTCGGCTCGGCGAGCCTCGTGAAGAAGACCCCGGCGTTCCTGCCGGAGTTCGAGCACGGCGACAAAGTCACCAGTGTGTCGGCGTTTCAGAACCACGTGCTCGTGAGCGACAGCGACGGGCGCATCTGGGGGATCGGTTCGAATGAGACGCATCGCCTCGGCTTCGAGGACGGGAACAACCGCATGTCGCCCCAGTTGATCCCGTTCTTCGCCGACAAACCCGTCTCGATCGTCAGCGTCGGCAACGAGTTCTCCGCGGTGCTCACACGGGATGGCCAGGTGTTTTGCTTCGGCGATTCGGCGAATATGAAGCTCGGTTCCGCCAGCGCCTCGAGCAGCAAGACTCCCGTGCTCGTTCAGGGCATCGCGGGTCGCGTCACGAACATCGTGTGCGGCGGGTTCCACACCTTGGCCATGACGGCGAACAACGAGTTGTACAGTTGGGGCAAGGGCAGTCGCGGGCAGCTCGGGCACGGGAACCTCTCCGATGCACCTCCGACGCCCATCGCCGCGTTCTCTGGCCTGCCGCTCAAGCAGATCGCCGCTGGCTGGGAGCACTCCCTCGTGCTAACCGGTGACGGCCAGGCCTTCGCCTTTGGAGGCGGATACGACAACAAGGCTGTCACGGGTTTGCCCCCCGAAGCCAGCGGGTCCGCCATGGCGGAGGGCCAGAAGGTTCCCAAGGTGATCACGGCGTTCGCGGGGCAGGAAGTGGCGTACATCGCCGCGGGGTGGGATCACTCCTTGTTTCTCACGGTGGATGGCGCGGCGTGGGCGTGTGGTGACGGCAGTGGCGGCCGGCTTGGCGCGGGGGACATCGCGGACCAGCCCTTGCCGAAGCGGCTGCGCGGCTTCGCCACCTCGGCCACGGACGCCACCGAGCAGAAGGTGGTCGCCTGCGCCGGCGGCGAGGGCCACTCGGCTTTCATCACGTTGGACGGCTCTTTGTTCGTGACAGGTAGCGACGGCACCAATAATTCCGCGATCAAGACCGTGCCGACCCGCGTGGAGGGTCAGCCGAAACCCTGCAAGTTCGTCACCTGCGGCGGCAAGGTCACCTTTGCCATCACGGGGCTCCCGGCGCTCGGAGCGCCCGCCGCCGGCGTGGCCACCAGCGAGAAGGACGAAGCCACCTCTTCCTCCTCCGCGGCCGACAACACTTCGCGCAATTTCTTCGCCCCGCGCTCCGTGCTGGCCCACTCGTCGCTGGTGCCGCCCACCCAGGCCGACACGACGCGATCGGCGAAGATGACCGCGCTCTTGCTGTTGGCACAGTTGGACCGGTTGGCCGCGCAGCAGGACTACTCGAAGGAGGTGTCCGGTTCGTCCTCCTCTTCTTCGCGCGCGTCGTCCTCGTCGGCAGCAGCGTCGGGCAACCTCGACGCGCTCGTGGCGCCCTACTGTCTGGAGGCCACTCCGGAGACGCTGAGCAAGCTGTTCGACATCGTGCACGTGTACACGGCGCACGTGGGGCGCAAGATGACCGAGGCGGAGCAGCGACGCGCGGCGGGACTGCCGCCGCTACAGCAGGATGAGGTGCTGCAGGGACCCACCCCGGCCGAGCGCGCCGCGGCGCACGAAGCCGCAAAGGCCGCCGCTCTGGCCGCGTTCGAGGCCGAGGCCGCCGCCTCGACCGAGGTGCACCGCTCCGTGACCTGCGACGGCTGCCGCATGAGTCCCCTGACCGGCGCGCGGTGGAAGTGCTCCGAATGCGACGACTTCGATTACTGCAATGGATGCCGCCTGAAGAATCTTGAGAAGGGCGCGCACAAGAAATCCCACACGTTCAAGCGCTACGTCGCCGGAGGACTCAGCTACCGCGACAGCAAGCCCGTCGAGCCGCCCGTTCCTGACGCGCCCGAGGAGGTCGCTGGATGGCACGACTCGTACGTGCTCCTGGCGGCGCTTCGGTTGCTCAAGGCGAACTTCACGCGCCTGCTGCTGTCGCAGGTGCCGCTCGCATCGTTGGGCCTCGCGAGCGGGGAGGAGGCCGATGGTGCGGCCGCTTCCGCCTCCTCGGCGTCCGTGGCATCCTTGCCGAGCGAGGTGCAGTTCTCAATCAAGGAGCTGCAGGCTTACCTGCTGCGCCTGGTGGACGGGGACTTCGGGTTCCCGCTGCCGCCGCCGCCGTCTTCGTCGTCGACGACGACGAAGGTGGAGCCGGCATCTTCCTCTGATTCCGCTGCCTCGACCAATGGGAAGAAGAGTGCCGACGGCACCATTGCTGCCGATGCAGCGTCCTCGTCCGCTCTGAGCGTGGAGGAGCACGCGCACGAGCTCGCCGCGGCCCTGCGCTCCGAGGCCGTGCAGTTCCTCCGCGTGGGCATGTCGGTGTTCTACGCGTCGCAGCAGAGCAAGGACGCGCTGGTGGAGTCGCTGCTGGGCAACAACGCTGACAATGACAACGCAGGGCGCGCCAGGTCCTCCTCGGCGTCCTCGGTGTCAGCCTCTTCAGCGTCCTCGACGTCCTCGAGCAACGGCAGCAGCAACCCCCGCATGGAGTACCTGGCCCCGGCGCTGCTGGGCCGCCTGGCCGAGGACTCCATGGTGGCGAGCTTCGTGCCTGCGCTGCTGCAGCCGCCGCAAACGAGGAAGCCCGCGACGGCCGAGGTGAAGAAGGCACCTGAAGCCGCTGCGGCTGCCCAGCCGGCCCGTGCCGGCGGCAACGCGGTCGTCGTTGTGGAGGACGATTCACCCGTGCTGGTCATCTCGGCGGAGGATGCCGCTGCCCTGGCCGCGGACGGCAGCGCCGCCTCGCTGATGAACGCGATCGCCGCCGCCGCGCTCGCCGCCGGTGGCAGTGGACACCCCCTCGCCTCCTCCTCCGCATCCTCCGCGTCCTCCGACGTGGCGGCACAGGGTTCCTCGGTCGCCGAGGCCTCCGCCGCGGATGGGGACGCCTCGGCTTTGGCGGAGCAAGAGGATGAGGACGAGGACGCGGAAGCAGAAGAGGAGGAGGAAGAGGATGATGGCGCCGAGGAAGACGGCGTGCACGACCCCGACGCCGAAGCTGACGGTGACGCCGAAGAGCCGCACCACCCCGAGCCCGAAGGTGACGACGGAGGAGCCGAGGTGCTCCCCCCGTTCAACTGCTTGATCTGCACCTTTGCCAACGAGGCCGGTGTGCATGAATGCCAGATGTGCGGAAGTGAACGACCGCCGATCAATGATCTCAACTTGTCCAACGAGGATGCCTTCCGTGCGCAGCTCGCGGACATGCAGGCGGCCATCCAGTCCGAGCAGCAACAGCTCCTGCAGGAGCAGCTGGCCTCCATCGAGAGCCAGCACCTCCTCCTGGCGCAGCAGCTGTCCAACGCTGCGGGGGGCGCAGAGGCAGCAGCTCCCAACGCGCAGTCGCCCTCGGCCCCCTCCGCCCCTGCTTCCTCGCCGAGCCTCAGCCAAGCCTCCCCCTCTCAGTCGCTGTCGCAATCGCAGGCCCTGCCCGTGCAGGGGGGACCCCCCGCATCGTTGATCCAGCTGATTTCGAACTTGTCCTCCCCGAACCAGCAGCCCTCGTCCTCCCCGGTCAACCTTGTGCTCAGTGCGGGGGCGGGGGGCAACCTCAGTGCGAGCGCCAGTGGACTCGCTTCGGCCTCGGGGGTCATCGCGTCGCCGTCGTTTAGCGGGCTGCAGATGGCCTCCCCCTCGGGCCAGCAGCTCAGCTTGGCGTTCCGCGCCGCGATGGAGGAGGCGGCACAGATGGGCGCCGAAGATGAGAAGTCCGTCAGCGGCAGTGGTGCTTCGGCGGCTGGGGGAAGCTTGAGCGGCAGCCAGCTGCTCTCCCCCGCGGCATCGGCGTCCAACTCGCAGCCGCACTCGCCCGTGCCCGTGCCCTCGCCGCCCATGCCCTCGGCCACCCCTGCCGTCCCCGCACCACAGGTGGCCACGGCCGAGGAGGAAGCTGCCGCGGTCGCGGAGACCCTCGCGCAGGAGCAAGCGTTCAAGCTGCGCTCGAAGCAATTGCGCACATTGCTGCACCGCCTGGTGACCAGCACGGCGCTCGACGTGCGCGCACAGCTGTCGTCCGCCGCCGCTGCATCCTCTTCCTCGTCTTCGCCCGCCCCGCCGACGCCGGCCGCCCCCATCGACCCTCGGTTGCAGTTCCTGCTGTCGCTGCAGAAGCACACGGTGTCTTGGGCGGCCTCCTGCGCCGAGCAGTACGGGCGCGAGAAGGAGAAGCGCGCGGAGACGCTGGCACTGGCGGCCTCGGCCGAGAAGGACAAACCGGACTCGGCTGCGGCGGCGGGGGCGGCGGTGACACCTTCGGCCCAGGCGTGGATGGAGGCGCAGGCGCGCACGCACGCCATGTCGCTCAACGTGGTGCGCCAGTACGCCGAGCTGGTGTTGGACGCCGGCCTGGAGCTGTGTGAACAGGCGAACAACATCCTGCGCGAGCGTGCTAGCTCCACTTCCGCCGCGACGGATAGCGCAGCACTGGTGTTCCCGCTGCAGATCGTCTCGATCCTCCAGCGGTCGCTCGTGGGTCTCGCGCTGCCGGCGCTGCTGCTTTCTCTGGGGGCGTTCCCCTGCTCCCCCTCCACTTTGTCCGCCCCTTTGTCCCCGCGGTACATCGCTTTGCTGCGCTCGTTGCACACCCTGAGCCAGTCGTCCAGCGCGCTCAGCGCGGTGATCACCAGCATGCTCCCCTCGCGCGAGCAGGAGAAGAAGGCGCGACGCGACGAGCGCGAGGCGGCGAAGCGCGCCAGGGAGGACAAACGCAAGGCGAAGGAATCCGCAAAGGACAAGGACAAGGACAAGGAGAAGTCCAAGCCTGCGGCGGAGGAAGCCGGAAGCGCCGCGGCAGCATCCGCGGAGCAGAAGCAAGCCGACGAGGAGAAGAGTTCTGCTGCAACGGATGATGCCTCGGCAGCGGCCGCTGCGTCCACTGCGACCGCTACGGCGGCGCCCGCTGCCCCTCTGCACAGCAAGGAGCAGCTAACCGCGTGGCTCGAGCAGTGCACCGAGCAACAGTCCTTCTTGGGTGAGTTGCAGCGCCAGGGTGGGTGGCTCATCGCCGGGGTGATCGAGAGCGAGCTGGGCGATGGACCCCTGGAGCTCGAGGGTGAGCCGAGCGGCTCCCTGCCGTTGAGCCGAAGCAGCTCCTCCATGGCGTCCCCCACGCGCTACCCCGACTCGCTGCACCACAACGCACATGCGCTGATGGCGTCGCCCCAATCCGCTTCCGTCACTGGCGGAGGTGCATCCACGGCGGGGGCCTCGCCAACGTTGGAGCCCACGCCCGCCGAGGTGGAGTGGCTCAGCAGCGACCTCTTGAAGCTCGGTCTGGAGGACGGGACGGTCGGGTTTGATGAAACGACCGAAGAGGAGGACGACAGTATGGAAGTCGGCGACGACGAGGAGGACGAGCCGGCGCCGGAGCCACTGGAGCTCTCGAGGCGTCTGACACCTTCCTCGCGTTCCGCGCACATCACCGCGGAGAACGGGGTGCAGTTCCTCTCGGACCTGGACTCGAACGTCGGCGTGGCCGCGCGACTGTGGGAGTGGCTGTGCACCACGGGCAAGAAGGAGCTGATCGGTCGTGCGGACGCCGAGCTGGACCGCACTGCGCGCGTCGTGTTTGCCGCTTTGATCAAGCATCATGGCCTCCTGGCCGAGGCGATCGCGTACGGACGACTCGTGGTGCGCAAGGGCGACCAATTGTCGACGGCCTTTGCGCCCGCGCCGGAGCTCATGGCTGCCTGGCGCGAGGCGCAGGGCATCCGATTGCACTGCCTCCGTGCCGCGCAGCAGATCACGCAGAAGCGGGAGCTGGCGCGCGAGTCGGCCGCCGCCGCCGCCGCCGAAGCGGAAGCGAAGGAGCCCGAGGAGCGCAAGGCCTCGGACGTTGCCACCCCCGCGCCCGCGACCAAGGAGCCCTCGGCTGCTGCGTTGGCATGTCGCCCCGTACTCGCGTGCGCTGACTTCCTGTTGCGCATCTCCCCGAGCCTGGAGACCGTTCACGCGCGCTCCACTCCAGGGTTGACCGACGCTCGTTTGCGGGGGTTGCTCGCGCTGCGGCAACAAGGTGGTCGCGGCAGCCGATGGGCGCTGCTGCGCACGATGTTTCGTGTCGTGCACCGCCTTCGCTTCCTCAAGGTGCAATCCGTGCTCGAGTCGTTCGAACGGACGTACCTCGATCGGAGCTGCTTTAAACAGACGCGCTCCTTCTTGTGCTCCAGCGAGGTCGATGTGGCTCGCATGGAGAAACTGATGGAACTGCGAAGCCGACGCGCCGTCAAGCGCCTCCACGCGCTGCGGCGCATGCAGTCGTTGCTGGTGCAGCTCCCGGCGCCGATGTGCCAGGTGGAGCTGCTGGCCGGACTGCGGCGCAGCATGTACACCCGCAACATATTGGATGGGATCGACGGATGTGGCTCGCTGCTGATCGGGCTGATTCGCAAGCAGTTCGCACGCTTGATGCACGCGGTGTGCCAGATGATCGGTGGCAGCAGCATCGGCGTCAGCGTCGGCGGGGGTGACGCGCCCATCTCGCCGCCGGTGCGCCTCGCGGCGCTGGGGTGCTTCGTGTTCACGGTGCGCCGTGAGATCGCGGACCATGCGCTGATCGCGAACGTTGGCATCATCCAGGCGGTGCAGAACCTGCTGTCGCAGGCGGGGCGTACCCAGCCGTCGGCGGCCTTGATCGCTGCGGCCACTGCTACTACCGCCGCCCAGTCTGCCCCGCAGTCCAACGCTCTCCCCTCCTCCAGCTCGTCCACGTCGCTCTCGACGGCGCTCGTGCCCTCTTCATCGTCATCATCCTCGTCGCAGGAGCGCGAGGAAGCGAAGGAAGCAAAGAAGCTGATGTCGATCGGCTGGAAGGTGCTGAAGCTGCTCGCGTGCGAACTGGGCGTCGGCATCCAAAGCGCCCTCCAAAGCGCTACCAATGGCGACGGGGACGAAGGGGACGCCCTGGCGTTGGAGCAACCCTCGCCCTACCTGGAGACCATCCTGGACGTGCTGTACGGGGAGCTCCATCGTTCCCTGGTGTCCTGGTCGAACGGAGACCCCGACCCTCGCCTTGGCGTTGGCAACGGCAAGGACGGCAACGGAGGACACCATCGTTCCAGCTCGCGGAGCGGCGGCAGCGGAGGAGGGATCGTGTTGAAGGAGATCCCCTCGTTCGGCTCGCTGCCCACTTCCTCAGGACAGATGGAGCTCGTCAGCCGGCAAGACGCGTTGCTGCTGCGCCCCGCCGTGTTGGGGTACACGTTCAACGTCGCCAACCCTGTGAAGCCGGTCGAGGAGAAGAAAGACGCCCCTGCGGCGGCGAAGGTGCCAACGCCCGCGAAGGGCGGGTTGTTTGGCGCGCCGGCGCAAGCGGCCTCGGAGAAGTCTTCGTCCTCGTCTTCGTCCTCGTCGTCGTCGAACGCCGCGAGCACCCGCAGCGATTTCAGCGTCAGCTTCTGGATGCAACTCTTGCGCGAACCTTCTTCTTCCTCGTCGTCTTCGTCTTCCTCGGGTTCGTCCTCGGGCTCCTCGAACCCTTACTCCTCGTCACCGCACAACATGCCCTCGCTTATCGTGGTCCGTCCTTCGGGTCCGACGGGTAGTGCGCTGTACCTGCCCGCTGTGTTGCTCGAGCCGGACCAGCGGTTGAAGGTCCTGGTGAGCACGAGCTCCTCATCGTCCGAAAGTGTGACCGGAAGCACGAAGCTGCCCGCTCGCAAGTGGGTGCACGTGGTGGTCACCCTGGCGGACAAGGTTGTGACGCTGTATGTCAACGGGGAGCAAGACGCAACCAAGACGCTCGGGGCCGCTGCACGTCCGTTCGCCGCCCCCGTGGACGAGATCCATCTCGGTCGTTCCCGTGGTCGCGTGGCGCCGGCCTTCCCTGTCGGAGTGGAGGCACAGGTAGGCGGGGTGTGCTTCTGGCACCGCGCCTTGCCGACCTCGGGTGTCAAGGACCTGGCCCAGATGGACCACCCCCGTAGCAACTTCCATGTGGCCTATGTCCAGCGACTCGTGTCGCTGTTGTCCTCGTTGGACGGGATGCCGTTCTTCGTGTCGCGCAAGTGGTTCCAGCTGTTTTTCTGGCTGTTGCACCATGGGGAGATCAGCATGCGCGTGCGGGTCCTCCGGTTGCTACGAAGGCTCCTGCCGAATATTTCGCCGAAGCGCGCGCAGGCACTTGCGCTGGGAGAGGCCGCGACGCGTGCGGTGTCTTTCAGCCTCGGCGCCGCCGCTGCCACGCCCTCCAGCGAGAGCAGCGGCACCAGCACCAGCAGCGGTGTGGGCGCTTCGTTGCAGAGCGTGGACCTCGATGGCGCGGAGCACGGCGAGCAGCTCGCGCAGTATCTGTTCGACCTGATCAACGCGGCCGCGCTGCCGAAGGACGAAGCGGCACAGCTGCGCGCGAAGTGGACGCAGTACATCACGCTCCCGCCGCTGCCCGAGCAAGCCAGTGCTGCCGCTGGCACCGCCGCGAAGGACGTTGCCGCGCCCTCAGCTGCAACGTCTTCGTTGGCGCAGGCGGTGCCATCCATTCTTCCCAGTCTTTTGCAGAGCGCCATGCCCTCGCCCACTGCCCTGGCGGGGAAGGAAGAGCCGGAGGCCGAGGCGACCGTGGCGGGGGAGACCGTGATGCTCCTGCGCCACCTGTTGCACATCCCTGCTGCAGGGGCGAGCGCACCGGTGCCATTGGCCGCGACATTGAGTGCGCCGCCGCAGGCGTCGCCGAAGCTCAGCCCGTCGCTGTCGCCCTCGGCGTTGTTGCCGCAGAACACGCCGCAGTTCTGGCCGACCCTGCTGGGCAATGTGATGGCTTCCAGCCTGCGCGCGGTGCCGGCTGCGCTGGAGGCGCACCAGCGCCAGCGCAAGGCAGTCAGCAAGGAAGCTGCTGCGCAGGCTCTCGCGACGGATGCTCCCGCGGCGGATGGTACCGCCGCTTCTGCGTCTTCTGTGCCTGCTTCCAGCGGCATTGCAGGTTCGGCAATCTTCGGTGCCTCGGCTTCCGATGCAGTTTCTTCGACTCCCGCGGATTCCACCAGCTCCGTCCCGCAGAGCGCGCCCGTGCAACCGATGTTGAGCAGCGTGCCCTTCGCCCGAGCGCTCAGCACGCTCGAGGTGCTCGGTGGCCATGTACCCATCTTGCGCATCGGCGCGGCGGTGGTGCTGCGATCCACCCCGTCGGTTCCGTCGGCCATGCACAACCAGCTCGCGCACGTGCTGAGCTGGGAGCCGCACCGTCAGTCGGCTGATGTGGCCGTGCACTCGGCCCTGGCGCCCTCTGGTGGCAGCAGCAGCGGCAGTGGCGAGCGCGCGTCCAACGCCCCACCTTTGCTGCCACTCCCTTCCTCCGCGACGTTCGACATCCAATGGTTGCAGCCCGTCGAGGAGATCTCCATGCCCGCCGCGCAGGCGAGCAGTTTGGTCGCGGACTTGCTGCCGATGTTCCAACTCGTCATCCGGGAGTACCGCACCCAGCTCAGCGCGTCCTTCGGGGTGGCGGCGGAGGGGAAGGACAAGGAGGCCGCTACCAGTGGCGCAGAGGCGTCGGCTTCGGCGTCCTCCTCGTCGTCGGCGTCTGCTTCCGCCTCGGCCTCCTCCGCGTCGTCCTCTTCCTCTTCCTCTTCCGCTTCCGGTGCGACCTCGCCCCTGCCATCCCTGGTGTCCCCCGTGCCCGCCTCGGCCGACGTGTTGATTTCGCACGTGGGGTCCCGGTTGATCAAGGTGTTGAGCACCATGTTGTCCTCGTCGAACCAGGAGTTGATCCGGTGCATCGTGGCGCGCAACACGACGACGCAGGAGCAGGATTTGCAAGACCTGGCGTTCATGGCTGCCACACCGGTCATGCTCGATGGAGCCACTGCCGCCGCCGCCGGTGGAGCTGCGGGAGGGAAGGACAAGGAGGCCCCCAGCACCGCCGCGCTGGAGGAACAGCGACTTCAGCTGTGGAACGCCCTGCGCAACCTGCCCCCCGTCGACCCTGTCGCCGCCGCCGCCGCCGCGCAGGCCGAGGAAGCGAAGAAGGCCTCTGCCGCCGGCGGGGCCGAGGCATCTTCCCCCGCTTCCAGTGCTCCGGCACCTGAAGCTCCCCCGCTTCCGAAGAGCTCCATTGAGCTGGAGCAGGAATCCAAGATCGCCGGGTTGGAGGTCATGGGATTCGACAGAACCTTCTGTCGCAAGGCCCTGCAACGCAACGGGTGGAACGCGGCGAACGCGGCGGATTGGCTGTTGAGCCACAGTGACCTTCTGGAGAAAGAGGCCGCCGCCGAGAAGCTCGAGGAGGAGCGTCGCGCGGCCGAAGCAAAGGTCGCCGCGGAGAAAGCCGCCTTGGAACGCAAGATCCAATCCGGTGCCGGCGATGGCGGCGCGATGGCCCTGATGCTCCAGGGTCTCCCCTTGGTCGAGAACAAGGAGGTGCCGGAGTGGAACGGGACGGACACGGCGGAGGAATTGTTTGAGGCGGACTATTTTCCGGCGAGCGAGACGAGCCACACGCTGCTTGATGTGAATGCTGCAGCAGCGGGCGGGGGTGCGGTGTCCGCACAGCCTGCACCGTCGTTCTCGTTGTTCGCTGCGCCCTCCTCCTCGCTGGTCAATGCCAGCGGGGGCAGTGGGGGCTTCTTCGGTGGTTCTTCTGATGCCGCCAGCGGCGGGGTGAGTCTCGCCCCCACCGTCGAGTCGGCGGCGGGGGGATCCGGCAGCTTGTTCAGTGCGATGCTCGCCAGTGCCAGCGGTGGTGGCGGCGGCGGTGGCGTGCCGAGCAGCTTTGGCCAGGCGGTGTCTGCGGGCAGCGCCTGGGCATCGTCGAGCTCCAAGAGCGGGCCAGACTTGGCCGCGGCCGCCGTCCAGGCAGCCGCAAGCGCCGATGCAGCCCAGGCGCTGCTCAGTGCATTGCAGCGTGTGGACGCAGCCCTGAGCATCCTGTACGCACGCGAAAGCGTGCTGCGCATCTTGAAGCACTGGCCTTCCCGCTCTCGCTCCAGCTCTGCTTCCTCTTCTTCCGTCGCAGCCGTGCCCCTGACCGCCGCGGCGCTGGGCGACGTGTCGGTCATCCAACGTTTCTTCAAGCTTGCGACCTTCCGCCACTCCGTGTCGGCGTCTCTCGCGCGGCGCGCCCTGCCCCAGAGCGCCGAGCTCGCCGTGTTCAAGGAGCTATTGCGCGACGACGCTCGGTTGCGTTCGTGCGTGCTGGAGGAAGCGTTGCGCCACTTGACAAAGGCGGCGACCCCCGGGTTCTCCACGGAGAAATGGGGACATCGTCGCTTGGAGGACACGGACGTGGGCGCCCTCACGAGTCCGCGGGTGGAGATGGCGGAGTGGATGCTGCAGGCGCTGCTGCAGATCGTGCTGGAGAGCGATGCCGCTTCCGCATCCGCATCGTCCCTGTCGACTTTGGCTGGCGTGTCGCTGCTGCCCGCCTCCACCGTCGCAATGGTCGTCGCCGCCGAGCCCACCCGATTGGTCGCCGGGCGCTACTCCGGTCACCTCCTTCAAAAGGGCACTCGGTTCGTCCAGCACTTCCTCTTCACGACCACCCGTCTGAGCGACGACGAGAAGACCCAGGTGCTCGAAGGGGTGGTGACCTGCGGGGGTCTCGGTTCCGCGCGGTTCAGGGGCTCCTTGGTCACGGCCACGGGGAAGATGGAGCTGCAGTCGTATGAGGCGCTCAATGGGAGCATCCTGGTGCCGTGCAAGTATGAGCTGACCGCGAGCATCAACGCCGAGTCCGAGCGGGTGCAACACGTGCTCGACGGCAGCTGGACCGACCCCAAGTCGAGCAGCCACACCGGCGCGGTGCACGTTCAACTCGAGCAGGGCTCCGTGCGCGCAGAGGAAGAATCGGACGAGGATGCTTCGGCCCCCGCCCAGCCGGAGCCCTCCGTGGTGAGCCTTTCCTCGTTCGGTCGATTGGTGCACGCGTTGAACACACCGAACCTCGCTTTGAGGGAGAAGTTGCTCAAGCTGCTGCAGCAAGTGCTGCACGCGCTCTCGGAGGTATCCCGGAAGACCGAAGCGGCCGCTCTGGCCGACGCGGATGCCGGCAGCAAGATTGCCGCGGCGCAAGAGGCGCGCTCGATGGCCTGCGCCACCCTCGCGGAGTATGTGGCCTTGGTGCCCTTCGAGAAGCTTCAGGCGATGCTGGCCAAGCGCAGCAAGGTCGAAGAAGGTCGCTTGTTGTCCTCGAGCTTCACCGCCGCGCTATTGGACCTGCTCACCTCGGCGCGCCTGCTGAAGGCCGAATGTGACGCGCAGGCGGCGCAGGCGCTTTCGTTTGAGGCCGAGGACGACGTGGAGTCTTCGGGCGATGGTAACAGTGCTGCACGCGAGGAGGACGCGAAGAAGTTCCGCGAGCAACAGCCGAAACTCAGCGTGGACAACCCCTCCGTGCACTCGCTCGAGCTCAGCTGGTCGCTGCCCTCCTCGTCGCCCAACGCCGTGGCCGAAGCAGAGGTGGACCGGTTCCACTTCGTGCTGGAGATGAACGAGGCGGCCCCGGTGTCGTTGCCGCTCTTCGGTTCCAGCTCCTCCAGCTCCTCCTCTTCCAGTGCGGCGGCCGAGGAGTGGGAAGCGGTGTACATCGGTCCGGCGCAACAATGGACGCAAGAGGGTCTGAGCGAGTGCAGCTCCTACCGCTTCCGCGTGAGGGTCCTCGACACGAAGACCAACGAGCGCGGACCGATCAGCACAGTGGTCACAGGCAAGACCAGCGCCGGGTTGCAATGGGGTGCCGCCTCCGCGAAGGACTCCGGGTGCGCGTTGTCGGCCGACGGAACCACGGCCACCTTCGTCACGGGCTCGAGCAAGTGGCGCACCCTGCTTTCCAACCGGAGCTACTCGAATGGCACGCATAGCTGGCTGGTGCGCCTGGACCGTTGCGTGTCCAACTCGGTGTTCCTGGGCGTGTGTAAAGCGAACTGCAACAAGCAGATGTACCTCGGTAGCGACACGCTCTCTTGGTCGGTGTACAGCAAGGAGGGTCGGCGGTTCTTCAGCAACAACCGTCTCCCCGACGCCAAGAGCGGTTCGGCCCACGTGTGGAAGACCGAGCCGTTCACCCAGGGGGACCTGATCAAGCTCACCCTGGACTGCGATGCAGGCGTGTTGAGCATGTCGCGCAACGGGGTGGACCTCGGTGTCGCCTTCGATTTCCTACCGAAGAACGAGGCGCTCTTCCCGGCGGTCAGCTTTAATGCCAACGGGGATAAGCTCACCATTCTCCAGGCTGGTGCCGCCGCGGCCACCGCAGGGTCGGGGTCCGGAGGGCTGTTCGGGAAGAAGCCCTCGTCCTCCTCGTCGTCGTCCTCGTCGTCTTCGTCGTCCGCGGCGGTGGACGCGAGCAAGGGCGGCGTGGAAGCCGACATTGAGGAGTGGATGTCGCGCACACTGGCGCGGATGAGCTGGTGCGCGCAGTTCCTGCGCCACGTGTCACAGCGCACGGCATCGGCATCGGCATCGGCCCCGGCCACGATCGCGCCCTTCCCGCTTGAGGTGGCCCTGCCTGTGTACGCACACGCCGTGCAGCTCGCCGCGCGCAATACGCGCAAGCTAGAGCTGAGCGACGGCAGCAGCGTGGAGGTGGACGTGAGCCCGCCGTCGCTGGCGGCGTTGGGCGTGGCGCTCGGCCAGCGCGTCAGCAGCAAGAAGGGCCGCGGCTCCGTGCTGGGCGTCGAGGTGGCGGGCAAGAGGCGCCGCAAGGAGATCGCGGCGGAACTCAGCAAGAAGTGCAGCATCGGCCTGCAGGAGGAGGAGGAGAAGCGCGCGGCAGATGCGAAGGCCGCGCAGGATGCTGCAGCAGCTGCCGCTGCTGCCGCCTCCAAAGCAGAGGCGGACAAGAAGGCTTCCCTCGCAGCCGACCAGTCCTCCGCGAGCATCCACCCCGCTTCCCTTGCGTCCCCGGAGAACAAGCCGGTCTTCGCCCTCGAGAGCCCCTTCGATCCCGCGCTCGTGCACGCGGCGTCGTTGGCCGCTCCGGAAGCCTTGGCCACCCCGGCCAAGAGTGCGTCGAAGCCTGGCGTCATGGTGTTCTCTTTTGGCAAACAGACGTCCAGCAGTGTTGCTCCAGCGGCGAAGAGCAGCGGCTTCAGCTTGATCTTCAGTGCGCCCCGTGAGCCGACGCTCTGGCTGCGCATCGACGGTGCCGACGACCCTGTCGCCGTGCATCGCAGCGAGCTGGACCTGTCCACGGCATCGAAGACTGCTTCCGCCGATGAAGCGAAGGAGCGCGAGGAGGAGAAGAAGGAGAGCGAGAGCAAGCAGGACGACTCGGCGGGAGCAGAGGCGACGAAGAGCGACGCTACCGTCCACACCGACGTGCCGTCGATGCTGACGGTCTCCTCGCCGCCCGAGGCTGCTGCTGCCTCCTCTGGCAGCATCACTGCCTCTGCGTCCTCTGCACTGCCATCTCCCTGGCTGCTCTCCTCGTTCCTCGCTACGCTGAACCACCCGCGCCTGTGCTCCGCGCAGGTGGACGCGCAGATGGTGCGCTTGATCAACAGCTTGTCCGATGCGCGCGACTGCCATCCTTCGACGCTGCTGCTCCAGGACCTCCGTGAGGCGCTGCCGCTCAACGCGCAGATGTACCCGGCCCTGGCCTCGCTGAGCCTGGAGCAATTGGTGGTGCGTTTCGCGTTGTTGCGCACGTTCAACGCGCAGGTCTCCCCGATCCTCATGGACCTCGACCGACCGTCCACAGGGTTTGGCGGCATGCCCGCTGCGGCAGCCGCGACGGGCTTCAGCGTGGGTGCCGCGTTGTCCGCGCACCGCGGGTTGCTTTTCACGCGGGTGAAGCTGCGCCACTGGGGCGTGTTGGTCAGCAAGACGTGCACTCCGACCAAGCCGTCAGATGATCCCTACGAGCTAGCTCCTGGCGTCAAGACCATCACGTTGAACCGTCACCGCGCCGCCAAATCGCGCGAGAAGGGCTCCCTCGCTTCGCGCATGATGTACACGATGGTGGGGCAGGCCAAGCGGGAACTGGCCCATTGGCCCCCTGGAGAACTGAGGAGACACTACACGAAGATCGATGATGGAGGCCAAGTTCGCACGTTCGTCGTCAACTTCGCTGCCGAAGGTGCACGCGACAACGGCGGCGTGTACACGGAGTTGTTCAGCTCGATCATGGAGGAGCTGCAGTCTGACGCCTTGCCCTTCTTCATTCGCACCCCGAACGCCCGCTCGGCCGTCGGCAACGAACAAGACAGTTGGATGCCCTCCCCGGCGGCCCGCTCGCACCAAGCGCTGGAGTACCTTCGTTTCATCGGCCAGATGCTCGGCGTGGCCTTGCGCGGTCGGATCCACCTCAACTTCAACATGCACCCGCTCTTGTGGAAGGCGCTGTCGGGCGTCGGGCTCGGGCTGGACGACTATGCCGAAACGGATTTGGCGTTCACACAGTTGGTCGCGAGCATGAAGAGCGAGGCTGCGCGGTTGCGGAAGGACAGTGCGGCGAGGGAGAGTGTCGCCGAGGAGTTCGGATCGTTGTTCGGGGTGGAATCCTTCACGTGCCCGCTGAGCGACGGGGAGACCATCGTGGAGCTCGTCCCCGGCGGGGCGGCTCGACCGGTCACATTGGACAATGTCGACGAGTGGATCGAGTTGGCCGTCGAGGCGCGGTTGCATGAGAATGACTTTCAGGTCGGTGCGCTGCGCTGCGGGCTCGCCTCGATCGTTCCGCTGCATCTCGCGTGCTTCCTCTCGTGGTTCGAGCTGCAGCGCCTCTTCTGCGGCCTGCCGGACTTCACGGTCGCGCAGTTGCAAGCCGTGACCAAGTACGAAGGTGGCGTGGACGAGACCGTTCCGCACATTCGGTGGTTCTGGGAGGTGCTGGCCGAGATGTCGCCGTCGCAACGCGCGCAGTTCATGCGCTTCGTCTTCGCGCGCGACAGGTTGCCCGCGAGACCCGCCGAGCTAGGGATCAAGTTCAAGCTGCAAGCCCCTCTTTCCAGCACGGCCAAGCCCTCGCCCGACGTGCACTTCCCCTCGACCCACACGTGCTTCTTCTCGCTGTCCCTCCCGGCCTACTCCAGCAAGAAGATCCTCCAGGAGAAACTGTTGTACGCCATGTACGCCTGCACGAGCATGGATGGGGACCTGGTGCTGAAGAACTCCGAGCTGTACGACTACGGGGCGGACGATGTAGAGGCAGGGGTGGGCAAGCTGTGAGCGATTCCGCTCCTTCCCACCCACTTCCCGCTTCCTGTTTTGCCGCGCGCTCTCGGATTTGTTCAGCGTGCGTTTTGTTGTGTGTTTCCACAAATCTTTCTCAGTCTACTGCAAACTCATTCGAAA
>Ga0256873_1000038_pt1 | contig 16842 bp, 1 predicted proteins | sample MC6MC0416MT_FD_190198 | JGI IMG/M metagenome (GOLD analysis project Ga0256873, IMG submission 190198) | Metatranscriptome of enriched soil aggregate microbial communities from Iowa State University, Ames, United States - MC6-MC0416-MT... | ecosystem: Environmental > Terrestrial > Soil >...
CCCGTCCTCACCTTTTCTCTCCCTCATTCTTCATCGCTTACCCTTGTGCTGCCGCTTCAACCTGGCGTCTGCTCTTGGCATCCGCACCCGTAATGTTCTCGATGCTTGCTTCACTTAGACTGAGCTCCACAAATTACAAACCAAAATCGTTGCAAACGAAAAATGTTGAATGATCCGGCAAAAAGAAACGAGACGAAGCGCGGAAAGATTTTGTTCAATCCAGCGCGGGTCGGTGCAGAAGAGCGACTCCTTGCGGCTTACAAGAATCCGAATGGGTCGTCCTTCTTGCCGCCCTGCTGTTGCTGTTGCTGCTGTTGTTGCATGCGCTGCATCTGCATCTGCTGTTGCTGCTGCATCATGAGCATCTGCTGCTGCTGCGGCGTCATCTGTCCGCGCTGCTGCTGCATGCCAAGTTGGTTGATGCCCTGCTGCATGCGCTGCTGCTGCATCTGCTGTTGCATCATCATCTGCTGTTGCTGCTGCTGGTAGAGAAGCTGCTGCTGCTGCGCGAGCATCTGCTGGATCTGCATGGCATTCATGCCGCGCTGCATGCCGAACTGCTGCAACTGCATCGGCGTCATCGACAGCATGAGTTGCTGTTGCTGATACGCAGCTTGCTGCTGCGGACTCATCGCCTGGAACTGAGCGAGCATCTGGGGCGTCATCTGACCCATGCCACCCATCATGCCCTGCGCCTGTTGCTGTGGCTGCGGCTGACTCGCGGAAGGCAGGGAGGGGGGAACAAAGCCGGTCTGAGCAGGTTTGGCAGTTGCGCCAGCGGCCGCTGCAGGAGGCGAGACAATTGCTGCAGGCGCCGCGGCAACCGGTGCAGCCGCGGGAGAAGACATCAACGAGGCAGGCGATGCAGCGGGAGACGGCGCGATGTCGAACAGAGACGCCTGTTGCGCCTGCGGTGCGGGGGCAGCAGATGCGCCTCCAATCGGAATGATGCCAGTTGCCGCTGCCGGCGGCGGCGCCAAGATCGGCGCAGTAGTGCGCCCCTTCTGCGACGCCGTGCTGGCAGTCGTCATGCCCGCGAACATGTCCAGCGCAGACGCAGCTGAAGAAGACGAAGCCGGGGTAGGAGGCTTTGCCACCGCCGCTGGTGACAGTCCAAAGATGTCGAGGTCGCCTGCCGACGACGAAGACGACGTCGTCACAGATTTCGCAGTGGCAGTCGGCTTGGTCTGCATGCCGCTGAAGATGTCCAGATCGTTGCCAGCGGCGGGCTTCGACGCACTCTTGCTCGGCGCGGGCGCACGGCTGACGCCGCCCGGACCGGTCAGCGTCAGCGGGCCCAGGTCGGCCAGAGGCGCATCGCCCGCCACCGAAGGCAGCAGCGAGCTGCCGAAGTTCACTCCACCCGATGGCTTCGCGGCCGGCACACTGAACTCCAGATCAGGCAGCAATGTCAGCCCGCCTGCCGCGTTGGACGAACCACTGCTCGTCGCCGCAGCACTGGGCGAGATAGTGGATGTCGCGGCCTGCGGAGAGGTCATCGATGGCATGGTCTGCGCCAGAGCCTGCTTCGCTGGCGCCGCAGCTGCAGCCGCTGTGGGCGTTTTGTTGGCCGGCGAAACATTCGCCGGTGCAGCCGCCTTGACGTTCATCAGTGCGAACATGTCGTCCGGCGAGGCACCACCAGTGGTAGAAGCCTTGCGCGCAGCAGGGGGCTTGCTCGAGTTGGTTGAAGACAACGGTGCAGCCGCACTGAGCGACATGCCCGCAAAGGCCGCCGAATCCGCCGCGCCCGAAGCAGGGCTGGGCGACAGCTTCGGCGACATCTTCTCGAAGATGAGCTCACCCGACTTCCTGCGCCCCGTCGCCGCGGCCAAGGACGTCGCCGCTGACACGGCCGAAGGCGGCGGAGGAACGTAGGCACCCTTCATGGGACGAGGCACTTCCGGCGCCACGAAGCTCGGCGCAGAGTAGCTCGACGCCGCAGCCGCAGCACCGCTGCCCGCACCGCCGTTCGCACCAGCCGTGCTTGCGCCATATGATCCATACCCTCCCGCGTTTGCAATCAGTCCCGCTCCGTAGCTATTCGCTCCTGTGATCGTTGCGCCGATGCTGGACATGGGCGCGGCGATGTCGGGCAGGGTGGGCTGCACGATCTTCACGGGCTTGGGCATCTCGGGCACGTAGCTGTTGGCAAGACTCGGGCCCGTGGCCAGCGACTGGAACTTCGCGGAAATTTCTGGAGTGAGCTGGTTGTCACGCGGGAGCCAGTCAGCGGTGTACGACTGGGTCGGAGTCGGCAGCGCGAAGGAAGGAACCGTTGGTACGGTGGGCCGGTTCACCTCACCAGGCTTGAGCTCCACGCGCGATTGTGCCGCCTGCTGCACGCGCTGCTCTTCTTCGTCGATGAGCGCCTGCAGCTCCGCGTGGTGGCGCACGAACAGCTCCTTATCTTCGGCCGAGTGCGCTGTGCTGCTGCTGAGCGCGTAGTTCGCGTAGTTGGCCGCCACGTGCGCTGCGCGCGCAGAGTTGGCCTGGAAGCCACCGGGCGTTGAGGATGGATCACGGCTATCGAAGGGGTTGCTGAGCGGGCCGGCCGATGCGCCGGCTCCAGCGACCTCCATCGCCTCCGACTTCTCCGCCTCGACCTCGTCCTCCTCCCACTGGTCCATCCAGCTGTCCAGTGACGCCTTCCACTTGGAGTCCATCAGCGTTCCATCGCTGGATGCTGCGCCGCCCTTGTCGCCCCAGTCCATCTTGTCCAGGTTGAGCGTGGACATGAATTTGTTCTGCACCAGGTCGAAGAAGGTCTTGCCCTTGGGCTTCTCGTGGCCCTCCACGACGCACACGCTGTTCAGGGAGTTCACCACCCAAATTGAGCCGCGACGACCGCCGCCACCGGCGTCGTCCCACACGCAGCGCGGCTCGACGGTGCTCGGCACGCACCACACGCGAGGCACACAGCGCACCTCGCTGAGCGCGGGCTCCTCGGGCGACGTCGTGAAGACGTGTCCCAGCGCAACGAAATCCTTGGTCGGCGGCACGGCCTCCCACGCGTAGAGCGGCTTGTCCCCACCGCGCGACATCCACACCTGTCTGAACTTGAGCGGGTGCGGGCAGAGTGCGTTGAGGATGAGGTAGCAGCTCTTGCTCTTGAACCATCCGAGCACGCTTGAGGAGTCCGTGAGCGTCAGGTAGAAGTTCTTGTCCGACGGCTTGTTGAAGCCCTGCGTGGCGTAGTGGCCCACGCACACAGACGTGCGGTAGTTCTTGTTGCGCAGCAGGTGACCGGCCCACACGCTGACCTTGGTGCGGCTCATGCTGCCCTTGCTGTCCCACACGCCAGTGTAGCCGGACACGCGCGCGACTTCCACGCGGATCTTCTCGGCCGCCTTGAGGATGCGCGACTTGAGGTCCCGCTTGCTCTGCTCGAGCGAGCTCGCGGACTGAGACTCCTTCTCGGGGAACAACACGCGGGGCTTGATCTCACCGTACTGGCTCTTCCATGCAGCATGGTGCTCCGTGCCGGCCGTGCCCGCGATCAGCTCCATCCAGGCCGCGTTGTCCTGCACGGACAGCATGGTGTTGGCGGAGGAGCCGGTGTTCGTGGCCGCCGTGTCGCCGCTCATGAGGTCCATGCCGAGCCAGGCCAGGTCGGCCTGCTGCTGCGCCTTGAGCGCGGCAGTGTCTTCCGCTGCCTCCTCGAGTTCGAACTCTTCGTTCGGATCGCGGAGGTGTCGCACGAAGTCGGGATACTGGATGCGTCCGTCGCGGTCCGGGTCCATGTTGCTGCCCATCTCCTGCACCTGCTGCCCGGTGCACTGCTCGCCCAGACCAAGCCAGGTGATGGCACCGTACAGCTCCTCGTACGACACGCAGCCGTCGCGATCCACGTCGAACAGGCGGAAGGCGTCCAGCAGGCCCATCTGACGCTGGCGCAGGATGCCGCGGATGCGCGCAATGAAAGCGCGGTACTGCAGAAGGTAGTACTCATCCTGCACGGTAAACACCAGCTTGAGAGGGCTGGCCTTCCAGTCAATCAAGGGACGCAGACGGCACGAGCGAATCTCGGACCACCACGTCTCACGATCTTCGCACGTGTTCGGCTGCAGGCCACGCAGCAGCATGTGCGTCTCGCGCTCCTTGAACGCCAGGTCGCAATCGACGAAGCGATACAGCTGCTGCTCGAGCGTGGACTGGTACTCACCGGCCGGGTACCAGCTCTGCGTGGCGTCCATGACGCTGCCCGACGCGTTGACGCGCAGTGCGATGGCCGTGGGCGCGAGCGGGATGACCGGGCTGCCGATGTGCATGTGCATGATGCCGCGGATGGACTCCGCCTCGTGCAGCGTCAGCGCGACCTGGTACCGTCCCCGCTGCATACGCATGTACTGCTGGAAGCGCATCATGCGCTTGACGTCCTCAAGGTCCAGTCCATCGCTGCCCCAGTCAATCAGCCGGATGTACTCGCGCAGGTCCTCCTCGCTGCTCAGGTACACGTCCAGCGCGGACAGCATGGCGCGGAACTCGTCCGCGGACAGCTTGCCGTCCCCGCGCAGGTTGAACAGCCTGAACGCAACTGCTGCGAGCTCGTTCTGCTTGTCCGTCAGCGTGGGCTGGTACTGCATGTCGTGCATCTCGCGCAGCCGGAGCGCCGATGCGCTCACGTCGGGAATCCAGTCCATGACCATGATGACGTTGCGGATGCGGCGGTAGGTGTTGAGGCTCCAGCCCGTCCGGAAGTAGTTCTGCGACAGCAGCAGCGTAGGCGGGAACTGAATGGGCTTCGGCAGCTTGAACAGGCGGTTGTGCGTGGCGAACTTGGACAGAGGGTAGAAGCCCTGCGCCGTGGTGGAGTGGTCAGCGGCCGGGGTGCTGAGCGAATTGAATGACCAAGCGATGGGACCTTCGTCCTTGCGCGAGAACTGCTTCTTCGCGACGGCCTCCTCAATCTGCTCGGCCTCCTGCTCTTGCTCTTGCTCTTGCTCTTGTTCTTGCTCTTGCTCTTGCTCCTGCTCCTGCTCCTGCACCTGCTCGGCGGCAAATGCGCGCTCCTTGTCGGACTCGAGTGCGCTGCCTGCCATGGGGTCGACTTGAGACGTTCCTCTCGCCTTCGCCGCATTCTGTTCTGCGGAAACGAGCAGCGCGCGAATGTATCCGATCACCTTCTGCGCCTCCTTGTCCGTCAGCAGGAACAGCGCGTTCTGCTTGGTGGCGTTATCCAGCTTCTCGGTGAACTTGACGGGCACGGGCACGCTCGACTCGACTTGGTGGTCGATGCGCTCGCGGAACAAATCCAAGCAGCACTCGAGGTACACGCTCGCCTTCATTTGACCGTGGGGTGTGCTCTTGCTCAGGGCGGTGCTGCTGCTGGGCGCGGGCAGTCCAAACTGCGCATATCCCGCACGCAGTCCCTTCATGGCGTTCTTGCGCCACACGTTGTTCATGTTCTGCTCGATCAGCATGCCGAACTGCACTTTTTCCTTGCGCATCGAGTTGAGCAGAAGCCAGCCCGTGACGGCCACAAGAATCTCCTGCGTGTAGTCCGCGCTCCAGTCCAGCTTGGACGGGTTCATCTTCTGCTGGGAGTCGGCCTGGGTCCAGAAGCGTTGTCCACAGCGAGCAATGTCTCCCTGGATCAGCTGCTGCACCTCGGGAATCACGAACAAGTGGATCGTCTGGCCGCGACCAATGCCGCGCATGCGGAACGCGCCTTGCACGTAGTCGCGGAACGTCATGTCCTTGCCGAGCGTGAGCACCGCGCGTGCGTTGGACATGTGCGAGATATCCATTCCAGTTGTGTGAGAGTCGTCATAGTAACTGAATTGCTGCGATTTAGGGACAGCTCCTTGCGCCAGCGGCACCGACGTGAACGTGGATCGCAGCAGAATCATCTTCGCGTCGTTCTCGTCGAGGTACACGACTCCCTCGAAGTTGAACAGCCCGTTGCGCAGCAGGAACGCCGCCACGTCGCGGTTGGACATGCCGGTGATCAGCGCGCCCGTGTCGATCAGCGCGTGGTACGGAGGATTGGTCTTGCGTGCCACATGCAGCAGCAGCGACTCGACGCTCCAATCGCGCTCCATGATCTCGTAGCTCACGATCGACGGGCTGGTCAGGTAGTTGAGCATGCAGCCGTCCGAGCCCTGCTCGTACTGGCAGGTGCCCAGCTCCAGCGGCAGCAGGTCGGACGGCGTACCGCTGAAACCCAGTCGCGATCCAAACAGCATCGACCCTCCGAGCTCCTGTCCCGACGCCGACAGCTTCATGCTCTGGTGGCGCATGACCTCGGGGAACACGTTTTCGGTCAGCCACCAGTGGATGACGAAAGGCGAGCGCCGGAGCAGACCGAACAGCACAGCGAACTGCTCGTCGTCGCACACGTCGATCAGACGCAACGGCCAGATGTCGAGCGTGTTCTCGGCGACTGGGTCAAGGTACACGCCGAAGGTGCCGTCCGGATCGTTCGGGCCGTTATCCGGCGACAGCTCGGGTCCTCCGCCGAACAGCGACTGCAGCTCCGCCTTGGCCTGCAAATCCGCCTGCTTCTTGCGCTCCTTCTCCTGGCGCTTCTTCTTGATGCGGTCGGACTCCTCGGACTCCTTCTCGAACTTGCTGCCGCGCACGCGTCCGCCCGCCGCAACCACCCACTGCTCGAAGCGCTGGGAGGCGGCACGCTTGTTGTAAGGACCGAACTGATGCGTCATCTCCTCCCTGAGCTTGAGCAGCATCTGCTTGAAGTCCTCGGGCCGCATACCCGCATAGCGGTAGGCGAGGATGGTTAGTCCCACCACGACATCGGGGTGCGAGAACTCGCTGGCCTTTGAGGGCACGTCCTTGCCCGTGAACGGCACGGCGGTGAACTGGCGCGACTTGGGGAAGAACGGCTCGACTGCCTTGATCTCGTCGATCTCGGTGTAGCTCAGCATACCGAAGCCCACGCGATGCACCTTGCTCAGCACGTGCGGCAAGAAGGACGTCAGCCAGTCGTGCGCGAGGTTCAGCATCTTGAGGTGCTCGGAGTTGAGGGTGGGGCAGGAGTCGACGGCGCGGGCTGCGACCGGGTCGCGCGGACCCTTCTTCAGGAACTCGAGCACCTGGTGGTCGGTCAGACCGCTCACACCCTTGCCGCCCAGCCAGATTAGCATCCACTCCGCCAGGAGCGGCTGCAGATGCGCCGTGTAGAACTGCTTGCGCAGCACGACGAAGTGCGGGACGCGCTGGATGCTTCGCTCCGCCTGTCCCTGCGCCACGGCCGCCTGCAGCTTGTCCAGCACGATCTTCATCTGGCGCGACTCCTTCGCATTACCCGTGTTCATCATCACACCGTCCGTGGCGTAGAACAGGGCGTCCAGCAGGTAGTACGGAATCTCCCAGCGCAAGCCCTTGCCCGCCTTGTTGTCCGTGAAATCCAACGGCTCGCGAGGTCCGACAGGATAGTTCAGCTCGGACTTGAGCGGGTGCAGAATGACGTCGACTTCGTCCATGAGCAGATGTGATCCCTGCCACAGGTTGAGCACTTTGACAGCGACGGCGGCCTGCGCCTGCAGGTGGCGGATGCGCACCTGCGTGTCGTCCGCGGCGGTGGCGCGGCCGGAGAACGCGCGGCCAAAGAACGACTTGACGATGGACTCCGCCGGCTCCGGCACGAGCTTGTCGCACTCCGACAGAATTTCCACGAATTTGAGCGCGAAGGATTTGAGCGCGTTGGGCGTGGTGACCACGATGGCCCTCAACGTGCGCGCCTTGTCGAACTTCTTGAACATGCCAGGCGTGATCTCGCTGAAGCGGTCGAACGTGAAGGAGTACACGTGCTTGCGCACGATAGCGCTGAAGCGAGAACGCATCACGGAACGGGAGAATTCGAGCAGCGCGCGAGGAACAACCTGGATCACCAGCGAACGGCTGTCGGCCAGCAGCAGCGCCAGTAGCGGTGCGACCACCGTCGTCTTGCCCATACCCATGATCATCTGTCGGACCGACGCCGCACCCTCGCTGACGCGCTTGATGTACTGGTTGACCAGCGCGACTTGCGAGCGGCGCAACAAAATATTATGGCAGAATTCAAACACCAAAAAGCGCGGATCCAGCGACAGGACCGTCGCGCCGTCCGTGCCCGTCTCAGCGCACACGAAGAATCGTTTCATCAGCAGCAGCAGCGCGAGACCCTGGGACTGAGACGAGAGCGACTGGAAGGTGGTCGTCTTCTGCGCCGACACTTCCGCGGCCAGGTCTTCGGATGAGGCACCGTCGGCGGCCACGGACTTGGCGCGCGGCTTGTTCTTGAGGCGAATGAGTGCCGCGAGCAGGTCGCGTGCCGCGCTCACCGCGCGGTGGCTCTGACCCAATCTGCTGCAGTGCATGACGATCGAAACGGTCAAGTCCATAATCTGCGCCACGTCCTCGCTCTTGAGGTAGGGGTTCAGCTTCTGCAGCAGCAGTTGGGACTGGGAGTTCAGCAGCGAGGCAACGAGCAGCTCGAATGTGATCGTGGCCTCGCTGCCGCTGACACGCGACAGAAGGATACCGGCGCCACTGCGCGCGCGATTCTCCGCGTCGACATCCTGCATACCCGCGCTGAGCGAGTTCGCGTTGCTGTTGGGCAGGACAATCTCGACTTTGTTCGCCAGCACCAGCGTGCGCATCATCGTCTGCTGAATGTGCTCGTTGTCTTTCTGCTGCAACTGCTGCAGCGCGTGCAAGACAGCTTTGATCTGCTTGATGGCCGCGTCGAGCTCAGCGGCGTTAGTGTTCTCCACCATCGCCTTGATCTGATCGTCCTGCATCGTGGACAGGAACGGCTCGAGCCGCGCGTTCTCGCTGTCGGCGTAGTAGCGAGTGTCGGTGCGCAGGCGCGTCATCATGCTCTGTGCAACGTGCGTATCCATCGCAGTGTGATTGCTCAGGTCGAGGGGCAGCTCCGGTGCCACAGACGACAGCCCGCGCTCGGCGCGCGACTTGTGCACCAGGAACTGAGTCAGCCCGATGGGCGCCAGCGGCATGGTCGTCAGCGCCTTGATGTCCTCCACGGAGTCGATGCTCTGGTTCAGGAAACGCTTGGCGCAGCTCACATCGGCGGACGCAGCGGCAGCAGCAGTGATCCACGCGCGATCGAAGTAGACCTGCGTCGGCAGCGGACCAGGCAGCAGCGGCGCGCGGGTCTCCACCTCGATGCCGACGCTGTTGATGAGTTCGTTCTTGGCGCGCTTCTCCTCGAGGAACACACGGCAAGCTTTGAACAGTTCCGCGAACACCGACTGCTTCGCGAACACCACGGACAGCTTGAACGTGCGCGTGTCCTTCCACTTGGGGAAGCCACGGTCGTTGACCAGCTGTGGGTTGAGCGACATGATGCGCAGCAGCGACATGAGCGCGTTGGTCTCGTTGGTCTCCTTGGCCGGCATCATGCGCAGCAGCAGCGAGCCGAGCGCGTAGGTAGAGTCGTCCTTCAGCAGCTGGAAGCGCAGCGTCGACGTCATCAACTCAAAGAAGAACAGGAAGCCCAGGTCGAACTTGCCGCCCGTCAGCTTCAGTCCACCATGATTGTTGGCCGTGCCGATGGCCAGCCACTGCTTGAGGTCGCGCAGGCTCTCTAGTCCCGTGGCCTCCTTCGGCCTCGTGTAGCTCATGTTGAGGAACTTCTCCGTCAGCTGGTTGATCGTGCTGGGGTCGAGGAAGCTCGCGTCGGTGAAGCTGTCGAACGCGTAGGTGAGCGAGGGCGTCGGAAGCACCACCGTCAACACGTGCGACGACATCTCGCCACCAGGCGGTGCAACATTCCTCGCCATGGCGCTATCGCTGCCGCTGAACTTGTAGGTGATGAGCTGCCCGCCGGTGTCGCGACCAGCCTCTCCGCCCATGTCCTGGAGCGCGCGCTGGTTCATCTTGATCGCGTACTGTAGGTACCTGAGCCTGTTGCTGATCTCCGTCGTCATGCTCTCCACCCCCTCCTCGATGATTCTCACCTCCTCCTCCATGGTGAGGCGGCAGTTCGCGTGCAGCAGGTCGTGCTTGGCGATGTAGGCCTCAAGCTCCTTGCCCACATCCCAGAACTGCTGCGAGCAGATAGCGAGGGGGGTCTCCAGCGTCACAAGGCTCAGCTTCAGACGCACCGCGTGCGCGTTCGGGTTGCTGTCGTTGTCGGCCGTGAAGTGCTTCAGCTGATTGAAGATGAAGCTCTCCTCCTCCGTGAGCGGCGTGTCGCTGACGCATGAGTCGATCAGCGCGAAAATGCTGTCGTACTTACGCGCAAGAATCTTGAGGTTCAGCAAGTACAGCGCGGAATTCAGCGACTCGGTGAAGAGGAACGCAGAGCTCAGGTGGATAGGATACAGGTAGTGCTTGGTGTCCAGACCGCGCAGGAAGCGCTTAGTACCCTCCGAGTGACGGTCGAAGATCAGGTCCGTGCCGGTCCAGCCGCGTCCGACCAAGGGTCGGATGGGCACGGTGGCCGGTACGAGCAAGAACAGCTCCGAGTCGAGGTTCTCGAGAATGAGTCCGTGCGGCACGCCCACGAGGAGCTCCTGCGTGTGGTGGTCCAGCTTGTTGCTGAGGAACAGGCCGATGTGGTCGTCAGACATGATGAGTCGCCCATCGGGCGTGGCCGCCGCACCAGCCGCCGCGCCGAGGCTGTGCATCGGCGAAGGCTTCAACGTGAACTTGAGGTCGAGGCGCGGCAGCTCGATGACGTCGATGCTGAGGTTCTGGTCGAAGGGCCAGGTCACGGGGTTGATCTTCGAGGCCGGAGTGTCGGACCACACAAGGCAGTAGGACAGATGGTCCAGGCGCACAAGCTGGTCGGCCAGCAGGCCCAACGCGGAGTCGGCGGGGGCGTACAGCAGATTCAGCAGCGTCTGCGCCTTGCTGTACTGCGGCACGAACCCGTGGTGCAGTCCGGCCACCGTGGCCAGCTGCGCCATGCTCGAGGGCACGTTCTCCTCCTGCGTAACAGCCTGAGCCCCCTCCGCCGTCTGCGAGTCGAGCATGCCTCCAACGGTCTGTAGGTTCGCCTTGTTCTTCGCGAGGACGGCGGGGTCGACGATCGGGATGCGCTGGATCTTGGCCAGGCCGGGCTGGAAGCCCGTGCGGTCCTTCGTGTAAGCCTTCCAGTTGGAGTAGGCAGTGCTGCCGGCGGAAGCAGAGCTGGGCGGAGGGAGGAACTCGATGTGAATGATGTAGTGCGTGTGTGCGTTGGCCGAGCTGCTGCTCTTCTTGCGCTTGCCACTGCCACTTGCTGCCAACTCCGCCGCGCCACCCGCCTCGTTGGTCGCCATGTTGAACGTGCCCTGCTCCGGCGGGCCGCCATCTTCCCCTGGCGTCATGATGGGATATCCGGTGATGGAGTCTCCAGTGGAATTCTGCCAGAACTCGTAAACGTCGAGCAACGCCGAGGGCACTAGTCCCAGCAGGAAGCGCGCAGGCATGTACTGCTGGTCCGCGAGCTTGTTGCCGCTGAGGTTGCGCGTGATCACCATCGACGGTCGCGGCGGCAGGTGCAACTTGAGCGTCGTCGAGCTGCCGCTGTTGATGAGCGACGAGTAGCGCATGAATGGCTCCCACTTCTTGGTCTTGAGCACGCGCGGCACCGCCACGGGCATGTTGCACAGGGTGAAGCGTGCGTCGGAGGAGAACTTCAGCGTGCGGTACCAGCGGCGTCCGTGGGACACAACGCTATAGATGTGAACGACGCGCTGCTTCTGGAACACCACAATCTCGTGCAGCGTGTGGTGGTCGCGCGCGACGGGCGCAGCCTGCCGATCGGCGCTCGCGTTGCCCGTCGGCGGTGCCTTCTCCTCCACGGTGTGCGTCGCAATTCCCTGCAGCACGGCGTAAGGCGCCGCTGAGGGATACCATTCGGCGGGTAGCAGCAGCTTGACCCCCTTGAGCATCTTCTCGCGTAGGGGCTCGAGCGCCTTGACGATCCACTGCTCACAGCTGCTGTCGTAGCTGCGCGTGTAGTTCGCGTAGGGCTGCGCCTCGCGCGGATCGGGGTCCCAATACAACACGTCGTGTCGCCGTCCCACCAACCTGTACCACTGTCTGTGCGATGCATGCCTCACTTCCGCGCACTGCATGGGCGTGGCATCCACGTCTTGTCCAAAGATGGCTTTGTAGTCCTGGCAGCGCTCCAGGGGCAGGTGCTCGTTCAGCACCTCGAGGCGCGAGCTCTTCAGGGTGAAGTCGCCCAGCTGAATGTTGATCTCCGTGTCCAACACCTGGTCGCTCTCCTCGATCAGCGCATCGGACGGGCCGGACACCGCGAAGCCGCCGATGGTGATCGGACCCTCCACTTGCTTGGCTGCGAGCGGAGCGGTGATGCCCAAATTCGCCTTACTCGACTTGAGCAGCGAGCCCACCGCGCCGGAGATCTGCTTCAGCAAGCCTTCGTTGCTCGCGGTTGGAATGCCGGCCTTGCTGTGCACACCGCTGTTGGACGGGACAACCACCTCAGACATGGTGGCCTCGCGCGCCTTCTTCACCTGCTCGTCCGAGTCGGCCGCGGCTTCGTCACCCGCCGGCTGTCGCTCGCGGGGTACATCAGCGTGCTTCTCGTCGTCGCCATCTGCCGCCGCTGCCTGGCGCTCCGCCTCGGCCTTGGCAGCGAGCTCCTCGGGCGTGGGCTCCGGGTCCATGTCCGGGATGAAGCGGCCCTTGTTGTTCCGGCCGCGCATGCTGCGCCATCTGCGGATCTGCAACGCGTCGCCGACTTCGGGCAGTGCGGCTCCGGGTCCAAGCAGTCCCGCGCCTGCCGCGATCTGCGCCGCCGAGTCCGCGTTCGAGCTCGTCTTGTACTTCTTCGTCCTGGTGCCCGTGAGCGTGATGACGCGCACCACGCTCTCCATGCACTGATTGGCCTGCTGGGGGTATTTGCCGCAGAAGCCGAGGATGGCGTTGCGCTGCTTGGCCCAGATATCGAACAGGGTGGTCTCGGGGATATCCAGGGAGTAGATCGTCAGTACGTTGGCCTCGTCCTTGCCAGCATTCAGCGGGTTCGCGCGGAACTTCTTCAGTTCGCGCTCCTGCGCCAGGCGGCGCTTCTCGTGCCAGCTCTTGCCCATCAGGCTGGTGAACTGGTACCGCGCCGTGAGCACGATCTGCGCGCAGAGGAGCGTGGAGACGATGTGTCGGTTCATCTGGTCGGCAGGTGTGTTCTGGTACATGAATGCCAGATGCGCCTGCAGCATGCAGATCTGCGCGTGCTGGTTGTTGCGAATCGCCAGCTCCGCCCAACGCTCGACGGCGGGGAAGCAGTGACGGTTCAGAATGGTACGCAGGCCGCGCGATGCAGCGGCCATGTCCTTCATCTTGTCCTCCGTCAGCTGGTCGGTCAGTCCGCGGATGTAGCTGCGCGCCTCCGTGCCGTTCAGCACCGGGCCCGACTTCTGCGTGCGCCAGGTATAGTTGTCCAGCAGGAAGTTCATGTACGCCTCGATGCGCACCGCAAGGCGCACCACGTACAGAATGAGCTGCGAGGACTGCACAGAGAACTTGCCCGTGTCCAGGTCGAGCGCCAACTCGAGCAGACGCTGGATCGGCTGGAGAATGCCCTGCGGAGAGTGGATCAGCTCGTTGAACAGCAAACCGTTCACAGTCGACAAGTGAGACCGGTCGGGGGCGGGAACCTCGTCCGGCTGAACCTTCTGGTCGATCGCCTGCCAAAGACCGGGCTCGAACAGGCATCCATCGACCACTTGTCTCAGTCGCTTGTTGCCCAGCGCCGAAATGCGCTCGGGCGTGGAGAAGAATCCGAGAATGAGCGGGATGCGCAGGTACGGCACGGTCAGGTAGCTCAGAAGCAACTCGCTGTCGCGCTGCGTGATGGCACCGTTGAAGGTTGGGAGAGGGCGAATGTGTAGGAGGTCGTCCTCGGTCCTCACCGTTGTCTTCACCTCGCCGAGCAGCGCGGAGGGGTCGGCGGCAGAGGGCGGGGCACGGTTCTGCTTCGTGAAGAAGTAGGCGAAGATGCTCTTCAAGAAGCCTCCGGAAGCCGCGCGCGCAGCAGCCGCATCCTCTTCTTCCTGCGCGGCCTTGGCGGCCAGGTCCTCGTCCAGGCACTTCATCAGGAGCCCATCGAACGCCAGCACCATGAAGCCCGTGCCCGCGCCCTTGTAGCTCCAGTGCAGCCGGGCGTCCTTCAGCATGTATCCTCGTCCTCCCTCGGGGAAGCTGTCCTGCGTGGGGGACATCATGTACTTGAAGTAGAAAATGATGTCGCGGTACGCTTGGAACTCCGGGTAGAACTCCAGGATCTCCGGCGCCTCGCCGCTCAGGTAGTGGGACAGCTGGTCAGCGCTCGAGGGGAAACCCATGTCGTAGCACATCTGCTTCAGCAGGCTGTGCAGTGCTGCACCGTCGCGACCGCCACCCTCCGTTGACTTCTCCCAGTCGAACAGAATGTGGTCCGGCTTGAGCCACGCCTTCTGCTGGTGGAAGTAGTCGAGCACCTGCGTGCGCTTGCACACGAGGTTGGGGTCCGTGAACTGCATCACCTGAGACTGCTCCACGAAGGTCGTCTGAATATCGAAACCGAAGGGAGACACGGTGAAGGGCGCGTTGGACGACACCTGCGCCAGTCCGGCGAAGTGCAGGCACAGGCGCGAGGGCACGTCGCTGGCCACGCAGCGCATCAGCGTGTCGGCGATCACGGCCATGCAGCTCATGGTCAGCACGCGCGCAGCATCGAACGCGCGCGTCACGCGCACGCTCAGTCCGCATGCGACGAAGTGCTGGCAGCATCGGTTGAGGCTGCGCATGATGTCCACCTGGTCGCTGTAGCGGATCGGCTGCGTCCAGAAGCAGTGCTTCTGCTTCAGCGGGTGGTTCCACGGCAGGGGCAGCGGAATCACGCGCGTGAACACGTGCTGCAGCAAACTGATCTGGTGCAGGTAGGTGTTCTTGATCGTCTTCTGCTGGTAGCTGAGCAGGGTGCACAGGTGGTCCGCGTGGCGCAGCGCCAACTGCACATCCGTGTAGTTCACACAAATTCTCGGAACCAAAGAGAATTCAATAGGACGGAAGATCGGGGGCGGGGGCGCGCCACCTGCCAGGTGTTCAATGTCCTCCGATCGCGCGAAGCGATCCATGAGTGGGAAGGGCTCGAACGCAATCGGGTGGTGTGCCATGCTGAGCGGGGTGGGCAGCAGCGGCATCTCGCTGGAGTCCAGCGTGTCGAAGTCGGTCTTGAGCGCGGCCACGTGGCGCGTGTGGGTCAGCTCGTCGCTGCGCTGGTTGATCGCATCGACGCTGGCCTTCATCTCGAGCAGCAGGCGCGCAGGCGTGATGGCGTAGGGCGACGTGCCTTCAGCGCCGCACGCCATGCCGAACACCTGCGTGGCCAGCTTCACCAGCCGGTGCTCCGAATCGCCATAGTCGTTCGGCTGCACGCGGCGCAGGTCCTCGCCCACCATGCGCACCATCTCCCACTTCAACAGCAGCACCACGTGCTGCGCCTTGGAGAACGAGTTGAGCTTAAGGCCCAAGGCGAACTTCAAGGCGTGCACCAAAGCGTGGATGCAGGTGGGATCGCCGCGCAGGGGCTTGCCCTGCCAGTCAGGGATCTTCGCCATGCTCACAGCGGCGGACAGCGGGTTGCCGTCGCGGGAACCCCAGGCCTGCAGGACGCGCTCCTGCTGCGCGGCGAGGCGCGACTCCATGGTGGTCTCCGCGGTCGGGCTGGCCTGGCCACCGTTGTCGTCACCGCCGCTGGTCAAGATGCCTGCGCGCACTCCATTGTTCAAAATGGGTTTGTGGTTGAGGAACGGCAGTACGCGCTCGTAGATGAACTGTGCGTTAGACTTGTCCGCCGTGGGGTAGACCATCGGCGTGTACAGCAGGAACCAGAAGGAGCTGTCCAGGACGCGGTTGATCGGGATGTTCTCCAGCAGCAGCCCGTGCTGGTACTTGAGGCGCGGCGATCCGCCCTCCGCGCCGGCGAGTGTGGTCGTGGCGCCAGTGTAGCTGACGGGGTGGTACTCCAGTCCGTTGAGCGCGTGAATGTTGCCCGTGTTGACCACAGCCAGGCTGAACACGTCAAACTTGCGCTCGAGCACGTAGAAGAGCACGTGGCCAGAGCTGAGGTCATGAGGGCCCAACGCCTCCTCGATCGAGGGGTTGCTCACCGTAGGGACATGCGACGCGCCGGAGGCAGACGCCGTGGCCACAGGGGGAGGCGAGGACGCGGAGGCACTGTCTGCTGCTGCGGCATCGGCATCAGCGGCGCCGCTGCTATTGCTGGGCGACGTTGCGCTCCCCGCCGTGCTGGCCACGGGCGCTTCCTTCGGTCGCACCCATCCGCCGGGCAGGAGCAGCACGTCGTGGTGGCCCATCGCGCGAATCTTCGCTGTGAGAAACTGAAGGAAGTCTAGGAACAGCACATCCACGTCGGGGGGAGCAGGCTTCTCCTTGGGATTGGTCGGTTGAACCAGCACGTTGAACAGCTCACTGCCGGGCGTGGGCAGCTTCGCGCACAGCTCCTTGAGATCCGCGAACCGCTCCAGCAAAGTGAGCATGTGCTGCATGTCGTGCCCATTGAGCGCCTGCAGGATCTCGCGCGGTGCGTTGAGCACGCGCTGCAGCGCCTGCGTGAGGAACTGCACGGGCGTGTGCAGCTTGCTCAGCTGGTGCGGTGTCGGCCTGGACGCCGGCAGTGGCGGCATGGCCAGCGGCAGGTGCGCATCGAAGAACAGGTCGCAGAAGCTGCCATCATGCCACACGGGCTGCTTGCCCAGGGTGAACATCGCGCTGAGCGACGGCCGCTGCGGCCCGCTGCCACCCGACCGCCGGGACCAAGCGCAGCCCTACCGGGGAGCGGGAGAGAAGAGAGGGAGGGGCGAGAACGGCGGGAGCCCCGGGGGGAACTCACACCGACTGCCAACTGAATAACCG
>Ga0256873_1000040_pt1 | contig 16599 bp, 1 predicted proteins | sample MC6MC0416MT_FD_190198 | JGI IMG/M metagenome (GOLD analysis project Ga0256873, IMG submission 190198) | Metatranscriptome of enriched soil aggregate microbial communities from Iowa State University, Ames, United States - MC6-MC0416-MT... | ecosystem: Environmental > Terrestrial > Soil >...
CAGACGCCTGCGCCATGACCTCTGCGATCCTGGCGAACGGATGCTGGGTGGCCTCGACGAACAGCCATGCGCTGTTGAGCAGTCCGCTCGATGATCGCGAGCGCGCTCGTCTGCTCAAGGATGCTGGTCCTCCGAGTGGCCATTTCCGTCTGGACTTTGCGCGCGCCTGCGCGCTGCTGGGCGTGGTGCCGCACCCTCAGCTGGTGTCGCTCAAGCCGCCTTTCGTCACGCTGGCAGAGCAGGAGAAGAAAGAGGCGGAAGCCGCGGCGGCTGCCGCGGCGCCCGCTGCAAACGAAGGAGAGGAGAAGAAGGAGGAGAAAGCTGCCCCGGTCCCGGTGGCACAAAAGGCAGCTCCTCCGGCCCCCGCCGCGACATCCGCGCCGAAAGCTGGCAGCAAAAGCGGTGGCGGTGCGGCTGGCGGGAAGGGCAAAGCAGGTGCCGCCGAGCCGAAACTGACTCCGGCGCAGCGCGCAGCCGCCGAGCTCGCTGAGCGTGTGGCCGCCCTATCCCCTGAGGAGGCCTTGCCCGTCACGGAAGCGGGTGTGCGCGGATGGACAATGGATGTTGGTTCGATGCAGGCGCTGCAGATGACCGTCCCCTCGTGCAAGAGTCTGCACACGCTGCGCTTCTGGAACGCGTCGCTGTCGACGCGCGCACTCAGCCTACTCAGCGAGTGCCTCAAGGGCAGCTCGATCACTCGCCTCTACGTCGATGCGAATCCGCTGTCGCGCGCTGCGGGAGATGAGGGTGGCCTGGTGTTTTCGCTCCTACTTGCGCCGTCGAGTCCCGTGCAACTGCTGTCTCTGCGTAGCAACAACCTGGGAGATGCAGAGGCCGGCGAGTTGATGCGCACACTGTCGGCAAACAAGAACCTGCAGGCACTCGATTTGTGGGACAACCAGCTAACGGATAAGAGTGCACCAGACGTGGCGCGCATGCTGGGTCTCAACGCATACCTCCTATCGCTGAACCTCGCGCGCAACCGACTGGCGGATGGCGCGGCGGCTGCGCTCGCCTCGTCCCTGTCCGCTCAACTGATCACAGACAAGGAAGAGGCCAAGGTGCTGAAGAAGGCGGGCTTCCGCATCCACGTGCAGTCCAAGACGAACAAGACGTTCCGCGAAAGCAACGGCGCGCTGCGCTACCTCAACCTCAGCGACAACTACGTCGGTGAGAGCGGACTGCAGGCGTGGGCCGATTGCATCGCAGAGCAGGTGCGCCTCGCGCCGGCGCGCGGCCTGCTGCAGCGCGACGACGGACAGGAGGTGCCGGCCATGTCGTTGCTGCCTCCGCACATTCAGGAGGCAGAACGCGCCGTACAGCAAGCGCGACAGCAGGCGGAGGTGAAAGCGCGCGAGGAAACGGAAGCAGCGGCGATGAGCCGTGTGTCGAGTGCGGGCGGGAACGTCAGCGGCGCCGGGTCGTCTCGGAAGGCACGCGCGGCCGCTGCCAGCGCAGCCGCATCTGGTGCAACCGGAAAGGATGGCGCAAGTGCGGCAGGCACCGCCGTTTCTGCCGAGAAGGCCGCGGCTGCGGCTTTGGCTGCTGCGAAGGAAGAGGAGGCCTCCCGCTGGCCGGGTCAGCTGAACGCGCTCGTGCAGGTTGATCTGCGCAACCAGCATGCGCGCCGTTCCGAGCGTGTGTGGCACGTGCTCGCCTGCTCGGGCCCGCTAGTGGCGTGGACCCGCGACGCTGATGACACCTGGGGCGCCGAGGACGCGAATCTCGACATTCGCGCGCTGGATGAGGAGCGGGCCAAGCAGGCGGAAGCAGAGCGCATCGCCGCACAGACGGACGAAGAGAAGATGCAGGAGGCGCAGGAAGCGACGCGCATCGCAGAAGCGGCAGCTGCGCAGGCACTGCAGGCCGCGCAAGAAGCGCTCGAGAAGAAGAGCGCCAAGGCCAGCAGCAGCGGCTCCAAGAAGAAGGCGGCCTCGACGAAGTCTTCTGCGCGCGGAGGCGAGCACGACTGAGCATTTTGTTTGCGGTTCGTTTCGCTGCTATTCCATTCCACTCTGGCTTTTAAAAAAGAAATAAACATGAACGAATAGAAAACGTTGCAAAGGCAAACAAGCGCCCGCGAACGCTGCTGTGCTCCGACACTTCCGCACCGTTGTGTCTAGATGAGCGAAGGCTGACCGCCCGACCCCGGCGGCGGCGGTGGCGGTCCCGGCTGGCGCATGACTACCTTGCGCGGAATGGGCGGCGGCGCCTGCGCGACGCCAGACAAGAAGTCAGGGCTGCTCATGGGCGACACGGACGGTGCGGGGCTGGCTGCCGGAGGCGGCTGGAACACAGACTTGCGGCCGATCGGGTTTGCAGCCGATCCCAGCGACGCCGAAGCAGCCGCTGCGGCCGCCGGTGAGCTAATCGGCGCAGCAGCAGGATGCGGGTTGATCAGGTTTGCCGCGGACAGCGGAGCCGGTGCCGCAGAAGCGACCGCCGGCATGTTAAGGCGCGGGTCGTTGGTCATCATCATCACTGCAGGGGTCGGCGCCTTAGGCGCTTCGATGGCCATGAAGCGCTTGGACCAAAGCTCGAAGAAGGCGCCCTGCGGCTTCTCGTGTCCCTGTGTGACGCCCATGAGCTGCAGCGAGTTGATGGCCCACACGCTTCCCTTCTTGCCGCCTGCTCCACTGTCGTCCCAGATGAGGCGCGGCTCGAACTTCGTCGGAATGACCCATGCCTTGGGCACGCAGCGCACCATCTCGGGCTCGGGTTCGTCGGGCGTGTTGGTGCCGACCATGCCGAGCGCCACGTGGTCAATCGACGGCGGGATGGGCTTCCACGCGTAGAACGCCTGGCTGCCCAGCTGCTGATGCCACACCTGCACGTACTTGATCGGATGGGGGATCAGGAGGTCCACGGCCATCTCAAGCACCTTGGAATGGCTCAGAGACAGAACAGACGTGTCGGTGAACTCGAGGGTCAGACGTTCGAACTTCTTGTCCTTGGAGGGATCGAGGAATCCGGCCGTCGCGTAGTGACCGAGCGAGATGCGCATCTTGTTGTTCCTCTCCCACACGGTGATGGCCTTGTTGACGGCCCACACCGACACCTGGTGACGGCTGTTCGTGCCCTCGCTCGTCCACACTCTCTCCCACTGCGGCACCGGTTTGAGCTTGACCTTGAGCGCCTGCAGCACCTCGATCGGAATGATTTGATCCTTGAACGTCTTCTTCTCGACCTTGTTCAGCTCGTACAGCTCCTTGATCCTCATCGGCGGAATGACGATGCTCTGCACGTCTGCGCTGCTGCCGGGCTCGACCTCGCTGAGCCCAAGCGGCTGCATCTGCGATCGCGCCTGCAGGTAGATGTCCGAGTCCTCGTCGGGGTCCTTGAACGTGCGCGCGAAGTCTGCGTAGTTGAGCGTGCCGGTGTGGCTGCTGTCGAATGAGCGCATCATCTGGTAGATGTCGTTGGGTCCCAGTTCCGTCAGTCCCAGCCAGTGGCATGCGGCGTACAGCTCGCTGCACGTGAGGCGTCCGTCCTTGTTCTGGTTGAACACGCGGAACGCGTCCATCATCAGCATGCCCTTGAGGCGGATCAGCGTGCGCACGCGCGACACCAGCGCCTTGTGCTCCAGCACGTGGTACTCGTCCGGCACCGAGAACACCTTGTGCAGCGACGTCTTCTCCCACGGCGTCTGCTGACGACGCTTGGTCGAGCGCACGTCGTCGAACCACTCGCGCCGCGCGTCGAGCGAATTACGCTCCAGTGCGCGCAGCAGCAGGTTGAGGTTGCGCTCCGAGTAGTAGATGTCGCTGTCGGCGAAGCGCAGACAGGCCTCGGCCGTATCCTGCTGGTAGGGGAACGCAGGCACGTAACGGTGGCTGCCGTCAAGCAGGTAGCTGCCAACGCGCAGGCCCAGCGCCGTCTCCGTGTTGGGCACGACCATCGCGCGCGCCAGTCGCTGGATGTGCACCCAGCCGCGGATGCTCTCCGCCTCCTGCAGCGACACCACGACGTAGTGGCGCCCGGTCTGGATGCGACCATACGTGCAGTTGATCATCATGCGCTTCACGTCGTCAAAGCTCAGCGACACGCTGTTGGATGCGGCGTTCTGCAGCAGATGCTCGATGACCGGTCCGAACTCCTCCGCCTCGTTGTCCGGCGTGACGGCATCGAGCGCGCGCAGGAACTCGCGCATCTCCAGTTGGTCGATGAATCCATCCTTGTTGGTGTCGAACAGGTCGAAGCACTTGTGCAGTCTCGTCTCCTGCTCGACCGTCAGCGTCTTGTCGATGGCCTCCGCCTTGGTGAGCGACGCCGTGCCGTACTGGTGTCCCTGCGGCGCGGCGACCACCTTTGTGCGGTCGGGGCACACTTCCAGCGCCACGATAATGTTCTTCATGCGGCGGTGCGTGTTGAGGCTCCACGGCTGGTAGAAGTAGTTCGGAGAGTACCACAGCATGTCGGGGAACAGGATGGGCTTGGGACGGTGCTTGAGCGACTTGAACACCGCAAGCTCGGACAGCGGGTTGAAGCCAGGCTTCTTGAACGGCACGCCCTGCGTCAGAGAGCTCAGCGGCCAAGGGTGGATCTTCTCGTCCTTGCGCGAGTACTTCTTCTTCACCACTTCGTCGGGGACTTCCTCCTGCTCCTGCTGTTGCTCCTGCTCTTGCTCTTGCTCTTGCTCCTGCTCCTGTTCCTGCTCTTGCTCCTGCACCTGCTCTGAGTTGTATGCGCGGTCCTGTCCTGCCTCGCCTTCTGCCCTCGCCTCGTCCTTCTCGAGCTCCACATCCATCTTGTGCGGCGGAGGCTTGGTCTGCGCCGTGGTGACCCATCCGAGCACGGTGTCGACCGCCGCCTTATCCTCCTGGCTGCGGATGAACGTCTGTCGCTCGCGCACGGCCGTCTGCAGCTTGGCGAGGAAGTTGGTGGGAGGCGCCACGACGTTGTTGACGGAAAAGTCCACGCGGTCGCGGAACACATCGACGGCATGGCCGAGCTGCTGTTCGTCTGCAGCCGTCAGCTCGACGCCCTTCTTCGCGCCGCCCAGCAGGTTTCCGATGCCCAGTCCTCCAACGGGCGGTGCGCGCAGTCCCACCTGCTTGTACTTGGTCATGAGGTCGTTGAGTCCGTTCTTCTTCGCGACGTTCTCCAGACACTGCTCGATGAGCATGTTGAACTGCACCTTCTCGGTCTTCATCGAGTTGATCACCAACCACGCGCAGATGTCCGTCAGCGTCACCGGCTGGGGAAGCGAGTGCGCATCGGCCCTCAGAATGGCCTGCTGCGCGGCGAAGTTGGCGCCAGCAGCAGCGGCCAGGTTGGCCACGATGAGTTTCTTCACCTCCGGAATCATGTAGATGCGCAGCGTCTGTCCCACGCCGATGCCGCGCATGCGGAACGCGCCCTGAGCGTAGTCGCGGAAAGACATGTCCTTGCCGAGCGTGATAATCGCCGTGGCGTTGAGCGCCTGCTTGATGTCCATTCCAGTCGTGTGCACTTGATCGTAGAAGCTGAAGCGCGCCCCACGCTCAATTCCGCTCTGGTCCAGCGGCATCACCTTCATGCTCGCGCGCACGAGGATCATCTTGCGGTCCAGCGCGTCGAGGAACACAACGCCCTGCATGGTGGGCAGACCGCTCTCCAGCAAGAACTGCGCCACCTCCAAATTCGTCATGCCCGTGATCAGCGCACCCGTGTCGATCAGTGCGTGCACCGGCGGCGACGCGGACGCGATGCGCTCCAGCAGCGAGCGCGGGGTCCAGTCCGCCTCGAGCAGCTCGCTCGACATGATCTCGGGCGAGGTGAGGTAGTAGAGCATTTTTCCGTCCGAGCCGCGCTCGTACTGGCACTTGCCCAACTCCAGCGGAAGCAGGTCGGACGGCGTGCCGCTGAAGCCCAAACGCTTGTTGAACAGCATGTCGCCACCGAGCGCCTGACCAGACGCGCTCAGCTTGAGTCCCTGGTGCCTGAGCGTGTCGTCGAAGATGAACTCCGTGAGGTAGTGGTACGAGATGTGCGGCAGCTTGTGGAGCAAACTGTACAGCATGTCCATCTGCTCCTGGTCGCCAAATTCGATAAGCTGGAGCGGCCAAATCTCGCTACCAGAACCGTACATCGGCCGGTTGTCGCTGTCGTCGACGCCGCCCGGAACGAGGCCCACAGCAGAAGCCGAGACCGTCGTCGGGGTGCGCGTGCCACCGCGCACAGAGGCGCCGGAGCTGCCCGTGCTGCTCGTACCGCTGTAGTCGACCGGCATCGACAGGAAATCCACCGACGCAGCCGGCGTCGGAGCGAAGAACACGTCGAGCGGGCTCGCAGCCGCGCCACTCGCGGCAGCAGGCGTCAGCGCGGAAGCCGATCCGCCCGCCGCCGCATGCTGCTCCTCGGCGAGTCGTCGCAGACGCTCTGCCTGGTCTCGCTTCTCGCGCTTCCTCTGTCGATCTTCTTCTTCCTGTCTGTTCCATCCGCGCACGCGTCCTCCTGCCAGCGCCACCCACGTTGCGAACTTGATGTTTGCCTTGCGCTTGTTGAACGGCAGCAGCTCCTGCGCCATCTCCTCGTGCAGCTCCTGCAGCACGGACACGAAGTCGGAGCGGCGGAGACCCTCGTAGCGGTACGCCAAAATGGACAAACCGATCTTCACGTCGGGATGCGAGAATTCACTGGACGGCGACGGTACATCCTTTCCGACGAACGGCACGGCGAGGAACCTGCGCGCCTTGGACACGCGCGGGTCGATCTTCATTGCGCGCTCCAGGTCCTCTGCAGACAGCAGTCCGAAGCTGACGCGGTTGATCTTCTGCAGACAGAAGGGCAGGAACGAGTTGAGCCACTCGTACGTCAGGTTGATCAGCTTCACGTAGTCGGTAGGAAGCTTGGCGTTCACCTGAGCGACAACCATAGGATTGCCCTTCGGTCCCTCGCGCAGGAACGTCTGAATCTCGTCGTCGGTGAGTCCGGACATGCGCTTCGAGCTGAGGAAGAACTGCGCCCAGCTTGCCAGCATCGGCCTGAGCTCCCTGTGGTAGAAGCTCGTGTTGAGCAGCACGAGATGCGGCGTGCGCTGCATGAGCTTCGCCTGTAGTCCCTTCTCGACGACCGCTTTGATTTTGTCAAGCAGCTTCATGGCCTCGCGCGACTCGTGGAACGGAACGACCAGACGGCCCTCCACGGCGTAGAACAGCGCGTCCAGCAAATGGTAAGGCACCTCGTAACGCAGACCAGGGCCGATCTTGGAGCGCGTGAAATCAAGCGCCTCCTTCTTGCCCAGAGGCCAGTTCAACTCGGATTTCAGAGGGTGCAGAATGAGATCGACTTCGTCCAGAATGAGCGATCCCTCCCTGAACAGCTGCAGCACCTTGACGCACTCGGTTGCCTGCATGCGCATCTCCTTCTTAGCCGCTGCGCGCTCAGCCAGGATGTCGTGTCGCTCGCGGCCCTTCTTGCCGATGCCGAGTGCGCCCAGGATACCGCCACCGCTTGCGAGCTTCTGCGCCTTGCTTCCTCCCGCCGCGTCCGAAATCTCCTCGTTCTTGATGCGGTCCAGGTTGTGCAGCGCCTCGATGAACTTGAGCTGGAAGCTCTTGATCGACGTGGGAGACGACACCACCACGGCACGTCGCTCGCGCGCCTTCAACAGCTTCAGGTACAGAGCGGGCGTCACCGTCTGGAAACGGTCGAACTGGAATGTGTAAACCGGTTTCTGAATGAGCGACGAGAAGATGCTGCGCATGCAACCGCGCGAGAAGTCCAGCAGCGCCTGCGGAACCACCTGCGTCACCAACTGCTTGCCGTCGCCGAGGATCAGAGCGAGCAGGGGACCGACCACCGTCGTCTTTCCTGCTCCCATGAGCATCTGCGTACAGCTGGACACTCCCCCGACGTATGTTTGCTGCACGAATCGGTCAACGAGCGCCACCTGCGTGTCACGCAGAATGAGGTTGTCGCTGAACTCGAACACGGCGTAGCGCGGGTCGAAGGCGAACACCGGAATGTTCTTCTCGTTGCGGCGAGCCTCGCGCAGGTAGTGACGCTTCGTGGCAAGGTTGGATGCAAGCGTGGTGGCCTTCAGGATGAGCGCCTGCTTGAGCGACGAGTCGGCCGGGCCGCGCGCCGGGCTGGCTCCCACCTTCTGCAGCGAGCGCAGCAGCTTAATGAGATCCCACGCTTCGATGAGGCAGCGGTTGATCTGTCCGATACGGTTCGTGTGGAACATGACAGCGACGGTGATGTCGCGCACGACGGTGATCTGCTGCGGCGTGAGGAACGGGTTGATCAGCGACAGGTCAGCCTCCATGCCCGTGCTCAGCAGCGACGTCACCAGGTACTCAAACCAAACAGTGGGCTCGCTGCCGGCGTGGCGAGCGCTGGCGAACGACAGAGCAGACACGTTGGAGCTGCCCTGCGTCAGCAGGAACGGTGAGCGCGGCGGGTGCAGCGCGAAGTTCTGATGCAAGAGCGAGTTGGATCGAGAGCGCACCTTATGGACCACCGTGGCGGCGGAGTTCATGGCCGACTGAACGGTGTTTTTCACGGCCGAGAAGAGGCTGGACGCCGCCGCCGCAGCGGAGGATGCCTTCTTGTCGAACGAGCTGCGACGCGCGTGCACGGGCTTGTCCTCGGGTTCGAATCCCTGGCGGCGCATGTCGGCCGCCCACTGCTGGTACAGCTTGCTGTTCGGAATGAACTTGATCTTGCGCGCGTGCGGGATGCTCCACACCGACTGACCAGTCTTGACGCAGTAGAAATAGTGTTTGTCACCCTCGGCGATGAGCTCTTCCCACTCCTGCTCCCACGCCTGCTCCAGCTCGGCGCGCGACTTGAGCGCGTCGGGACGGTCCCACGTAGTCACGTTCGTGACGCTGTTGAAGAAATACTTCTTCTTCTCCTCGGTCTCCAGCTCCTGCCAGTCGCCGCGGGTACTCTGGTCGGGCATCACAAACGGACGCTGAGAGGCGAGACGCGGGGTGGCAGCGGACGGCACGGGCGGTGGCGGCGGCGGGGCGGGGGCAGTGGCAGGCGCGAAGGGCGAAGACTGTGATGAAGCCATCGCACTGATGCCCTTCGCCAGTTTGCTGTTTGCGCTGGGGGAGTAGGTGCCATCCGGGTTGAGCGCATCGACGTGCGACATGCTTCCCTGCTCGAACTCATTCGCCAGTTCGAGCACGCGCTGCACGCCAACGGTGACGTAGTTGAGGTCGCGCTGCTTAAGCGCCTGCAGCAGACCGACGAGAGTGTCCATCTTGCCGATGGCCTGCGCGACTGCTGCCGCCGCCGGTGACTGCACTGCAGCCTCGATGTCCTCGTCCAGTAGCGACACCATCTTCCACACAGTGCCCAGGTTCTGCTCGTCGGCGTACACCTTGCAGTCGTCCTTCAGACGCTGAAGCATGCTCTGCGCAACGTGGCTGCGCGCAGCCGGATGGCGCTGCACGTCGAACGGGAGCGCAGAGGAAATCGGAGGCAGCTTGCGCACAGCACGGGTCGGGTTCGTCACAAATGTACTCAGCGTGATCGGGAACAGCGGGAAGTTGTAGAAGCTCTTAAGGTCCGCGCTGGTGACATTGATGCCCTGACCGGCGTCCGCGAGACCGAACTCGCGCTTGGCGCACGAGAAGTCGCGCACGCGCGGCACGATCCAGCGGCGGTCCAGACGGTACTTCTCCTCGCTCGGCAGGGTGAGCGACAGCATGGGCTGCTGCACCGGTCTGAACTCACGCGGCCACGAGATGGCTGCGACGGATCCCGTTCCACTCTGTGCGAACTTTTTGAATGCCTTGAGCAGGTTGTTGAACGAGCTGCTTGCTCCCTTGATCATGGTGCTGAGCTTGAACGTGCGCTCGTCCTTGAACTTCGGCACGTTGAGATCCTTGGCGACGGACTGGTTGTACGACAGCATCTTGAGGATGCTGATCAGCACACCCTTGCGCTCCACGGTGTCCTTCATCGGCATGAAGCGCGTCAGCAGCGCACCGAGGAAGTACGCCTCGTCGTCCGTCAGAATCTTGAACTGCAGCGTGTTCGTCATCAGCTCGTAGAAGAACAGGAAGCCCAGGTTGTTGGCCGAGCCGCTGAGTCGGAATCCCTGGTTGATCCATTTGTTCATGAGCGCCATGGCGGCGGCGCCGGTCTTCTCCTCTGGTCGCGTGTAACTAGTGGAGGTGAAAGGGTTCTCGTAGGCCAGTGTCTCCATGCACGACTTGTCCAGCGCCAGGTCGAACTCGCCGCGCAGCTGCGGGCGCGACGGGATCGACACGGTGAACGTGCCGCCCCAGCGCTTCTCGTCGACAGCCTGCAGGAACTGCAAGCGGTTGGCCACCTGCAAGTCGAACGCGTTGTGGTCGCACTCGTACAGCAGCGTCAGCTCTTCGGCGACAGTGAGACGGCAGTGCGCGCTGACGGAGTCGTAGCGGGCGATGTACTGCGTGAAAATGCTGAGCACGTCCCACTCGCACTTGAGCGTGGTGCCCATCGTGACGATCGATAGCTTAAGGCGGAAGGCCAGCGCGTCCGGGTGCACGTCCTTGTTGTCGTTGAACAGCGCCCAGATCTGCGCCTCCTCGGGACTCAGCGGCGTGTCGGTGACGCAGCTGTCGGTCATGCGGAAGGCGCGCTCGTACTGGCGGTCGAGGAAGCGCATGTACATGAGGTACAGCGTGCTGGACAGCGTCGTAGACACGAGGAACGTGCGCGACAGATGCACCGGGTACAGGTAGTGGCGCACCTCCAGATTGGCCAGCCACTCCTCGCAGCGGCGATCGAACACCAGCGGCACAGAGAACAGCGACGCCTTGAGCTTGGGTCGCAGCGGCATCGAACCCGACGGCACGAGGATGAAGAACTCTTGCAGGTTATTCTCGAGCAGCAGCGCGTGCGGAATGCCCTCCAGCAGACGCGTGATGGCGGGATCGTCGTGGTACGTGCTGATGAACAGGCCGGTGTGCTCGGTCGAGTACAGACGCGTGACCGGTCGCGCCGCGTCGCCCGCGCCGACATAATCGGTCTGCGAGTAGAAGGAGAGACGCAGACGGGGCAGCTCGATGAGGTCGATGTTGCACTCGTCCTTGCTCTTGGCCACCCGCGTGCTGGTCCACACGAGCACGTGGCTGAGGTTCTCCAGTCTGAGCAGCAGTTCGCTGATGGCCGATAGCGGGCTTCCCTCCGGCGCATACATGATGTTGAGCAGCGTAAGGTCTCCCGGGTTGTCGCCCGGCATCTTGTCCTCGAAGTGCGTGCGCACCACCTTGGCCGTGTTGCCCGCGATCAGACAACGCATGATCGGCGGGCTGGAGGACAGCAGGAACGAGGACATGCGCTCAGGCTTCAGGTAGCCGGTCAGCGAGTCGTTCTCGTTTTGGTAGAACATGTAGTCGTCGAGCAGACAGCTGGGCAGCAGACCGCGGAGCAGGCGCTCCGGCATGAAGGTCTGCGTGCCGAGCATGGCGTTGATGGAGCGCGTGATCACAATGCTGGGCGCAGGTTCCGTGGTGAGCTGCGCGTTGCCGCTTTCATAGTGCGCAAGTTGGTTGTTCTTGTTTTGGGGATCCGGGCGCACGGTCAGGCGCGGCGGCAGGTCCTGCAGACAGAACTTTGCGTCCGAGCTGAAGATCAGCGAGCGGTAGTAGCGGCGTCCGTGCTCGAGGATGCAGTAGACGTGGCACACCGAGGGCTTGCGGAACACCACGATCTCCTTGAGTTGCGTCGGTCCGTCGAATCCGGACAGGATAGCGACGGTGGCGGTGCTGCTGTACTCGGAGCGAGGCAGGAAGAACTTGACGTCCTTGAGGTACTTCGCGCGCACGTGCTCGAACGACTTGACAATCCAGCTCTCGTTGCTTCCCATGCGGTCGGCGCGGTACTCGCGCTCGAAGTTGCTGGGTGTCTTGCGATCGTCGGCGTTCCAGTAGATGAGGTCGTGACGGCGGCCCACCAGGCGCACCCAGGAGCGGTTGGTGGTGTTCTTCACTTCGGCCGACTGCAGCGGCGTGCGCGACGTGGACTCGCTGCCGAACAGCGTCTTGAAATCAGCCATCTGGTGCATGTGCGACTCGAGCACCTGCAGACGATTGGCCTTGAGCGTCAGGTCACCCAGCTGCACGTTGAGCTCCGTGTCGTTCTTGGGGTTCACGCCGTAGCGAAGGTAGTCTTCGTACGTCTTGTACTCCTTCGCGGCCAGCTCCTTGGCGACCACGTGAGACGACACAACGATCTGCGTGCCGCGGGGAGTGCGAGCACCGGTGCCAGCAGGCGTGCCCGGACCGGAGCCGCGGGGAGAACCACCGCGGCTGTTCGAAGGCGAGCCCTGGAGCGAGTTGGCGCGCGATCCTCGTGCCGATCCCGGCGCTCCATTGTGCGTAGGAATGCCCGAGCTGGTTGCGCGCTTCATCACCATGGTGCCCTGGCCGACAGCGTCCGCGCCGACGATGGGACCAGACTTGCCCTGCTTGGAGAGCGAATGGCGGCGACGGGCAGCGCGGGACATGTCGGGAATGTAGCGACCCTTGCAGTTGCGCCCGTCCATGCTGCGCCACTGACGCACAGCAAACTCAGCGCTCTCGCCTGCGGTGGCGGAGCCGAGCACCACACCCTGCTTCTCGCGCGCTTGCTTCTTCTCCTCGTCCTCTGCGGGCTGCAGCAGGAGCGGCAGTGCCGGTGCGGCCTGCGCCTTCGCCACCGTGGGCTTGTCTCGCGTTCCGGTAAACGTGCAAATGCGAATGACTGCCTCCATGACCTCGTTTCCTTCCTGGGGATCTGCCTCCATCCACTTGAGCAGCATGTAGCGCTTGCTCTGGAACAGCGAGAACATGGCCGTCTCGGGGATGCCGAGCTCGCCCTCCTCCACGTCCAGCTCGGCATTCACCTCATCAGCCATGGCGGCGTCGGCACCCGACGCAGAAGCAGCCGCATCTTTGCGCTCCTTGTTGCGCGCCTGACGCTTGGCCTCGGCCAGCTTGGCGTTCTCCTTCGCCGAGCGGCGCTTCTCCGCCTGGCCCGGCGTGCTGTCGAGATCGTACACATAGCGCGTAGTGAGGAACACCTGCGCTGCGATGAGCGTGATGACGATGGGGCGCGTCAGCTCGGCGTAGCTAATGTTCTTGAAGAGGTAAGCCAGGTGCGCGAAAATAATGCAGCACGTAGGAACATCGTTGGCACGCGTGGCCAGCTGCAGCCAGCGTTCGAGCATCGGGAACGCCTGCTCATTCAGCACGCGACGCGTGCGCACCGCATGCGCCTTGATGACGGCGTAGCTGTCCGGTGCGATCTGCAGTCCGCGCACGTACGAGTTCCACGTGGATCCAGCCACGCTGTTGGGGTCCATCTCGTGGTGCCACGCGAGGAAGTTGATGTACTGCTCCACGCGCACCTGCATGCGCAGGATGTACAGGATGATAGGAGAGCTGGCAGACGTCCAGCGACCGGTGTCCAGATCGAGTGCCAGGTCGAGCATGCTCTTGAGCGACGCGCAAATTCCGTGCGGCGAGCACACCAGCTCGTTCATCAGCAGACCGTTGATGGTGCTGAGGTAGCTGCGGTCGTAGGGAATGGTGTCCGGAAGCTTCTTCTTCTCCTGCTCCTTGGACATCCAGGCGCCAGGCTCGAACAGCACGCCGTCCACCAGCGCGCGCAGCCTCTCGCTGCCCAACGCGTTGATGCGTTCCTGCTGACCGAAGAAAGCGAGCACCAGCGGGATGCGCAGGTAGGGGGCCGTCAGGTACGACACCAGAAGCTCGCTGTTGCGCTGCGTGATGCGACCGCCGAAGTCGGGAAGACGCTTAACGTGCAGAACGTCGTCCTCATTGTTGATCTCCTGCCCGCAGAGAGCCGAGGGGTCAGCCGCCGACGGAGGTGCGCGGCTCTTCTTGCCGAAGAAGCGTGAGAACAGCGACGAAAGGAATCCAGGCTTTCCCTCCTTCTCCTTCTCCTTCTGTGCCTCGAGTGCGGCGCGTGCTTCACGCAGCTCCTTGCTCTCCTCACCGTCAGCACCGCCGCCGTTGGCCTTCTCCTCCTCCTCGAGCTCCGCGATCGCCTCCTGCTTGCCGCGCTTGGCACCCTCGGGCATCATCGCGTACGGCTTGAGCACCTTGCTTCCGAATCCCGACACGGTGTACTTCCTCTTCTCCACGTTGTACTTCCAGCTGAGTCTCGCGTCGGTGGGCAGCCAGTACCTGATTTCCGGCAGCTCCTCCTGCGACGGCGTCTGCATGAACTTGAAGATGAACACGATGTCGCGGAACACTTCCAGCTCGGGGTAGAACTCAATGATGGCGGGAAGCTCGCCCGTCACATACTGAGACAGCTGCTCGCGGTTGGGGAACTCGCGCGGGAAGCCGATCTCAAGACAAATCTGCTCCATCAGCGTCACGAGCGCCTGGTCGCAGTCCATGTCGTGCTCCCAGCGGAACAGAATGTGGTCGTCGCGAACCGTCAAACGCTGCTGCGTGAAGTAGTCAAGGACCTGCGTGCGAGCAGTGATCAGTTCGGGATCGGTGAACTGCATGTACTCGCTCTGCACTGCAAACTCTCCAATTTCGAATGCGAAGGGCGCCAGCGGTCCTCCGGACGGTCCCTCACCACGCATGTGGTATCCGAACAGCGACGGCACGTCGCACGCCTTGACGCGAATGACGGCATCAGCAATGGCGCTCATGCACGCCATGGTGAGAATGCGCGTGGCATCGAATGAGCGTGTCACCTTGATGCTCAGAGAGGACGCAGCGAAGTGGCGCGCAACGAGCAGAATGCTGCGCAGAATGTCGAGCTGCGTCTCGTAGCGCATCGGCTGCATCCACATGCACTGCGCCTTCTTCGGGTGATCGATGGGCAGCGGCAGTGGCAGCACGCTCGTGAACAGGTGCTGAATGAGCGCAACGCGCAGCGCGTACGTGTTCTTCACCACGTGCGTCTGGTAGGCCATGAGCTGGCACACGTGGTCGCAGTGGCGCAGCGCGTTGGCGGCGTCCTCAAACGTCTTGACGCTGTCGGCCACCAGCGTGAGCTGAATGGGTCGCATGATGGGCGGAATCTTGGACGTGCCAGCCAGATGCTCCACGCTCTCATCACGTTTGAGCCTGTCGAACAGCGGGTAGGGCATCCAGCGCGACGAGGCCAGCGAGTTGCTCTCCACGGTGGACTCCAGCGTCAGCGTGTTGCTGTTGAGGTTAGGGGACGCGTAGATGGCGTGCAGGCGCTCCTCCATTCCATCAATCAGATCGTGAATGTGCGTCACGTGAGAGCCCTGCATGGCAACTTCCTGCGCGCCGCTCGCGAGGTCAGCGGCGCTCGGCGGGAAGGAATGAGGGTCGATGCCGCAGCGCGACACGCTGAAGGACAGCTGCTTGGCGGCCAGGTTCAGCAGATACGCATCGCTGGCGGTGATAGACGGAACGGTGTGCAGATCCATCACGGCCGTGCGGAAACAGCTCCACTTGAATACGACGTTGCTGAAGTACTGTGCCTTTGCGCGCGAAACGTTGAGTGCACGCAGCATGTATGCGACTGCATGCACGCACAGGTGCGCGTGGTGCGGATCGCCGAGGCGCGGCTCAACGCTCCATTCCACCAGATCGTCGCTCGACTGCGGCGCATCGGGTCCACCCGCTGCCGCAGCTGCCACCTGCATGCGGCGATCCTCCACGCGCAGTTTGTCCTCGCCGCTCATGTTCTGGTAGAGGGGCTTCTCGTTGAGGTAGGGCAGCAACGTCTCGTACAGCACCTTGGCGCCGACCATCTCAGCGGGCAGCGGCCACACCTGCAGCTTCATCAGCATGAACCAGAAGCTGCTGTCGAGCAGACGCGCAACGGGGATGTCATCCACGACCAGAACAGGCTTGCGCTGCAGGAACGGAAGGTGAGCAGCGGAGACAGGATGGTACTCCAGACCCGCGCCCAGCGTCTGATTCACGATGGCGAGGCGGAAGTGGTCGGTCCTCGGGCGGTCGAGCACGCACAGCAGCCAGTGGTCCATGCCAACATGCAAGCCAGCCTGCAAGTTGGCCACTTCGGGGCGGGGTCCCTGCATCTTGGGATCTTTCTCGCGCTCTGCCTGCTGCTCGAGCACGGGACGCGCGGTCGGTCCTGTGTGGGCCCATCCCGCCGGGATGAGCATCACATCGCCGACGCCGAGCGCGCGAATCCGGCGCATCTGATTCTGCAGGAAGCGCTCGGCCTCGACTTCATTCTGAGACAGCGCCGGGTAGTCGTCCAGGAAGCGCACGCACTCGCTGAATGCCTGCTCAATGCGCCGCAGCGCCACACTCTCATCGTTGCCGTCCAGCACGCCATCGAGCGACTTGGGAATCAGCGCGTGCACGTTCGCGAGGATTCGTGAGGTGAAATCCACCGCGGGCTGCAGCGGGAACGCGCAAGCATTGGGCTTTGCCGCCAGTCGAATGGCCGCTTCCTTTGGTGTCTCTTTTATGCCGCTCTCTGCGGGGTCCGGCAGCGGCAGCGCGGGCGTGCGGCGTGGCTGGGGCTCCAGGTGGGCGTCCGCGAAGAGGTGCACGAAGGCCGGGTGCGACCACGCAGGCGCCTCGGTGCCCAGTGCCATCGGCATCCTCGAGGCCACTCACAGGTGGAGAGGAGGAGGAGGACACCAAGACACTGGAGTTGCAAGGGAATGCCTGAATAACCGTCGATTGCTCGAGG
>Ga0256873_1000045_pt1 | contig 16430 bp, 1 predicted proteins | sample MC6MC0416MT_FD_190198 | JGI IMG/M metagenome (GOLD analysis project Ga0256873, IMG submission 190198) | Metatranscriptome of enriched soil aggregate microbial communities from Iowa State University, Ames, United States - MC6-MC0416-MT... | ecosystem: Environmental > Terrestrial > Soil >...
GGCAATTCGTTACCGCTCAAGCCATACCCGTCGCTCACTCACCCATTGTGTGCATCCCTCTTTTCCTCCCTCAGCGTTCCCTGCGTCAGTGCGTGCCCGCCATGGCGAGCTCCAGCCGCAGCGGCGAGCCCGCCGAGCTGGCCGCCCTGCGCGCGGGACAGCGCTTCACACTGTTCGTAGAGGACACGCCCGCTGGATCCAAGGAAGTCAAGGGGCACAGGGAGGATGTATTGGTCTGGTACGAGAGTGATGCCCAAGGTGGCAACGGTGCGTTCCACTGGGCGGCCCTGAGCCAGGGCAAGGCCGGCAGGAAGGACGAGCAGCGCGTGCAACTCAAGTTCCTCACGGACGTGTTTGTTGGCAAGCAGACCCCCATCCTCGAGAGCGCCCTGGCGTCCGCTTTGCCCGACGACCACTGCATGACGTTCGTGAGCCGGAGCCGTCAGCTCAACCTTGCCTGCGAGGGCATGGGAGCCAAGGAGGCCGCCAGCGTCATCGACACCTGGCTCGAAGGACTGAACCACGTGCTGACCGCACAGGGGAAACAGGTGCTCGCGGAGCAGGAGGGAGACGAGCAGCCGCAGCAACCGAGCTCGCCGAGCAAGGGAGCAGCGAGCTCATCGGCGGCGGCGGCGGCGGCGGCCCCTGCAACTCCCACGGCCGCCGCTGCCGCTGCGCCCGCCGCGGTACCATTGACCGAGGCAGCCGCCGTGGCCTACATCATGGCCGGCAGCCCGATGGTGCTGGTGACTGCTTCCGGCTCTGGTGTGGTGGCCGAGGACGTGTTCGCGTTTTTCGATGCCCAGCTGGCCGGGGGGAGCTTCTGCTGGTGTCCCCGTGGGCAGCGCGTCGCGGTGAAGGAGCGATCGATCGCACTGGAAGATTTGACGGATGTGGCACTCAAGGCGCAGAGCAGCGTGCTGCAGCGCGCGGTGGCCGCGCGTCTGGTGCCGTCGGAGGACCTTTTGTTCACGCTGGTCGGTGCCACCCCCAGCTCCACCGCCGACCTCGCCGCCCCTTCCCCGGCAGCACTGGCCAATTGGCTCAACGCCATCGACCACTTGCTGAGCGGCGGCAGCGCAGCGGATGTGACTCCTGCGGCCATGGCCGCCGCGACAAAGGCGGCGGAAACCGCGAATCGCGTCCCGAGCGCCGCTTCGCCGACAAAGGATGCCGCGGCCGCTGCCAAGGCGAAGGCGGATGCGGACGCAGCGGCGAAGGCCAAGGCCAAGGAAGCCGAAGCTGCCGCCGCCGTCGCCGCCGCATTGGAAGAGGAGCCCTCCGGCGCCGAGGCGTTGCAGATCATCACGAAGGGGTGCAGCTTCACGTTGCACTCCGCGGGCGGGGGGCGCAAGGAGGTCCTCCTCTGGTTCAACCCGGCGACCAAGGGTGCCCCACCCGCGGAACGGATGGGATCGTTCTGCTACAACGAAGCTGGAACGCGCGTGCCGGTGCCCGCTCAGACAATGCTGGCGCGCAACCTGACCGACCTGCTTTTGGGCAAGCAAACTCCGGTGTTGGAGGCCGCCGGTCCCTCGCTGCGCGAGGACGACGCGTTCAGCATGGTGTCCCCCACGATGACCTGGGACCTCTCCTGCCCCGAGCGCCAGGTCAACACGTTCATCGTGGCGGTCAACCATGTCCTCGCGGCCGGGGGGCAGACCGTCGTGCTGGAGGAGGACACGCCCAGTGGAGTGACCTCCACCACGGTGGCGTCGCCGAAGGCCGCGCCTGCCCCATCACCGAAGGAAGCGGACATTCCCGCGGCGGCACTGCCGGAGCCGGCTGTTGCGCCGGTGGCGGATGCACCTAAACCCGTCGCGCGTCGGCGCATGAGCTACAAGCCTGACCTCGGTCGCGCGCAGCTTCCCCTGGCCGCGCTGGACTCGGCGTCACCCAACACCAAGCGCCACAGCATGATGCGTGCCGCGGCCGCCAATGCATTGGGCGTCACCGGCGCCGATAGCGCCACGATCGCTGCGGCCGCCGCCACGCCGCAGGGCACCAGCCTGCTGGCGCAGTTCGCGCAGGTGGCCGAGCAGCCCTCGCTGGCGGAGGAGGACGAAGCTGATGACGAGGATCGCGCAGCCAGCGACGACGAGGACGACGATGAGCGCGCGGCGAGCGAGAGCGACGAGGACGAGGAGGAGGACACCGTCGCAGCGCTCGTCGACGATCAGCACGCGGAGGCCAAGCTGCCCGAGGCGGCCGTTGCTGCATCTGGCTCTGACGCCGCTGCGACGCTGCCCATCGCGGTGCCGTCCGACGCGCCTGCGCTGGAGCTGGAGCCCGCGTCGGTGACCGGCCAGATGGAGCGCGGGTTCACCATGTGGCTGCACACCAAGGATGCGCCGCGCAGCCAGCAGCACGTGTGGCTGTGCACTGCGCCGGAGTGCGGCCCGCTCGGCACTCTGTTCTGGACGGACCTGGCGCGCAAGCCCGCGCAGGCTGGCGCAGCGCCGTCTGACGCGGCGAGCACGTCGAACAAGCTGGACTTGTCCACTCTATCGGACGTGTATCTCGGAATCGCGCTTTTCCCCCCTTCTTCCCCCTCGGCCGACCCCGCCCCGAAGGACGACACGTCCCTGACGCTGGTGGGCTCATCCGCTCGCGCGTCGCTGGAGGCCGCTTCAGCCGAGGCGCTGGGGAGCTTCCTCTTTGGACTCAACCAGGTGCTCACGAACAGCGGCACTGCGGTCGTGCTCGAGGAGAAGCAGCAGCAGCAGGCAGCGGCACCAGCTGCAGTTGCTGCAATCGCTGTCGCTGATGACGAGCCGGAGGAGCTGCTCGCGCCGACCCGCGCTGTGTCCGTGATGCCCGTGAAGCCGGTGGCCGCAGCGCATGACGATGTCGAGGAGAAGCTCGCGCCGGCCCCCGCTGTGACCGTGATGCCTGTGAAACCGATGTCACAGAAGCGCTTCTCCATCGTGCAGAACCTCGCCCCTGCTTCTTCTGCCAGTGCGAGCGCCAGTGCCGCTGTTGCTGCCGAGGTGGCCAAGCAAGCCTCCACCGCCGAGCACGTGCTCGTGCCCGCACCGCAGGGCCTGACGTCTGGTCTGGGAGACCAGGTGAGCATGCTGCGTGCTGGGCGCGTGTTCAAGCTGCACACGAACGTGACGGGCCATGCGGAAGTGCACGACATCCTGCTTTGGTTCCGGCCGCCGGAGGAGGAGGTGCCGCTCTCCTCGCGCAAGTCCGCCGGCGCGCTGCTGTGGAACGCATCGGGCGTGCGCGTGGCGGTGCCGTCGCAGGTGCTGCCCCTGCGTTCTCTATCGGACATCTACATGGGCCGGCAAACTCCTTCCTTTCTCATGTCCGTCCCCGCGAGCTCCGTGCCGCACGGCCACTGCTTCACCCTCCAGAGCGCCAAGCACGACCTGTCGCTGGACCTGCAGGCCGTGGCGGCCTCGGACGCAGAGAAGGGTGCAGAGGAGCAGACCGTGACGGGATGGCTCGCGGCCATCCATGCCTTGCTCAGCGCGAAGGGGAAGAAGGTCGTCAGGGACGAGGCGAAGGAGGCCGCTCCCGACGCATCTTCGGCTTCCTCGTCGAGCGCCGACGCCGCTGCACCCAAGAACCCTCTGCGCCGCTTCAGCGTGCTCACGAGCGAGAACACTTCTACGATGTCGCGGGCACTCAAGTCCTTCGGTGGTCGAACCTCCGCGGGCGGCAAGGTCTCCGCGGCGGTCGCTCCGGCCTCCGAGGCGGACATGGCCCTGGCGGCAGCCGGAGGGGCGAAGGAGGACAATGAGGGTCTCCTTGCTGCGGGGAGGCGCTTCACGATGCATTCGGCTTCGGAGGCGCCCAAGCCGGTGATCGTGTTCTTCGTCGCGGAGGCCACGGCGGCCGACGGATCGAAGGGCGTGCTGTACTGGAATGATGCCGCAGCCGGACGCGTGGCCTCGGAGGCTAGCTCCATCGGCATGCGCCAGATCGCTGAGGTGTGCCTTGGGCCGCAAACCCCAGGTCTGCGGGCTGCCTCGCAGGTGAATCAGGATTGCTGCGCTTCGATCGTCTCCGCCTCGGGCAAGATGATGGAGCTGGAGGCCGAGACGCCGGAGCTGCTGCAGGCGTTCCTGCTGGCGCTGAGCACGTTGCTCTCGGGCAGCGGGCGACAGGTCGTCCTGGAGCAAGAACAGAAGCAGGCGCAGCAGCAGCAGCAGGTGGCCCAGGCCCCCGCCCGTCGCTTCTCCATCGTTCCTTCGGCTGCCCCCTCTACTTCGCCCGCTCCCGCCGCGGCCAGTGCCGTGATCGCGCCGGGCATGGACGCGTACATCCGCATGCTGTCCTCGGGTCGAACCGTGAACATGTTCCGCTACGAGGGTTTCGCGCGCACGCCGACGAAGACTCAGGCGTTCGTGTGGTATGATTGCGACGCGGGACCATTGGGCGCGTTCTTCTGGAATGACGTCAAGGAGGGACAGGAAGTTTCCAAGCAGCGCGACGAGTCCCGCGCCGCACCGATGAACAAACTTAGCGACGTGTATCTTGGAAGGTCCCAACCGATATTCTCCACTCCCATCGCCCGCTCCGCCGTGACGAACAACTGCTTGTCCCTCGTGGGGGCGGGCTTCGAGATGCACATGGAGGTTCTCTCGTCCGAGGTGCTGAGCGCATGGCTCGGGGCCATCCAGCACATCCTCACCAGCACGGGCAACTCGTGCGTGGTGGATGAGGGCAGCACGGCCTCGGAGTTGGTATCGGCATCGGCTTCGTCGGCGGAGAAGGAGGATGCCCGCGCCATTGACCCTCGCCGCCGCTTCAGCGTCCTCGCCAAGGCCGGCCTGCAGACCCCCAGCATGAGCGCGGCCGACATCGCGCTCAAGCACGTCATCGGTGGATCGGCCTTCACGCGCTTCCACCGCGGCCATGCGAGGCGCATCGGACTCTGGTACGTCCCTGGTGCCCCGGGCACGCTGGGCACGCTGTATTGGAGTGACACGCTGGAGGACCTCTCGGCGGCACCTTCGGTGCGTGCCGTGGACACGGAGAGGAGCTTCCCTCTCCGGGTGCTCACCGACTTGTTCCTCGGAAGGCAGACTTCGGAGATGCGCTCGAACTCCTCCGCGTCCCTCGCGCCGCGTGAGCAGTGCTTCTCGCTCGTGGGCAAGGATGGCCTCGCGCTCGACCTGTGGGCCAGCTCGGAGCAGGAGGTCGCCGCGTGGGTGAAAGCGCTGCGCCACATCCTGTCTTCCTCGGGCGCGCAGGTGCAGGACAGCCACAAGACGTCCGCCTCCTCCTCTGCCCCCGGTGCGATCGCGCCCGGTCGTGGTGGTGCACGGCGCATCAGCATCATGTCCACCTCCCTGGGTGGCTCGAAGGCCGAGGTGGGTCCCGATGCCTTCCTGGCGCACATGGCGCGTGGCGGCGTGGTGACGCTGCATGAGGGTCCGGGGAAGAAGGCCAACGTCACCCTGTTCTATGTCTCCGAGTTCGAGGGAGGCGGACCACGCTCCCAGAGCCTGTGCTTCGTCCCCGTGGGCGCCGCGAAGGTGCCCACCGCCGAGGGACGCATCCCGCTGTCCATGCTGCGCGACGTGCACGTCGGTTTGGGCACTCCCTCGTTCAAGTTGCTCTCGTCCGCGCAGGCCGGTGCGCCCGAGAAGTGCTTCAGTCTCACCCTCCGTTCCGGGCGCAACTACGACATGGAGGCCCTGTCGGAGCCCGAGAGGAACTCGTGGCTCGCGGGAATCAAGGCGGCGCTCACGTCGGGCAAGACGGGCATGAACAAGAAGGTTGTCGAGACCGGTGAGCCGTTGCGCCCTGCACCTGGCGCTGCTGCTGCTGCCCCGTCCGCCTCTGCCGCCCGGCGCATGAGCTTCCTCCCCAACGTGTCCGCGCCGTTGAAATCCGCGATCGGTCGCGCGGGCCTGGCGCTCTCCGGCGCGGATCTCTACAGGCTTCTGCTGGAAGGTCGCGCATTCACCGCCTTCTCCACCGACAAGAAGGGTTTGACGCTCTCCGAGAGAGTCTGGGTGTTTTTCCGCCCCGACGCGACCGCAGGGGCGGGCGTGGCGGGCAAGACGGGGGCGCTGTGCTGGGTGCCCCTGGCGGAAGGACAGAACGCGCCGCAGGGCGAGCCGCAACTCCGCGCTGGGTGCGTTATCAAGATGGCGGACATCACGGATATTTACCTGGGCAAGCAGGTGCTCGTGTTCCAGAGCGCTTTGGCGGCTTCGGCTCCCGCGAACTGCTGCCTGTCGATCCTGTCCGCGCTGAACTCGTTGAATCTGCAGGCCTCGTCGCCGGAGAGCCTGTCCGCCTTCCTCGCCGCGTTGAGCAACGTGCTCAATGGCAGCGGACGCGAGGTGATGCTGGAGACACCGCAGGAGCAGCAGCAGCAGCCCGCGGCGGTGGCGCAGCGTGCCCCGTCGCAGAAGCGCTACTCGGTCATCCAGCGCAACGCCGTCGCGCCCGCGCTGCTGGCCGGTGCGAGTGGTGCTTCCACCGCTGCCGCTGTGCCCTCCACGCTCACGCTGGCCAGCGCCGACACGCTGGCGTCCATGCAGCGCGGGCACCCCTTCCTGCTCTGGCGCAAGAAGGCGAAGGAGGAGGGTGGCAACGTGGTCGCGGAGAAGATCACCTTGTTCTACGCCCCGCCCCCGCAGGGACAGGAGCATGCAAGCAGTTCCGCGCGGTTTGGCGCATTGGCCTGGTGTCCGCGCCAGGAGGACGGCAAGCTGGTCCAGCGTGCCGACAGCACCTTGTACCTCAGCGACGTGCAGGAGCTGTTCCTCGGCAAGCAGTCCCCCTCGTTCCTGTCTGCGGACGCCACGACGGCGAAGGAGGCGCGCTGCCTGTCGCTCATCACCTCCCGCCGCATCATCGACCTGGAGGCCTCGAGCACGGAGGTGCTGAGCACCCTGCTCACGTTCCTCAATGAGCACCTGGCGGCACAGGGCAGCGAGGTCCTCGTGGAGGGAGATGGAGAGGCGGCGTCGCCGAGCAAGGCGGCTTCAGCGGTGGCAGCGACCCCGCGCGACCGACGCCGGTTCAGCATCATTGCTGGCTCTTCTTCGCTCACCTCCTCCTCGCCTTCTGCGTCGGCGGAGGAATCCTCGGCGCCCTCGGCCGCGCTGAAGGAGCTGCTGGTGTCGGACCTGGCGTCCAAGGGGTTGGAGGTGCTTCGTTACTCCGCGACCCTCGCCCCGAATCGCTGCGCGGCACTCCTGTGGCTCGAGGAGGGCGAAGGTGCGTGCGGGCGGCTCTACCTCTCGGACTGGCGTGTCAAAGACAAGGAAGACTCCTTGGCCACCAAGATCGACCTGGCGGACATCAGTGAGATCCTCGCGGGACGCCAGGCGAGCATCTGGGGCGAGTCGTACGCGGCACTGGTGGACGAGGACTGTGCGCTGACCATCCGCTCCAGGGCCAACGCGAAGACCGGCACGGAGGCCACCGAGATGCACCTGGAGCTTGAGAGCCGCCGCAGGGTGGAGCAGCTGCTCCTCGCCCTCAACACGGTGTTGAGCGAGAAGGGCGGCCGCAAGGTCGAGCTGACTGAGGCGGCTGGAGCCAGTTCCGCTTCGACGCGCAAGAGCGGTGCCCCCGGCGAGTTCGCTTCAGCGCGCAGACGCTTCAGTATGCTCGTTGCGGCGCACGACGCGGTGGCCTCTCCGAAGAGCCCCTCTGCTTCTGCCGCCGCATCGTCCCTCCCTGCGAGTTTCTCCCGCGGCACCGCCTCCGCGTCGCTGCAGGCCATCTTGGCCTCGCGCAGCTTCAATGGCCTCCCGGCTTCGGAGAAGGCTGAGCTTGACTCGGCACTCGAGGCGATGGCGCGGGGAGCCGTGATGACCGGGTACGCCATGGACGCGCGCAGCGGACAGCCGGTGAAGCGCTTGGTGCTGATCTGGCTGAACCGCGAGCGGGAGGCGCTGTATTGGGCACCGCCTGCGGGAGCGGATGGCGGCTACATCGGCGTCAACTCCAAGCGCGAGAAGGTACAGTGCTGTCTACCCCTGCGCAGCGTGAACGAACTCGCGGTCGGCAAGTCCGCCCCGATCTTCTCCACGAAGATCGGCCTGGAGGCGCGCCACGAGCACTGCTTCAGCGTGCGCGGCGAGGGTGCCGCGGGCGGGGCCGTGCAGCTGGACCTGGAGGTCTCTCCCCGCTCGGGAGTGCAGCTCCTCTCGTCGTGGGTGGCGGGCATGCAAGCTCTGCTGGCCAAGGGCGGCAGAGTCATGCTGCTCTCCAGCAAGGAGGCGGCGGAGGCTGAGGCACGCCTGGCCACCGCGAGGGCGCTCCAGGCTACGTCGGTGCGCGCGGAACGGCGCTTCAGCGTGCTGCGTGCCGCAGCGAGCAACCAGGCACTGACGGAGGAGTTCGACCTTGGCGACGTGCTTGCGAGCAGCACCGGTGACCTGCTGAAGTCACTCAGCAGCAGCGCGGGCGGTTCCGCGCCACTCGGCGCCATCTCCGGCAGCACGACCGCCCCGGCCCTGCGCGAGACCCTGCGCATGATGGAGCACGGCCATCCCGCCGTGATGTACCTCCCGGCGGAGGGGGAGGATATCTCGGAGCAGACACCGCAGGGATCGGTCATCCGCAGGGAGATTTTCTTGTTCTACACGCCGCCGCCCTCGGGCATGGCGGCTAGCCAGGGCAAGATCGGCGGCTCGCTGCACTGGTGCCCTCGCGGCGATTCCCGCGCCGTCGATCCTTCGGGGCAGTGCAGCATGGACCTGCGCTTCCTGAAGACGGTGCTGCTGAAGAAGACCACTCCGGTGTTCCGCTCCGCCGTGGCCGAGGCGGTGAACAAGCATCGTTGCTTCACGCTGCAGGCCATGCCGCCCTCCGGCGCGATGCAGGAGCTCAACATCGAGCTAGACTCGCCGGAGCAGGTGTCCGCCTGGCTGTTCGGCATCCACGGACTGGTCACCCGCGGAGGACGCGACGCGATCGTCGAGGAGCCCGGGACCGGAGCAGCGGGCGGACGTGCCAAGCGCTTCAGCATTATCGCAACGAGCGGCGGTGCTGGTATTGGACCTGCGGGAGCAGCGGCGCTGCCGCAGGGCCACACGCTCAAGGCGGCGCTGGCTGGCAACACTGAGGATGCCCTGCGTGCGCTGGAGGGTGGTTCGGAGTGGCAGAGCTGGGAGGCGGCCCCTGCGGGCACTGTCGACTCGCGCGGTGCCCCTGTGACCGCCGTGGCGCGCACGGTGCTGCTGTTCTACGCCGCGGACGACACGCGGCTCGGCAGCATTTACTGGGGCCCCGCCGGATGCAAGAAGGTGTTGTCCCCGCAGCGCCGCCTGCCCCTGTCCGAGGTCACAGACATCTGGACCGGGAAGCAAACTCCTCTTTTCCTCTCCGTTTCCGCTCGCCGCGCCATGGGCGATCTGTGCTTCAGCATCCAGGGTCAGCACGCGGTGCTGCACCTGGAGGCGGCGTCCAAGGCGCAGCTCACCACCTGGCTGTTCGGACTCAACAGAATCATCACGCGCGGAGGGAAGAAGATCGTGCTGGAGGCTGGACAGGCGCCGACGACGGGCGCAGCAGCTCAGCAGGCGCCGTCGTCGCTGGGCCGCAAGCGCTTCAGCGTGATCGCCGGCCCCGGGGGCGCGCCTCTGGACTCCAGCAGCTCCCTTGCGCGCGCTGACCCCTCCATCGCGGGCCGTCTGCTCCCGCACGACGATCTGCCCCTGCTGCATGCCGGCCACGTGTTCATGTGCTACATCCAGCGCCACGGTGTCGTTGAGCGCGTGCCGCAGTTCGTGTTCCTGTCCGACGACGCCTCCCGCGGCGTGGGGCCGAGGATCTGCTGGTGTGCACCGGGATTCCGCGTCGAGAACGAACTGAACCGCCTGATGCTCAAGTCGCTTACGGACGTGTACTGCGGCAAGGAAACTGAGGTGATGAAGTCTCCCGCCGCGGAGAAGGCCGACCCGCGCTGCTGCCTCAGCCTCGTGAGCCGTCACGGCACGTTCAACCTCGAGCTGGACTCGCCCGCGCTGCTCAAGGCGTGGGTCAAGGAGCTCACGTCCGTGCTGCAGCGGGACGGGCGCAAGGTGGCAGACGAGGCGAGTGAGGCCGCGGCGTCGTCGTCGGCGACCCCCGCTCCCACGTCGAGCCTGAGCAACAGCCGCCAGTCTTCCGGCCGCCGTCTCAGCGTGATGCCCACTGCAATTGGCGGTCTGCCGAAGACGGCACACGAGACCGCCGTCGCGATGAACGTCAAGCGCCGCCAGTCGCTGCTGCACCTGAGCACCACGGACACCGTGCGCATGCTGCAGGACGGGCGCCGCTTCACGCGCTACTTCGAGGCGGCGTCCCCTGCGGCACCGGCGGGTGCGAAGATCGTGCAGAAGGAGACCGTCACGCTGTTCTACGCGAAGGAGCGCAACGCGTTCTACTGGTGCGCGCCTGGAGAGCGCACACAGAATGAAGCCAACAGCCTCAACCTTGGACAGTTGACGGATGTCTTCCTCGGCAAGCAGACCGCCGTACTGCGCAGCCCCTTCGCGCAGGACGCCAAGGACACCATGTGCATCAGCCTGGTCGCTGCGGGCGGCGCGACTCCGCTGGAGCTGGAAGCGTCCTCGACGGAGCAGCTGAGCAGCTTCTTGTTCGGCCTGCAGTCGCTGCTCAACAAGGGCGGAAGGGACGTCATGGTCGACCAGGAGCAGGCAGGAGCCGAGAAGGGATCGGCTGCCAGTGGACGCGCTGCGGCACCGAAGAAGCGCTTCTCGATCGTGTCGGCGACCCCCACTGCGGCCGAGCTGGAATCCTCTCGCTTCGCTGGCTTCAAGCGCGCGCTACTGGCGCTGCCCGCCGAGGACACCATGCGTGTCATGGAGGGCGGACGGGACTTCTACCTGTGGTCCGCCGACGAGGTGACGGGCCGCGTCTCGCGCAAGCTGCAGCATGTGCACTATGTGTCGCAGGAGGGCAGCCGCCGCCTCGGAGGACAGGTGCTCCGCCTCGGAGCGCTGTTCCACAACGATGTGGGAAGGAAGGAGCACGCGCCGACGAAGAGGCTCATCATTGCCGACTTGACGGATGTGTTCGTCGGCAAGCAGAGCGCCGTGCTGACGGACCCGGCTGCGAAGGATGCCGTCGCGAAGAACTGTCTGACTCTGGTTGCCGGTGGCGTGGACGGTGGCGTGGCCTGGCACCTGGAGGCGCTGTCGGCCGAGCAGGCTAACGCGTTCCTCGCTGGCATCAACAGCGTGCTCACAGGAGCGGGTGCGCAGGTGCTGCTGGATGAGAACAAGAGTAGCAGCGAGGTGACCAGCGCTACGAATGCAGCGAAGGCGCGGGCCGCAGGAGCAAAAGGTGCAAAGCGCTTCTCGATCCTGGCGCCCCCGTCCCTGCCCGGCGTCAACATGTCCGACCCGCGCTCCGTGGCCCTCGCTGCTTCCGCCAGCAATGCCGCGGGCGGTAAGGACGGCCCGAAGCCGACGGTCCTGGGCGTGGCCACCAGCGAGGCGATTGCGGCGCTGTCCGAGGGCCGCCGCTTCACGCGCTACTTCCTCAACGCTTCCAATGGCGTGTCCAAGGAGGTCGTGACGCTGTTCTACGTGAAGGAGCAGCACGCGCTCTACTGGAGCGCCCCCGGCACCCGCTCTCAGACGCCCGATGCGCGCATGGCGCTCAAGGATCTCGCTGAGGTGTTCCTGGGCCGACAGGCTTCGGTCTTCCGAACGCACGCGCGCGAGACGCACCACGTCGCCAACAACGCCGCCATTACCCTGCTGGCTAAGAACGGCCAAGCGCTGGACCTGGAGGCTGAGAGCGTCGAGGCGCTCAGCGCGTTCTTGTACGGACTGCAGACCGTGCTCACCAAGGCCGGTAAGCAGTGCTACGTCGACACGGACACGAGCAACGTGCCTTTGGCCTCCTCGGCACGCGGCGCGGCGGGTGCCGGCGCGCCTGTTGCCGGTGCGGGGAAGCGATTCTCCATCCTGGGCTCCACGCTCGAGGGCGTGGAGGCTTCGCGCCACGCGAGCTTCAAGCGCAGCCTGCTCGCGCTTCCGGGCGAGGAAACCCTGCGTCTCATGACGGAGGGCAGCGAGTTCACGGTGTATGCCGCGGATCCGCTGGCGGGAGGCCAGATCAGCAAGCATCGCATGCACGTGTTCTACGCACCGGCTCAGGCGGCACTGTTCTGCTGTGAGCCAAACACGCGCAAGATGGACCCGAAACGCCAGATCTCCCTGCACGCACTTGCGGACATCTTTTGCGGTAAAATGTCGAAGGTGCTGCAGTCTCCCCAGGCCGCCTCTGCGGACAAGGCCCGCTGCGTGACTCTGTCCACCGCGGGCGGGCAGCAGGAGCTCAACTTGGAGGCAGACTCCACCGAGCAGCTCACGGCGCTGCTCTCCGGTCTCAACCATCTGCTCAACTCCACTGGAATGCAGGTGCTCATTGACGACACAGCAGCGGCAGCGGGCGCCGGGGCAGCGGGAAGCGAGCAGCAACAGCAGCAGCGCGGCGAGCGCCGCTACTCAATCATGCCCTACAGCAAGCCCGTGGCCCTTCCTCCTACGGCCAACGAGACCATGGCTGCCCTTGCGCAGGGTAAGCTGTCAGCAGCCTCGAGCAGCGTGCGCGACACCATCAACATGATGGCGGCGGGTCGTAAGTTCGTGCGCTACACTCTGGGCCAGGCGAAGCCCGCGGGTGCAGCATCCGTTACGTCGACGTCGGCATCGGGCGACATTCACAAGAGCGTGATCAACCTGTTCTACTCGAAGAGCACGAACGCGCTCTTCTGGTGCGCTCCGACGGCGCGCATTATGGACGATCCTGCGGGTGGAAGCATCAAGCTGGCCAATCTGCGCCGCGTGCTGCTGGGCAAGCAGACGCCGACGCTGCGCCATCCCGCCCTGGCCGACATCCCGAACACCAAGTGCGTGGCACTGGCGGACTCAGTGGGCACGGAGCTCAACGTGGCGTCCGAGACGGCGGAGATACTTTCCGCTTGGCTGTTTGGACTGCAGACGCTTGTCACTCAGCGCAGTGGCAAGAACGTTGTGGTGGATCGCTCCGCACAGGAGCAAGCGCGTCTGAACGCCGCCGCGGCGCAGGCGAAGTCCTCCGTGGCTCTCCCCGGCACCGCGCAGGAGACCGTGCTGCAGCTCGCCGCACGCCGTCCCACCCTGATCGGTCTCTCTGACACGACCACGCTGGGCATGATGCAGGCCGGCATGCAGTTCTCGCTGTGGACCCAGGGTACGCTCGTGCAGGGCGCTCGGGCCTCCAAGAAGCCTGTGCTGCTCTTCTTTGAGAACCATGCGTTCTGGTGGACGGAGCGCCTGGATCGCAGGGAGGAGATCCTCGGACAGTCGCTGCCGCTGGCGTCATTGACTGATGTCTTCCTCGGCAAGCAGACTGGCGTGTTCCTGGCCCCTGGCGCCGAGAGCGCCGTTCCTTCCCGCTGCGTGAGCCTGCTGGGCCTGGGCAACCTGTCGCTGAACCTGGAGTCCTCCAGCCCCGAGAGTCTCTCTGCGTTCATGTTCGGGCTGCAGGGTCTGCTGAGCCAGAGCAACCGCGACGTGGTGGTTGACGAGGCCGCTGAGGCGCTGGAGGCACAAAAGCAGGCGGCGAAGCTTGGCGTGCCCGTGTCCGCGCTGCCCCATGCCGTTGGCGCCAGCGGCGTGAAGCAGGTTGCCCCGGTGAACCGACGCTTCAGCATCCTGGGCTCGGAGCTCAGCGCCGTCGACTCCAAGTCCCGCCATGCGCACTTCAAGAAGACTGTGCTGAGCCTGCCCGCCGACCAGAACCTGCAGGCGATGGAGAGCGGTCACAGCGCGATTGTGTTCTTCAATGACGCGACGCAGGGAGGTGCACTGACGCGCAAGGAGCAGTACGTGTGGTTCCAGACGTTCCGCGACTCCAAGGACGGCGGGAACCTCGGCGCCCTGGCGTGGAGCGATTCGATCCGTGACCGCACCGTGCACCCGGAGAAGAGCTTCCCGCTGCAAAATGTCAGCGACGTGTTCGTGGGGAAAAAAATTCTCCTTTCTTCGCCTTTCGGTGCGGACTGTGACGATTCACGCTGCCTGTCGCTGGTGGCCGGCAACCAGCAGGTTTCCTTCGAGTTTGAGAGCGTGCAGACGCTGACGCTGTACATCGCGGGCATTTCGCACGTGCTCAACAGCGGCGGCATGGTGGTGCAGCTGGAGTCGGAAGACGCAGCGGACGCGGCGGCGGAGCCTGCTGCCGCTTCTGCTCCCGCTGCTGCCCCCGCTGCTGGTGCCGCTGCCGCTTCGAGCAAGAAGGGCTCTGGTCGTCGCTACTCCGTGGCCCAGATCAACACGTCCATTGCGGACGTGCCCTCCCACCCGCACGACGTTGCGCACCAGATGGCTGCCCGTCGCCCGACGCTGATGGCGCTGTCGGCTGCGTCGACGCTGCTGCTGATGGAGGAGGGCCGCGAATTCGCGCGCTACACGACCACGGAGCAGGGGGAGGTGGTGAAGGAGATGGCGCTCGTCTTCTTCCAGCCGGCCACTGGCGCAGCGCCTACGGAGCAGGACGCGCTGTTCTGGGCGTCGCCGGCGCAGGGACGCGTGCCGCTGGCCACTCAGCGCATTCGCATCGGCGAGATATCCGACCTGTACCTCGGCAAGCAGGTTTCGGAGCTGAAGAGTCCCGCTGCCGCCGCTGCTCCCCACAGCAACTGTATGTCAATCGTGTCGAAGGCGACGGGCGTGTCTCTGTCCCTGTGCGCCCCCTCGCTGGAGTTGCTCAGCGCCTACATGTTTGGCCTGAACCGGCTGATCGGAGGCCAAGGACGCGACATCACCCTGGACGAGAGCGCAGATGCAAAGCCCGCTTCGGCACGACATGTGGAGTCACGCAGGTTCAGCGTGGTACCCGCGAAGGCCGGTGCGGTGCCCGCGGCGCTGGAGGCCACTTTGGGAGTCACTGTGGCGGAGGGAGGCTCTGCAGCGGCGTCGGAGCGCCGCCACAGCATCCCGACTACCGACGCGAACGTGGTTGCCATGCTTGCCGGCAGCGTGTTCTGGCTGTACACCGCGTCACTGGACACGGGAATCGTGTCGCGCCACCAAATTAACCTGTGGTACGAGACCCACGGCGTGGGTCTGGGCACGCTGTACTACTGCAATGTCGATATGGTGCCGCGCGCAGCGCATGCGTCGCGCAGCCTGCCGCTCAGCACGCTGACCGACATTTTCAACCTGCATCAGTCGCGCTTGTTCGCGTCGGATCGCGGCGTGGTGGAGGGCAGCATCCCGAAGCACTGCTTGACGCTCGTCAGCCCCTTGAAGGAGCTGGACATCGAGGCCGTGGAGGAAGGCGTGGCGGAGCAGTGGATGGAGGGACTGCGCACGCTGCTCACCAGCACGGGGCGCCGCATCGAGGAGGAGCAGGCGGAGGCCGAGCCGATCTCCGCAGCGGCGCAGCTCGGATCGCCCACCAATGCGGCGTTCGTGGAGCCCGGAACAATGAACCGTCACATCGTCGTGCTGCCGGCCCTGCCGACGGCGTCGCCGGCGGGAAGCAGCGGCTCAGATGGCGCGCACAACGCGCGCGTCCCTTCCTCCCGTCGTACGAGCTCTTCATCGCTGGCGGCGGCGTCGAGCGTGCTGTCCCTGTCCGCCTTCGACATGCAAAGCCTTCTGAAGACCGGTGCTCCCTTCGAGCGTTTCCTGTACGACAGCTGGACTCACAAAGTTGAGCGCTTCTCGTGCTGGCTGTACTATCGCGAGAACGCATCGGGTCTCGGTGCGGGCTGCCTGCACTGGACGGAGCAGGACCCGCCCATCGACACGTCCGAGCTGTACCCGGACTCCGAGCACACCCTGCGCGTGGCCGACCTGACCGAGCTCGCGCTGGGCAAGACTGCCGATGTGTTCCAGAAGATTGACCAACCGCTCATCGCAGCTGCGGACTCGGCTCGGTGCTTCAGCATCACGGGCAGCCCCGCGCCGGGTCAGATCATGTCGCTGCACCTGCAGGCCGCATCGGTCGAGTCGCGACAGTCGTGGATTCAGGGCATTAATGGTCTGCTGGCCACGGCGGCCGGTCGGCGCACGCTCGTGGCCAGCGATGATGGCAGCGACGACGCAGCGGCAGCTGCCGGTGCATTGGGGCAATCCGATAGCCCTACGTCGCGCGCCCGTGCCAGCGACGCTGCTGAGCGCGAGCTGGCCAGCAATGAGATGGCTGATGTGCTCAGCGGTTCGGCGGAGCTCAGCGAGGAGGAGCGACGCGCTGTGCTCGAGCAAACACACGGGACGCGCAGGCGCTTCAGCGTGCAAGGGACCGCAGTGACAGCGGGCACACCGGCTCTGCCCGAGATCGTTGAGAACCCTGCCGAGGACTCGGAGTAAACGCCGAGGCGTTCTCTTTCTTCCTTGTTCCTTTATTTAACTCATTCCTGCCGCTGTACCCTTCACTCTTTTTTGTCTTCGTTTTGATAGCCAAGTTTCCATTCTGTGGCTGCTCTCATCCGACTCACA
>Ga0256873_1000048_pt1 | contig 16310 bp, 1 predicted proteins | sample MC6MC0416MT_FD_190198 | JGI IMG/M metagenome (GOLD analysis project Ga0256873, IMG submission 190198) | Metatranscriptome of enriched soil aggregate microbial communities from Iowa State University, Ames, United States - MC6-MC0416-MT... | ecosystem: Environmental > Terrestrial > Soil >...
CGGTTATTCAGTTGTCTGGCTTGCGTGCCTGCCTGGGGTTCCGGCGAGCGAGCGAGCGGCTGGACCCACGCCGCCTGGCCCTGTTGCCCTCGTCCCTCTGCCTCCGCTGCCTCTGGCCAACAGGTCAACAGACCGTATCACTGCAGACACGACACACAGGAATCAGAGGCTCTTTGACTGCCGGTGATGCAGTCCGCTGCACCCGCTCCCCTGCCGGGGGACTCGCTGTTCCCGGTCGACGTCGATGCCGAGATGGCGGTGCTGGCCGCTGCGGACGCACTCGCAGCCGGCGAACGGATCAGCCTGTCGAGCTTTGACATCGCCGATGGTGGCATACCGATGGGGATACCGCCCCTGCCGCCCATGGCACGAGGCTTCGAGTTCGCGCAGCCAGCGTCCATGGCGTATCGTGCAGCAGCTGGCCTTCCCGGCGGCCTGAGCAGCTTGCATCAGGGACTTGGCATGGGCGGAAATAACGGCCTGCCACCCGTGCCCTCGCCTCCGCCGGGCTCGCATCGTGCGCGCGCTTCGTCTTCGCGCCGTGAGGGCTCGCGGAGTGCATCCAAGCGCGGTGCGTCCAAGCCGGCTGACTCGGCTCACCACAAGCGCGCACCCCAGCTGAGCGACGAGGCGCAGGTAAGCTGGGCACAGATGCCGCTGGAGTCGCTACCCTTCAACGCGGTCTTCGCTTTGCATTCGTACTTAGACACAGGCGCGGTACCTGTCACGCCCACAGTCGCGCTCACTGCTCCCAGCAGCACCGCGGCTGGCAAGGACAGCGCGAGTGGTGTGGCCCCGGCCCCACTGAGCGACACTGAGCTGCTGCTTCTCGACCATGGCCAAGCGCCGCTCCCGTCGTTCGATGCAGAAGGCATCGTTGGGCGTGTGGGTGCATCGTTCTCTCAGTCGACGGGCTTCGTGCCGGAGCAAGCCAGCCTGCACACGAGCGCAAACGTGCAACTGTTCGCGAGCGTGGCATTGCGCCGGGGTGAAGTCGTGCACGCCAGTCTCGAGGCGCTGCGTTGCCTTCAGGCAAAGATCTTTGCACAGATGCAGCCGGCAGTGGACGGGCCAGCCAAGGCGCGAAGCGAGGGCAAGGCTGCGACCACCCCGAGCGGTGCGAGCACGCGAGCATCACTTTTTAGCCTGGCAACGGTGCCTCCTCCGCGCTTGGGCGTCCCCTCCTCTCTGCTCTACTCATCGTCTGCCAGCGGCTCCGGCACCTCACCCACACTGCGCATGCTGGTGCAGTCGTTCTTCCCGCTGCTGTCGTCGGTGGCCGCGCGCGACGCGCAGCTCAAGCCGGCCGTGCTGGCCTCTCTGCTGAATGTGATGAGCACGCTGCCGCCATTGGGACTGCAGGTAGAGCCGGATGATTGCCTGGTGCAGTTCCGTGCGCTTGTGCAGCAAGAGACTCGAACTCGCCCGACTCTGGGACTGCTGTCTGGAGCAGCGAAGGACGAATTCGCGCAGCAACGCCTCTCCGGCGACGCTGACGTTGCTGCTGCTGCGCAAGGGATGGCATTGAGCACGTTGCTGGCGCTAGCGATTCAGCGTGGACGGTTGCACCCGATCCTCGAAGCGATCGCGGCATGCTTGCAAGCAGTTCCTCAGACGCAAGCGGCAATTGCTACGCTGCGCGAGCAGAGCGGTGAGCCTCAGGCCAATAGCAACGGCAGCAACGGCAGCAATGCCAAGGCCAGCGCGCCTTCCTCTCTGTCTCCGTCGCCTTTGGTAGCTCGTGATGTGCGCATGTCGGTTGACGTGTTCCTGTCGCAGTTGCAGAGTTATCGCGCCCACGAGTGCGTGCCGCAGCTGAGCAACAGCGCATTCGTCACTGCCTGGCAGCACCATTCCGCATGCATGGCAGTCAAGCCACCGCACAAAACTACCGTCGAACTGCCGATTGCACGTAGCGATGCAGCAGCAGCGACCAGCATCGCACAGCGAGCAGCATCAGGTGAGAGCAGTGTCAGCGGCACGAGCGCATCTGCATTCGTCGGCTCGGTGGCGTCCGACGGCACGTTCCTTTATTTATTCTCGCCCCAAGGCTTGCTCAAAGTGGGCTCGGGCTATGGCGGCAGCGTTGCGGCACACGTGTACGCGGCGAACAGCACATTCGGACAGCTGACCGTGCAGCCGACGGACACTGCCGCCTCGAAAACTGCACCTGGCATCAAGGCTGCCACGAGTGGCCCTGCGCAGTCGAAGGCTAGCGGCCTGCGCAGCGACGAACATGACGGTGCTTTGGTGTTTGTGCAGCAGCGGCTGTTCTTTGCCCGACCCAACTACGCCGCGCTCGCCTCCACCGCTCCCAAGGGCAGCCGCAGCAAGGCGCGCCTGCAGGGGTCGCTGCTGCGCGAAATCGACCCCATCACGCTTTGCGAGCTGACTGACATCGAAGTCATTTACAAGCCGGCACGCAGCAGCCAACAGGTCTCCGCGGTGACTGGCAGCCAGGAGCAGCGCCAGGGCCCCGACAGCGCCGTCGCGGAGTCGAAGCGACCCAAGAAGGCACCGCAGCTGCCGTTCTATCACGCGATCACGTCGGATGGTGAGTTTTTGTATGGTCTGCACTGCAGCCTGCTTAGCAGCAGCAGCAAGCAGAAGCGCGATGCTGGCTCTGTTGCTCGCGCTAATACGCCCGGAGCGGCCGATCGTGTCGACGTGTTCCTCGTCAGCGAGCGCACGGCGCAGTTTGTTCGCACCATTGAGCTGGAAAATACCGACGGGCGTGGCTCGCAGTGGGAAGGGGCAGACCGGTTGCTGCTGCCGGCTGGCATGACACCCGCAGCATTGGGGCTGCGTTCGCTGTCGATCGGCGGGAGCGGCGTGGCGGCAGCAGCTGCCTCGTCAAGTTGGTCGGATGGCAGCGGACTTCCTTCCAGCAACAATTTTGTGCTGCTACCGTACAAGTGCGCTGCCATTGGCGGTTCCCCTCTGACTCCGAGTGGCGTGGCGGACGGCTATTTCTTGCGCATGCCTTCCCTGCCGCGCTTGAGCAGCACCACCCCGCCACTGTCGAGCTTCAAGCCGGACGTGTTCTCCCTGCAGAGTGGCAAGTGTCTGAGCCGCGGTGGCTGGGAGCCGCGTACGTACGACAGTCCGTGGTCGACGCTGCAGGCCAGCCAGTGCGCCCTCGCCAGCGGCTTCGTGCCTACTCCGCGCGGCACGGCGTTGACCTACGACGCGGCCAACGACCTGATCATCGACTATTCGCCGCTCACTATGCAGCTGCTGTTCTTTGCAAACACGGGGACCATCAAAAGTGCACGGACGGAAGGATACGAGCAGCGTCGCGTGCGGCACTCACAGCTCGCCGAGCAATGCGTGCTCGCCGAAGGCAGTCTGGCAGCGGAGGCAGCGGCAACAGGGAGGCCCGTGCTGAGTGTCGTCGCCGCTGTGCTTCAGCACGTGTCCCGTCTGGCCAGCACGCACGATCCCACTCCGGCCCAGATGAGCCTTGCAGGAGTCAGCTCCGCGAAGCACATCGCGCCGTTGTCTCCGTTCAGCAACCAAGGCGTGCCTTCGTCGTCGGTGGCTCACGCCGACGGACACAGCGCAGGACTGACCCTGAGCAGCGGTAGCGGCAGCAACGCCGGCGACAACGGAACCTCTGGCGTGCTACCTGGTGTTGCGAAGACCCAAGCGTTTTGTGTGCAGGTGCAGGCGTCGACTTTTGAGCTGCTGTACGAGCTCAGCAGCGCGCTGCTCCAGACACTGCAGCGTCCGCTCGCCGATATCGATCAACAGGCGAATGATGCCATCTACCATGCGCTTATTTGTCTGCTGCGCATTCTAGCGGTCAATCTCGCCATGCTGGCACCGCCGCCTGTTCACGTTGAATCTGCTGAAGGCAGCAGCAGCAGCAGCAGCAGCAGCAGCAGCAGCAGCAGCAGCAGCGTCAGTGGCAGCACAGTCCCGCCCGTGGAGCCGTGCCTGCCCCCTCGTTTGGCGCAGCAGCTGCGTCGTCTGCTAGAGAGCATGCTCGATATGGAGCTGCCCGCTTCACTGTTCCCGGCGGATGCCAGTCAAGCCGCGGAGTGCTTGCGTTCACGTGCACTGGCGGCGCTGTTGGCCGGATTTTACCACTTTTTCTGCGACCCATCTGCTGTGTCAGCGCTGCTTGCCTCATCTCTGGGCACCCACCCGCTGCTCGTGCAGTATCTGGTGCAGTCGCCTCGCCTCTGCCTCGTGTTGGCAGGCCCACGCTTGGCCGTCGAGCTCGGTGAGGGCGGGGCCGTCTCGCTGCTGTTGAAACGGGTGGCGCAGGAAGGCAATGACCTGCTGGCTGCAGCTGCAGGCAGCAGTGTCACGTCGCCCGTGGAGGTGGTGCCCGCACCGATGCTCACGCCGAGCATGCAGTTGCTTGCGGCCTTCCACCGATCGCTGCTCAGCCGGCTTGAGGCGCACGGAAGCGACGGCATCGTGAGCTACTGCGTGCGTCTCCTGCGCCTGTCCTCTTCACTGCTTGCCGCTGCTTGCGGCGCAGCGAAGTGGTGCGCGTCTTTCGACGCCGTACTGCAGTCGTCGCTGGTGGGCGTGCTGCTGCCCAGTTTGCTCTCGCTGCTTCTGCGCACCGCTTCCACTCGCTCGTCCCATTCCCCGTGGCTGACCGGTCTGGTGCATGCGCAACCTGACGGTGCTGCCCCGTTGGTTGAGCTGCTGCAACAGCTCAGCGCCTGGCACGCACGCAGCAGTGAGTTCCTGTCGCGTGGCGAGCCGCCTTCGACCGTGCGTGCGGACGACCTCGTGCAGTTGTATCGCACACAACAAGTGGTGGAGAGTGCGCATCCGTACCTGGCGGTGACGGGCGCGTCCTCTTCGTCTCCGAAGCGTCAGCCAGCCAACGTGCTTCGTTTCCCGGGCGCGCAGCATCTGGTATTGGTGTTTGATCCGCGCTGCTCGACGGCGCACCGTCATGACGCACTCCACATTCACGCCCTCGATGGCCGCAAGCTGCTCCACGGTAGTCCGGCGGGCAAGTCGCACCTGCAACCGACAGCGGCGGCAGTGAACTACAGCCACGGCACACCGGTCGAGCTGTCGCTGCACAACTTTCCTCGCACACCCGTTGTGCTGCAGGGCGACACACTCATGGTTTCCTTCTCGCCAGAGGGAAGCATCCGTGAGCACGAGCGCGGCGGCAGTGTGCTCACCTCGCTGCCCGAATCGGAGCGGAAGTGTGAGCAGCTGGCCTGGGGATACCGCTTGACCGTACATGCCGTGCACGGGCGCAAACCCGACGCGCAGACGCGCAGCGAGGTGGAGGAAGGCGTGCGTGCGCCGCTTTTGCTCAGCGTGGACCTGTTGAACACAACGGCGCTGCTTGCTGGCCGCTGCATTCAACTCACGGCGTTTCCTGAGCGCCTGTCTGCCGCAATATCCGCCGACGCACAGAGTTTGCTGCGCAGCGCCCTTTTTGCTGGCGGACTCGACGACGCGCGCAACGGCGACTCGGTTGCGTCGTCAACGTCCGACGGGATGGTCGCTCGCGCAGACATCATTGCGCATCTGCTGAGTGGCCCTTCTTCAGACTCATCCGATAACGCCGCCACTGCGCTGCTGGAGTATCTCAACCGGCGTGTGCCTGGTCGTCCGCCCATGTCGGCGGTCGCGCGGAAGTGCATCGGGCCGGTGGAGCGCGCACTGACGGCAGCACTGCTGCACGCCGCTGGACTCGCCGCTGAGGCGCAGACCATGGCCGATAAACTGCTTGCTGCGCGCCAGGCGAGCGGCAGCAGTCCCCCGTTGCCGTCCTCCTTCCCGTCCTTCTCTGCGTTGAGCCATGTGTGGCGCGTGCTGTATCATCAGCTGAGCAGCTACTTGCAGCTGGTGCGCCACGAGAAGCGCTGGATGGACCTCGTGACCCAGCCGGATCACGGCGCCGAAGAACTGCGCGAGATGGAGCCGCAACAACGAGACGAGTTGCTACAGCACAGATTGCGCGGGCAAACGACACGCGCAGTTGATCAGGCGACATTGATCGGCGAAGCCAAGCACCAGCGCGTGTTGGCGCAGCTGCTCGCCTTCGTGGCAGCTGACGGCCCGGTCTACACTGCGCGTCTGAGCGCGTCATCCGCGAAGGCGGTCGCGGACGATTCCGCGTCACAGCCGGCAGCAACACCAGCAGCAGCCTCCTCGGCGGAGCACAAACACGGCGATGCGCCCAGTGGAGACGCGCGAGCTGTTGAGATTGCTACTCCTGTCGTCGTCGAGTGGGAGAGTGCGTATGGCGCAATGGCAGTGCCATTCGTCGAGCGCGCAAAGCTGTTGCTCCGCTTGCGGTCCGCCGCAAGCCCTCTGACGGACCAGCACCAGCAGCTCGTCGATTCGGCTGCGCAGTCCCTGTTCGAACAGAAGCTGCGTCTTGTCTCGCGCTTCTTCGCATCGTCAATTGATCCCGCGAGTATCTTGCAAGAGCTGTCCCTGCGCCGTGAGGAAGCACACGCTCGCGCAATCGGCATCCGCGCCCTCACCACCTGCCTGCAGTCTGTGGGTGCGTCCGACGTGCTGCTGTCGGGAGGCGCGATGGCGCACTCGTCGGACTCGGCGCTCAATCCGATCGCGAGCTTGCTGCTGGGCTGGGCTGCGTGTGTGAGAAGCCGGTGGACGGCACCCGTCGCGGCTCCGCATCCGCTGAGCGGCATCGAAGGAGCTGGTGCGTCACTCGAACAAGGGGTGCTGAGCGCCTTTGGTTCCCTGCTGACGAGTCTTTCTACGCTGCTGGCTGCCGCGCCCAAGCGACTGCACTCGGCAACAAAGCTGTTGATGCTTGACTGCTGTACGCTACTCTATCGTCCTGCCGATCAAAGCCTGCTCCAATCCAGCGGTCTCATCCGCAGTCTGCATGCGCTCATGACGCTCGATTCCAAGGAAAGCGACGACAAGGCGACGCACGCGACCGTGCTTGCAGCGCGCCACCTCTTCCTTCAGTTGGCGCGCGTTGTGCTAGCGCAAGAGGCTGCACCACCGGCACAGCAGCAGCAGCAGCAATCGGTTCAACAGCAGGTGCTGGATTGTCTGTTTAACCTCGTCACGCGCGTCGTTTTGCCGCCGCCCATTCCCACGACAGCTTCAGCGACGAACAGCGAGGCAGCAATTGTGGCGCCGGTGGCGTCCAGCGAGCGTGACTCTGCTTTGCACGCCTACTTGCTTCTGCTGCACTCACTCAGCCGCACTCCCACGGTGCACAGCTTTTTGTGTCAACCGAGCAGCGTACACTTGCTGCTGCGGCTGCTGCACGCGCAGACGCTGCTCGTGGAGCCGTCGCCCTCGGATGGCCAAGGCAGCACGGATGTGCCTACCGCGGAGCTCGACGGTCTGCTGCCTGTGTCCCTGCGGGTGCAGCGGCTTGTGCTGCGGCTTTTGCGCGGTGTACTGGCACACGCAGGCCCGGTGGCGACGCATGAGCAAGGCGCGGCGGCTGGCCTGCACGTCGATGACGGGAAGCAGCGCGCTTTCGTGGCCACCCTGTTCGACCGCACTGCAGCGCTGCTCACCGCAGAACGTGCGGCACCGAGTGCTGCAGCCCTTGATGGAACCAACCGCGACTCGTCCACTTTCCAAGAAGCCAAGGAGAGCGAGGCCAAGGAGAGCGAAGCGAAGGAGAGTGAGGAGAAAAGTGAGCTGCCCTTGGCTTCGGCGGGCGGAGCGAATGGGTCCCCTGCTTCACTGTCCGATTCCTTGCCGAATACGTCGCTGCTCACCGGCGGCACTCCTGCTGCTGCTGCGAGTGACCCTGTGGCCGACGACCGGCAGTGTACCCTGTCGGTGCACCACACGGGTGAAGAAACCGGCTCAGAGTTTGCGGCGAGTTTCCATGCGAGCTGCAAGGACGTCATCCAGTCGCTGTCGCAGCCGAACAGCGTGGAAGCCGCTCTGGCTGGTGCGGCAGTCGCCGTCGCGGGCGGGCTGAAGGCGAACTGGCGCGCGAAGCTCGAGAGCGGCGCGACAGCAGCCGTGCTTCTGACGGCCAGCCACACTGAGTGTCTCCGTGTGGCACGCCTGCTGAGCGCCCGAGGCTTCGTCTGCTCGATCCAAGTGCTGCCGCCCAACGACAGCGTACTGCGCAACCGCGCGCTTCAGCCGGCCAACCCGTCGCCCTTCCTGTCCGGTGCGGTGGCGCTGTCGCTGGCCAGTGAGTGCTGCACGCTGGTGCAGACGCTGGCGCTGAGTCCACTGTGGCAATCGGCCGTTGTAGCTGAGATTGAGTCCCGTGCCTCGGCACTGCTTCAGTTGGGCTCTGCACTGGCTCAGTCAGCGTCGTCGCCATCCCCCGCTTGGAGCACCAGTGCGGTGTCCTCGTCGTTGGCGCTGCTGGCAGTTGTGACGGGCGTGCAAGACAACATCCGACCCGGTGCACGCGTCTTTGTTCGCCCACTCGAGGAGCAGGGGGAGAGCGACGCTGATGTCGCTCCCACTGCCACAGTGCTGCGCATTGACGCAGCGCGTGCAACAGCGACGGTGCTGCTCGACTCGACCACTGCTTCTGCTGCTCGGCCCACATCCATTGCTGTGAGACGCCTGCAGCGCCTTCCGGTGGCCGGACTTTTGAACGGCGCTGAGTCGGTTCCCTTTGTCAGCCCTGTGCTGAAAGGTGTGCTCGCCTATCTGCCCGCTGCTTTGCGGTCATCTGCTGGAGCGGCATCGGGATCCCCGCGCGTGCACGGCGACGCCGTGTTCCTCCAGCAAGAGGCGACGCTGTACGCGCTGCGCTTCCTCTCCACCATCGCAGCGAATGAGCGACACGCACCGCAGTTGTTGGAGCACAGCCAGTTGCTGTTGCCTCTCCTCGTGGCGGCCAGCAAGCGCATCCCTGCTGCGTCCAGCGGAGTCCAGGCGGCTCAGCAGCACTTTGCTCAACTCGAGCGGGAAGTCTCTCGTCTGCGTCTGAGATGGCTGGATCTCAAGCGACCGCCGCGCTGGCGGGTACCACGACCTGCGCACTCGGGTGGTAGCCGCGCGGGTGTGGCGCCCTTGGACAGGACGAGCAGCAATGACAAGCACATCGGCGCCAATGCTGGTGACTCCGCTGTCAGCAGCAGCGATCGTCTGGCAGCTCTGCTGCCCTTCCAGCCCCATGCGCGTGCAGCGAAGGCACCGTTGCCAACTGACATCAACTGGCAGAGCAAGTTTTTGGTCATCGAGGATGCCAGCCTCAGCAGCAGCAGCAGCAGCAGCAGCAGCAGCAGCAGCAACAGCAGCGTCACCACTCCTCCCACAGCAGACACGGCTGCTGCTTCCCCTGCGCCCATTCGCTATGTGACCTTTACACGCGAAGCACAGGTCTCGCTGAGTCCCGAATTTCTCGCCAGCGTGGGACTGGCTGCTCGCAGCTCCACCTCCAATACTGTGCGCCGCCTCGAGGAACAAGTGCGTCTGGAGTGGTCTGCCCTGGGCGTGAGCGGTGCTGCTGATTTCGTGGTGGTGGCCAATGAGCCCGTCGACCTGACGCTGCAGGCATACTACTTCGAAGTTTCGCTGCTGACGCCAACTCCCATCGCTGTGGGACTTACTCCCGCCATCCACGACCACGCCGGCGGCAGTGCAGGAGGAGCGGCGTTGTCCGCTGAGCAAGCCGAGGCGGAGGCTCTTGCCGCACGACGCGCGCAGCGCCACGGCCACGACGCTGGACTGCAAGTGCAGAAGAAGATTCAGCAACTGCTTCGTTCGCGCATGAATTCGTGGGCACAGGGCTCGGTGCGCCTGCTGACCGATGGCCGCGCGGTGCGCAAGCTGACGGATGCACCAGCGCTGTCCCCGTCGCGCGACGAGGTGCGCCCGCTTTGCGACCCCTTCGGCCATGCAGGCGACGTCATCGGATGCCTCTATGACCTCGTCGGCGGACAAGTGTCGTTCACGCTCAACGGGAAACAAATCGGACAGCCGATCAGCCTGGCGCCGCCCGCCGCGTCCTCAGCCAGCCCGTCAAGTCGCGCAGCAGGCAGTAGCAGCGGTGTCAGTGCTGCTTCGTGCAAGCTGTATCCTGCCGTGTCTTTCAGCGTGCCGTCCACTCGTGTGTCCTTCAACTTCGGTTCCGCTCCGTTCGTGTGGTCTCCGTCGCAGGCGGCGTCGGTGGTGGAGAGCGAGGCCAGTCGTGAGGCGCGTCTGCGGCGCGCTGAGGATGCCGAACGTCAGGCACAAGCAGCCGAGGAGCAGGAGCGCACCCGTCGTGAGGTGGAGCGAGTGCAACAGGAGCTTCAGCGCGAGGAAATGGCGCAGCAAATTCTTGAGATGAGCGGGCTCCCGTCCCGTCGCCATGCGCTGATCGCGCTGCAGATGCACCACTACGATGCAGCCGCAGTGGCGGGCTGGCTGCTCGATAACGAAAACGCAGCGATCACTGAGATCAACAGGCGGCTCAGGGCGGAGGACGCACAGAAGGCAGCGGCGGAGCGGCAAAAAGCGCAAGACAAGGCAAGTGCAGAGCGCGAGGGAGCTCTCGCAGCGGCAGCAAGCCACGCCGCTTCGGGTGCCAGCGGTAGCAGCGGCAGTGTCAGTCTCGCCAGCGCTTCGTCGTCATCGTGCCCGTCCGGCTATGATGCTGCGCACAGCAGCCAGCTGTCTCTGACGCCCGCGTTCCCTCGTCCGCTAGTATCCAGCGGAGAGAGCAGCAGCACCGTTGACCCTGCGCTCGAAGCGTGGCTGGCGCAAATGGAGGGAGCAATTCTCGCCGCACGCCTCGAGCAGCCTGAGTTGGTGCAGACGCTCATGCGGCAGTTGCGCGCCGGAGGGGAAGAGCGGGCGAACGCACTGCTTTCGCTGCCAGCCAACGTGCTCGTTCCGCCCATTCCGAAGCCGGAGCGCAAGAAAGCTGGCCCTGCACAGCCTGCGCAACCGATACTGACAGCTGCGGACGTTGTCATCGGATTGCGCTGTCAAGTTAATCCTGCAGCATTTCCTCGGACAGGAGCGGCGGCAGGCGCCGTCGTGGGCGGTGGCGTGATTGGCTTGAGCTCCAGCAGCGCCGCCGCTTCGTCATCTGTTTCTTCCTCCTCGTTCGATCCGATGGCGGCGTTTTCCTGCGCGAGCCATCTGTCCGGTCGCGTGGTGGTGATCATGGACGTGGCGCGCACGGCGGCCGCATTCGCGCCGTCTGACCAGTTGGTGCTCGTTCGCGCCGAAGACACGCCGCGTAGCTGCTGCGAGGAATGGTGGCTGCCACACACCGCGCTGCGACACGTGGAACTGCACGAGCAACGCGACGCGTTCATTGGACTGGAGCGGATGAACGACCTGTACGAACACGCACCTCCTGTGCAGCAACAGCTCGCGCACATGTTCTGCCGTAAGCTACTCATTGCGTGGATCGAGAAGGCAGGCGAGCAGCTGTTGCCGCAACTGCCGAAGCAGAGCGGTCCGCTGCAGCCAGAGCAAGCATTGTCACCGGACGGCACCGGAAACAGTGAGGCTTCTTCATCCACCGCGGCAGTGAGTCCGACGGCGCTGCAAATGCTGCAGCTGGTCGCAACAGAGCGGGTGTCGCTGCCGTTCCAGCTACCTATTGTGAGCAGCGCTGCTTCGGTCTCCGCCACTCCCAGCAGCAACTACAGCTCTCTGACGTGCGCCGACATCGCAAATTCTGCTGGCAACCTGAGCGAAAACATCGCTCCTCAAGCCCGTGAGCGTCTGTCCGCTCTCTTGGCGCACCTGTGCCGTGGTGCAGTGCAGTGCGATGGCGATTTGCTCTCCTCTCTGCTCTCTGGCGCGTCGTCTGTTTTGTCGCGCAGCCTCACGCTGGTGGACAGCGAGCAGTCGGAGTGGCGGGACCTGGTCGGCGGCGACAACAACACCGCCGGAGTGGGTTTGACGCGCACCCTGCCGAGCAGTGACGAGGCGTGCGGTACCATTGTCACCTTCGCGGCGGACATGCGCATGCCAAAGAACGACGACCGACTGCAGTTCCTGGAAGTCAGCGAACCGAGACCGAGCGAGCACTCCGGCTCGCCCGTCAGCCGGGTGCTGGTGCACGAGGTTCGGGGTGGCGAGAAAGCCACCTCGGCCTCATCCCTTCTCTCGTTCTTCTACGCGTCTTCTGCTTCCCCGCGCGCGTCCCTCTGCCTGCAGCTGCACAAGGACCGCCAGACGGCGGTGCGCACAGTGCGAGTGAAGCTCGAAGCCGTTGCCGTGCCGGATAAGCTCGGCCTCGGGTTCTGGCTTGCAGGTCATGTGATCGATCAGGCGCTGAAGCATCACGCGGATGGCGATGTTGCATCTGTTGCTGCAACTCCGGTCGAGGAGGAGCAAGGATCCTCAGCCCTGAGCGAGCCGGCAGACCGTCGCGTGCCCTCTGGTCTCCTGCAGCTGCGCGCCGTGCTCACCGCTGTGGGCACGTTCCTGTTCGACACCCCGCGGCTTCCGCCCGTTGTGCGCATCTCAATTTTCCAGCTGATGACGCGCGGACTGCTTGCGCTCCACACACTGAGCGGCTCCGCTGTGCCAGAGCCGCTGGAATGGAAGGCGGTGCCGGCACTGTGGAGGGAGCTGCAGCAGCTTCATCGCCGCATGCTGTCAGACGGCCGGCCGTCAAGCAGCAACCTTCTCGGCTCCGGTGCCGCTCGTGCTCTACCCTCCTTCTCCGTGTCTCCCGCCCACGTGAGCGTATACGTACAGAACCTGGCGGAGCTTCTGGCAACCTATCGCCTGACCTTTGGCGACGCGCACTTCAAACAACGAGTGATGGACGATGCTACGGACAAGGACGGAGCAAAAGCAAAGTCGGCCATCAACGCGAGCGGAGCCGGTACACCGACGAGCGGGAAGGTGACCTTTGAAGCGGGCTCAGGATCGGCGAATACGGCGCCGAATGCGGCAGCTGCTGTTGCTGCTGCGAGCTCGCCGCCGCTGCCCGTGCAACTGACGCCTTCTGCTGGTGAAGCACCGGCCCCCAGCGGCGACAGCAGCAGCAGCAGCAGCAGCAGCAGCAGCAGCAGCAGCAGCAGCAGCAGCAGCAGTAGTGGTAGCAGCAGCGCAAGCAACATCCTTCCACAGGACGCTTCTGCTGTTTCCGCTGCCGCGTCGGACAGCGCTGCTGCTGGTGCTGCTGCATCCGTGCCTGTCTCCGCCTCGTCTGCAGCCCCTGCTAGTGAGTCGTCTCCTGCGGCAGCCGCACCATCTGCTCCAGTCTCTGGTGCGGCCAGCAGCAGTGGCGCGTCGTCGTCAGCCTCGTCGTCGTCGTCGTCGTCCTCGTCCTCTAGCGCTTCTCGTCCGCCCGCTCGCTCCGCTGTCGCCGGCGGCGCTCGTCGTGAGGCGCCGCCGCTGCAGGTGGAACAGCTGGTGGCGATGATGGGCGTCAGCGAAGCACTGGCGCGCGCTGCACTCGAACAATGCGGCAGCCTCAATGCCGCTCTCGATGCCATCATCGCAGGAGCCGTCAGCGAGCCAGAGGAACAACCAGCGCAGGTGAACGAGGAGCAGGGAGGAGCAGCGCCTGAATCGAATGCTGCGGCAGACGCCGATGAGGAAGCGAATAGTGGCAGCAACGCGGATGGTGGAGGAGAGGAAGACGAAGATGCTTCGCTGGCGGCGGCCATTGCGCTGAGCATGGCTGCAGCAGCGGAAGCAAGTGAAAGATCGTCGCCGGCACATATTGGCGGAGAACCTAGAAGCGCAGACGCAGCCGGCAGTGGAAGTGGCAGCAGCGGCGGCAGCAGCGATCCCTCCTCTGCTCCGGCCAGCTCGTCTGCCGCGCCGTCCGCGAGCTCGTTGCCCTCTGATCTTCCTCCTCGCCTGGTGACGGAAGCATGGTTTGACGCGCTGTGCGACGCGCATGCGCTGCTCGAGACCTTGAGCGAGCGCGAGCGCCCGCTGTCCCTGTCACTGGCGATGCTGGCTTTGGGTGGCGGCGGCGTGTCGTCAGTTGCACCTGCCAACGTGGCCCGGCTGACTGCCGCCGCTCACGCACTTGTCCGCGACCACGCGTCTGGTGCATGGACTGCTGCACGCGACGTGGAGCTGGTGGCGTTTGCCAATCAATTGGAGCAGCAGCACAGCGTCCGCCTGCTGGCCAAGCGATCGACGGCAACGTTCCTGCGGGATCTGCACGAGCTCGTGCAGAGCTCACCCGCGCGTGGCCGCTTCCCATCGCTGCGGGAGGACCACCCCGAGCATGTCAAGGAGGAAGCGAAGGAGGAATGCAAAGAGAGCACCAGCCAGAGTGGTGCGGCGGCGTCTTCCTCCCCTGTGGCGTCGACGGCGGTGGAAGAGGACTTCTCCTCTCCGCGGTTTGCACTCACGCGGCGGCTGAGCCTTCTGCTCCTGTTGAACCACTTGCTCGCGGCGACGATGTCGCTGATTGATTTGGCACCGGGAGGCACCGCCGCGCTTTCAGCTTCACCGGATTTGTCATTGTCGTCATATGGTCTGTTCGCGCGTCTGTCTTCCCTTCGCGCCTACGTGCTGAGCAGCGTGAAGCTCGACTACCTGCACGCCTGCTTGGAGAGCACGTGCATCGACAGCCCAGCTCTCAGCCGCAAGCTCAAGCCCAAGATCAGCGTCGACCGAATCGGCGCGGCGGTGCACGCGGACGCAAAGCACTCGCTGTTCGAACAAGTGCGCGCGCAGCTGCAGTATGTGCCCGTCGCTCATCTGCTGCATCCCGCGCCCGTTGGCAACCCGCACACGGCTTTCGACGTCGCATTCCGTGGCGAGCACGCTCTTGGCGAGAGCGGGCCCTACAGGGAAATATTCGGAGCGCTCATGGCTGAACTGCAGGCCGACTCGGAGGAAACCGGCAGCGATGCACCGCTGATGTCCAGTGACAACGGCAATGCGCTTCAGTCGAAAGACAGCATCCTTCCCTTGTTCCTGCCCAGCCCGAACAAGCGTGCGCAGTTGGGCGAGCACCGCGACGGCTGGGTGCTGAATTCTCGCCACAGCAGCGACACGCAGCAACGCCAGCTGACGTTCCTCGGTGTACTGCTGGGTCTTGCCGTGCGCACGGGAATCAAGCTAGCGCTGTCCTGGCCCCGCCTGCTGTGGAAGCAGCTGCTCGACCAACAACCGACGCGCGACGACCTGGAAGGCATCGATGCGGCGTTTGTGGCCAATCTGCGCCGGCTCGAGGCAGACGGCAGCGACGCTGCTGCTGCTGCAGCAGACGCAGCGGATGCAGAGGCCGATCCTCGCGCTCTCTTTGAGCATCACTTCGGCGATGCGCTCACGTGGACCACCACGCGCACTGATGGCCACACGATTGAGCTGCGACCAGGAGGCGCGCAGCAATCGGTTGACTTCGCGGAGCGCTGGGAGTACGCACGATTGGCTGAGGCGGCGCGCCTGCGCGAAGGCCGCGAGCAGTTGGCTGCGCTGAAGCGCGGTCTGCGCAGTGTGTTACCCGCGAGTGTGCTGTCGCTGTTTGGCGCCCCTGAGCTGGAGCGTTTGGTGTGTGGTGTGTCCGAGGTGGATGTGGCTCTGTTGCGGCGGCACACTGAGTACAGCGGCTGCAGCGAGTCGGACGCGCACGTGCAGTTCTTCTTCACAGCGCTCGAAGAACTCGCACCTGAAGACAGGAGCAAGTTTATCAGCTTCAGCTACGCACAACAGCGCATGCCTTCGAGCGACGCTGAGTTCACGACGCGCAGCGGCAACAAGATTCGCCTGCTGATCAAGTCCGCGCCACACCGACCGGGACAGAACGATGATGCACGCTTCATGACAGCGGACACGTGCTTCTGGAACGTGAGCCTTCCCCGTTACTCGTCTCTGTCGGTGACGCGCCGCATGCTCGGACAGGTGCTCGCATTGTCCTCTGGTATGGACGCAGACGCGCCACAGACGCAGCAGCGCGTTGCAGAGGACAGCGGTGAGTTCGTGCGAGGCAACGCAAGAGGACAAGTCCCGTCGGCTGCATCCTCCTCTGCTGCGGGTGCGGCTGCTTCTCGGCCTGCGGCGGTTGACGACGAAAGCGAGTCCGCTTCGTCAGACTCAGAGGGTGACGAGGAGGGTGACGAGGACGAGGACGAATCGGACCAGGACGAGGAGGCGGAATCCGATGCGTCGAACGACGCCGGCAACAGCGAGGCCGCCGCCGCCGCCTCTGACTCGGTCGCGCCGCATGCACGCGCAGCGTCCTCCCAGTCTGACGAAGAGGAGGAGGAGCCTTCTGCGGACGAAGAGGAGGAAGAGGAGGAAGAAGAGGAAGGCGTCGACGAGGATGAGGACGATGCAGCAGCCGACAGGCGGAGGCAGGAACTCGAGGAAGAGGAGGGCGAGGAAGAAGCAGCAGCAGAAGAAGAGTATGCAGGCTGGTGAGAAGCCCCGCAGTTTGCTAGTTGGCATGTATTTGCACACACACTATTATTGTTTCA
>Ga0256873_1000072_pt1 | contig 14977 bp, 1 predicted proteins | sample MC6MC0416MT_FD_190198 | JGI IMG/M metagenome (GOLD analysis project Ga0256873, IMG submission 190198) | Metatranscriptome of enriched soil aggregate microbial communities from Iowa State University, Ames, United States - MC6-MC0416-MT... | ecosystem: Environmental > Terrestrial > Soil >...
GCGTGATTCCGTTGGGATTTTACATGTTTCTTTGTTTAATACCCCAAATTCGATGATCTTTTTGTGCAGCATTGCCATCAAAGTTCACACCCTTTTCGAAACCACCGCCCACGACTCCAAACAGACTTCTATCACAACTCCACTCCGTATCCTGCACGGACCGCCCGCCCAATTGTGGGCTCGTCCCCGATGCCTCAAGATATCGGCACCCGGTGGGCGAGGATACTGCTTCTTCCCCTCCTTCTCCTCGCTCTCCTGGTGATCAACGCCGCTGCTCAAAGGGCTACCTATACTGTGGTTCCGGACGACAGTACCTACAGTACTGGCCCACCTTACTACCAGGAGGTTACGAATGGCCCTGTCTACGCTTATGGGCGGTCCCCCTCAGGTTCAACAGCCACGTCAACCATGTCCACTGCACTAGAGAACCCGCTCCACAACTGCTCGTACTTCAGCCTCTACACAAAATCCGCGAGGCCCGCTTTCCTGTTTCGGGGTCGCGCTTGTACTGTGGGCGGATGCATCTACTGGCTGCCCTGGGTTAATAGCCCGAGTCAAGCTCCTTCAGGGTGTAGGATTGATCCCGCGCCGACAGATGGCAGTGCGTCAACCTACTGTGGCAGCCGAAACAATGACGACCCGATCAAGTGCTGGTGTGACGATGCGTGTTGCAACTATCAGGATTGCTGTTGGAACAACGTCGATGTCTGCAAATCGCCCGTGATCGATTCAGTCCAGCCTAGCCGCGCGCCGACAGGCTTTCCCACGAGCTCATCCAGTACTACAGTCTTGACGCTTGTGGGCACAGGCTTCTCTTGCATTGCCGGCAATCAGGCTCGGATCGTGATGAGGCGTGGCGCCACAAGCGTGACGGTCCCTGCTGCCAACATGGTCCAAACGGTGCAACTCTCCGTGACGTTTCGACTTCCTGCTGGCTACGGTCCTGACTGGTCATTTTACATCACGAACTGCTACAACTTGAACTTTACGAGCGGCAACCTGTTTTCTTACTCGAACCCGGGCTTGGATGCTCTCAGTCCTACGACTGGAGTCACCTCTGGCGGCACCGCATCGATTCGCTCCACGATGACAGGTTCAAGCTTCGGTCCGCCGGCTGCAGTCACTGACGGTGTGGTGAGCGTGCGCTATATGTGTACGCTCAGTGACAACTCAATTGTCACGTATGTCAGCATGAGCTCTGATGGCAGCATGACATCTACGGACCACAACACCTTGGTGTATCGCCATCCTGCTGGCGAGGGCATCTGCTCGACTAGCATCACCGTCGCGACACTTCTCTCGACGTCTCAACTCCCGTTTGCGTACTCGCCGCCAACCGTCACGGCAGTGAACCCTTCGACGGGTGTGGTATCAGGCATGTTACTCAGCATCACGGGCACCAACTTCGGTTTCAACCCAACTGTTACCATCACCTCAAAGCCGTGCGTCGTCGTGCCTGCCAGCATCACGCATACGAGTCTCACATGCGCTGCTCCGCCGGGTGACAGTCGCAACCAGGCGCTTCAAGTCACTGTCGGCAAGCAGACGAGTAACATTTTCTACGTCACGTACGCTCCTCCAGCAATCACCAGCATCACACCGGGCCCCTTTCCTACCAAGGTCTCGACCCAGATGACAATCAACGGCTCCAGTTTCTCTACCATGGGGCAAGTTCAGGTTGGATCAGTGTACATGTACTCAAATGACACGCGCATTCAAAGCTGGGGCTCTTCCGCAATCGTTCTGCAGAACCTGGCTGGCCAAGGTGAGAACATTCCAGTGTATGTGTTTGTGGGCGACCAGTCTACTACCACGCCTGGACGTTTCAGTTACATCGCGCCGGTCGTTTCGAACGCGCAGCCAAACAACCTGCCAACCGTAGGAGGCCAGCTGACCATTACCGGCACCAACTTTGGAACTGACCCCACTGCGACAGTAAGCGGCGTGGCGTGCACGAATGTGGTATTCACACCCACGTCGACGCCTGAGCGCATTGTTTGTACTGCCCCCGCTGGCTACGGCAACAACAAGCTCATCGTCGTCACGGCGGGCTCACAGTCTTCGCCTGGCTATACTTGGCGCTACACAGAGCCCGTCATCACCTCAATCACTCCTGCGAACGGCCCCACAAATGGTGGCTATGATGTGACCATTGTCGGCTCTAACTTTGGTGACTCTGGTCTCGCCGTCTTGGTCTCGTCACCCACCACTAATTGCGTTGCCAGCTCCTACACCAACACTCGCATTATCTGTGAGCTTGCTGCTGGCGCAGGCAAAAACCTTGTCGTACGCGTTACAGCTGGCTCCCAGAATAGCGCGACGGGGCCTACATTTAGCTACGACAGTGCACTTGTGACCAGCATCTTGCCGCTGAATGGCCCCACCGCTGGCGGGACGCAGATTGCCATTTCTGGGTCAAACTTTGGTGCCACAGGTGCCGCCGGCGCCTTGGCGGTGACATACGGGAACGGAACATGCACCGTGACTTCGCGCGACCACTCTCTTATCCAGTGCACCACGGCCGTGGGTGGTGCCGTTAATCTTCAGTTTATTGTCCGCGTTGCGACGGTTCCCGCGACCATGTCTCCGTCAGGGTCAATGCCCTTGTTTAGCTATCTCCCGCCGACGGTGACTGTCATGACTGGCCGCACCTCCCCTACTCTCGGAGGAACGCAGTTACTGACGATTCAAGGCTCATCTTTTGCGACAACTGGCACTGTTACCATCGTCGGTGCATCTTCCAACTTCCTTTGCCCGTCAACGTCTTGGGGCCACTCGCAGATTATCTGCCGTATTGGCCCTGGCCAGGGCTCGGATCTTCCGATCCGTATCACGACGACCTTCGGCCAGACAACGACGACTGTCAACGCTGAACACTTTGTGAGCTACAACGCTCCCTCTCTGGCGGCCGCGACGCCGATGCCTACGTATACGGAGGGCGGTATCTCCATCACACTCGCGGGCAGCAACTTTGGCACCGCCCCCAGCGTCTCTCTTGGTGGCAATGAATGCGTTATCACCAGCACTGGTCATTCTCAGATCGTCTGTACGACACCTTCAGGAATGGGAACGGCGTTGGCGCTGGTTGTCACTGCCGGCAACCAAGCCTCCAACACGCTTCTCTATTCCTATGCTGCTCCTTTGATCGAAACAATCGTGCCCCAGTCCCAGTCCACCGTCGGAGGCGTCAATATCTGCTTGAACGGCCACTCGTTCGGCTCAGACCCTGCGACCATTTCTGTCACGATGGGCTTCGCGGCGTGCCCTGTGGTTAACCGCACGCACACTCGCGTGTGTTGCACATTGCCTTCTGGTGCTGGATCTGTTCTCACACAGATGGCTCTTGGCACGCTGACCAGCAACCAGGTCAACTACAACTACGCGCAGCCTGTCATTACCACGTTCACTCCACAGAACCACCCTGCGCGCGGTGGCACGCTGATCACGATCAACGGTGCTAACTTCGGTCCTTCGCCCAGTGTCAAGATCTTTAACCGCGATTGCATCATTTCAAACTACAACACGACGACGCAGAGCCAGATTGTGTGTACAACGCCAGCAGCGGAGGGACGCTCTCAGCCCATTCTCATCACGACGGGCGGCTACTCCACATCGGTGACAGGTTACAACGTGTATCTTCCGGTCATCACATCTATCACTACTGCCGACAATCTTCATCCGACGACGGCGCATGATATCACGATCCAAGGCACGGATTTCTCTGTCTCTGCCAACGCTCAGGCAAATAGTGCGACGTGCTCGAACCCGGTGCGCTCAGCCGCTGTCTCATATGACATCGTTGTGTGCCAGATTGTGGCTGGCGCTGGTAGGAACATCCCTGTAATCATGTCGGTTGCTGGACAAGAGTCGGCTGCGTTTAACTACAACTACGACGCTCCTGTCATCACTGGCGCCAGCTTGTTTGCAGCTGATACGACTGGTGGTGCGGAAGTCACGCTTACCGGCCGCAACTTTGGCCCTGTTGGCCTCGGCACTGCTACCCTCGGGTCACGTTCATGTGTCCCTGTGGCCAGTGGCTGGGGGCACACGCAGATCCGCTGCTCTCTGCCTGCTGGCCAAGGTGTGGGTCTTTTCTATAGCGTGTCCCGGGTTGGTGAAACGGCGACGTACTCGACTCAATCATTTGCGTACAACCCGCCGACTCTTACGCGCGTAGACCCGGGAACAGTTGATACTGCTGGCAACGTTCCTATCACGATTACAGGCACCAACTTCGGTGTCCGTGACGGCAACGGTGATGCAGTTGTGACCATTACCGACAACAATGGTTCGGCCACCATCAATACCTTGTGTCCTGTCACGTTTCAGACTCACTTGTCAATCGTGTGTTCGGCGCCGGTCGGCTTTATGGCGCTCGTTGACATTGGCATTGTTGTGGCGACACAGTCTGCGAATCTCGCATCGGCTTATGGGTATGATCGTCCGCGCATGTACGCGCTGGGTCCGTCGTCCTACTCCACTGGCGGCTCGACTGGTGGCGGTGCGCTCATGACAATTCAAGGTACTTCGTTCGGCTCTCTCAATGGCCAGGTCATCTTCATGATGAGCTCAGGTAATATTACCGGCACGATCGCTTCGTGGGCTCATGCGCGCGTGACAGTCAACGTCCCCGAGGGTTCCGGGCGCAACATTCCCGTCACCATCTACTCTGTGGTTGGCCAAACCCGTGACCAGACTCTCACCTACTCGTACGCTGACGCATCGATCACGGACCTCAGCCCTGCCACAATGGTAACAGGTCCAGACACCGGCGATCGCACTCTAACTATCTCGGGTCTTTCGTTTGGCGCCTCACAGTCTACGTCGACCGTTACTGTTGCTGGCAAGCCTTGCGCGGTCAGTGCCTGGGGCCACTCAGAGATTCGCTGCCACATGCAGCCCGGCCAAGGAATCAACCTGAACGTCGTCATTTCTGTCACGGGCAAAGTCACGAACCCGGCTCTCTTTTCGTTTGCTCGCCCCACTGTCACTGCGATCACCCCAGCGAACGGCCCGACGAAAGGCGACATTACGTTGACCCTTACAGGAACATCTTTTGGTACGCCCGACACGGCCGCAGAGCGCGGTGAAGGTAACGCAGTGGTTACGGTCGCAGGTCTCGCTTGCCCGGTGATTCTTCCCTATATCCACACGCAGATTACGTGCACGTTGCCTGCTGGCATTGGCTCCAACAATGAAGTTGTAGTCAAGGTTGGACTACAGGTCTCTCCGTCGCAGTTTTACACCTATGCGGGGCCCTCTTTTGTCAGCATTTCGCCGACGACCCTCGACACGGCTGGTGGTCGCGTCAAGATCTCTGGCACCGAGCTTGGCAGTGACATTGCGCTTGTTAGTGTTTCCGTAGGCGGCCAAGTCTGCATAGTGCGCAGCTCTGACTTTACTGTTGAGTCTCCAAGTGCCGACCCTATGGTGTCGCCCGTAAAGAGCTTTGAGTGTGATGTCCCCGCTGGCACCGGCCGCAACCTCGGAGCTGTCCTCTCTGTCGGCTCCGCCTCCACGGCGGTCACTAACGTGTTTAGCTACAATGATCCATATGGCGTTACATTTTCTCCTACGAATGCCCCTTCTGACGGCGGCACTGCTATTTTGCTGACCGGCAACTCGCTGGGTTTGTCTCCCAACTTGCGCATTGGTTCGAACTTGTGCCGCAACATGGCCCAGCAAGTCGCTCACCAGCGCTATACGTGCACCCTCATGGCTGGCCAAGAGCGTGATCTCGACGTCACTCTTCTCCTCGGTACTGAATCGTATCTGCTGAACCAGAAGTTCAGCTATGACGCCCCGAACATTGTGACGGCCAGTCCTTTGACTGGTCCAACTGGTGGCGGCACGACGATTACGCTCACTGGCACATCTTTTGGTGTCTCTGGTACGATCTATCTCGGCGGCACGGTCTCCGGTGCAACCGTTACAGGCGGTACAGTGTGTCCGGTTGTGCCAAGCTCGTACAGTCATAACTCTGTGCGCTGTAACGTTCCTGCGGGCTTTGGTGCGGACATTCCGATCCGTCTCGTTAGTGGAGGGCAGATTGACGTTGGAGGCCCGAAGTTCAGCTTTTCATACGGCACTCCGACGGTCACTTCGATCTCGCCATCCAACGGTCCTGCGGTGGGAAGTACGCCCGGTGCTCCTTTTTCTCTCACGATCATTGGCACGAACTTTGGTGCGTCGACCGTGCCCGGTGGCACTGTTACGATTGGTGGTCAGACTTGCGCACGCACCCTGTGGAGCCATACTCGAATTGAGTGTGACCTCCCCGCTGGCTTCGATCTTGCGACCGTAATCGTATCTGTTGGCTCTCCCGCTCGCACGGTGACTTCGTCGTATCAGTACAAGCTGCCCACTTTGACCTCAATCTCTCCTCTGCATGGCCCGACGACCGGCACTACGCTCACCTTTACTGGCACGAACTTTGGCACGACTGCAATGGGAAGGACGTTCTACATCGCCGTCTCTGGTGCTGCCCAAATTCCCCTCACAGTCACGTCTTCGTCGATGACAGAAGTCGTGGGCACTATCGGTGAGGGTGTGGGTGTCGATCTTCCGTTTGGTGTCTACGCCGCGTACACTGATCAGCAGGGCGCTCTGCAAAACCGTTCTTTGGCGACTTCATTGCTCTTTAGCTACGACACTCAAACCGTCACAGCGATCACGTCCGCCTCGTGTGTCGCTACTGCTGGGAACACCAAGGTCACCGACTGCCCTGTCCTCGCGGATGGTGTTGACATTACAATCGCGGGAACCAACTTTGGCCCTGTTGGCCCTCCGTGGGCCTCGCCTCAAGTGTTAGTCGGGAGCACTCCGTGTACGGTAAGCACGTGGGTCCACACGTCTATTGTGTGTCGCATCAAGGGCCTCGTCGGTTACGACTTGGACGTAACAGTCCAGCAGAGCTCGCGCAGCGTTGTGTTCGCCGGCAGCGTGTCGTTCAAGGGCCCCAGGCTGACAAACATTATTTCGCCCGTAGCGGGATCTCTTGCCTCTACAGTTCTCCCCACCGTGGTCACCATCGCCGTTGAAGACGCCCCAGCGCCATTTGACTCGATCAGTGTCACCTTTGGTCCCACGTCGGACCATGCTCAGTTTGTCTGCGCATTCCAGCAGTTCACGCCGGGCTCACCCTCAACGCTCCAGTGTCAGGTGCCGCCGGGCGTCGGCAAAGACCTTGCCTTCGTCGCGCGCTTCAATCTAGCAGGTGGTCTCTATCAGATCAGTCAGCCTTCAAGCGGAACTGTGTCTTATCCCTCCCCTCTTATCGTTGACTCGACGCTTGCAGCCTACTCGAGCCCCAGTGCCAAGACAGACTCCCTGATTGGTACCGTTTCTCAGGGTCAGCTTGTTGTTTTTGACGTGGATCATGTTGGCGTTGACGCCTCATTGATCCGTGTCTACTACAAGAATGCTGCGTTTGATGAGGAGTGTACCGGTGTCGCGTTTTATGGCGCTGCCAACGCTCTTTTGCCCAACCGTCGGACCATTCAGTGCGCGACAGCTGTGAGCCCTGGTTCACCACAGGACGGATATCACTTCCGCGCCATGGTTCTTAACCAGCTGACGGCAGATTCAAACTTTGTGTATGCTTACCCGGAGCCTCCTGCCGTCAGCAGTGTTACTGCGCCTGCGGGTAGCTGCACGCCAAGCATTACTGCTGGCCTTCCCTCGGTCACAGACTGCGTGACCAATGGTGGGTTTGTCCTCACCATCACGGGGTCAAAGTTCCCTGCGTCCGGTGCCGGTGTCCGTATCGGCTCGTATGACTGCCCTATCATCTCCAACACTCAAACACAAATTTTGTGCACAGTCGCGCCCGGCGTCGGTCGCGACCTCCCGGTCGTCGTCAGCTCTGGTAGCACATTTTCAACTGCGCAACGCCTTGTCTCGTTTGCCGGACCTGCTCTCGTCAGCGTCACGGGTTGCTCTGCTGGCGCAACGACTGCAACGACCGTTGACTGCTCTCGAACTGACATGCCTCGCCCTATCATCACTATCTCTGGCGCAAACTTTGGTCCATCGGGCGCGACGGTCTACATCGGCGACAATACCGTGGCTGTCACACACAATGCAGCGAATCCGAACGGCATTGTCACATTCCCGCTTCCCGTCGGCTTCGGCGTGTCTCGCAATGTGCTTCTCGTTCAGGCGGGTGGCAGTTCTGGGTCTGGCGTCTCGCTAAGCTATGTCAGCTGCCCCATCGGCACCCACGAGACGACATCGACGGCTTGTGAGGCGTGCCAACCTGGCTATTTCGCTGGCACTGTCGGCAAGGCCGCATGTGATCCGTGCAGCCCTGGCACTTTCCAGCTCACTACTGGCCAGACTTCCTGCAACAACTGCCCTCTTGGCCGCTATAGCGCGCAGCTTGCCCGTACCACGGAGTGTGATTTCTGCGCCGCCGGCTACACCGCCACATCGCCAGGCGTCACTCAGTGCACCGCCTGCAGTGCCGGTCGGTACCGTGCTGTGGGCGACGCATCGTGCCAAGCGTGTCCTGCAGGCACACATGCTGAGTTTATCACCGCGTCAGTCCGGTGCATTGCATGCGAGCAGGGCAAGTTTTCGATTGCCGGTTCTGTCACGTGCAATGACTGCAGTCAGGGTACTTATTCCGCTGCGAGCGCGACAGTATGCACCAAGTGCCCCGTCGGCCAGGCACAGCCTCTGACAGGCCAGTCTGGGTGTGTCAATTGTGTGGCTGGTACCTACATGCCCGACCTTGGTCAGGGTCAGTGCCTGCTTTGCAGCGATGGTACATACTCTGCCAGTGGGTCCTCGGCGTGCACAAACTGTGCCCGGGGCAAGTTCTCCGCCAAGGCGCCCACTGACGTGGTTGGTCCCACCACGTGCACGGACTGCGCCATCGGTTTTTATGCCGAGAACCTCGGCCAGGGCCAGTGCACCCGGTGCCCTGCCGGCAAGTACAACAACAACACGGGCCTCTCTGCATGCACGAGCTGCGAGACGGGACGCTACGGCGCGACGCCTGGGCTTACGGTCTGCACAGACTGCGACTACGGCACATACCAGGACGTCACGGGCACTGCCGTCTGCAAGTCTTGTGAACCGGGCCGCTTTATCCAGTATCGTGGCCAGACCGTTTGTACGCAGTGCGCCCGTGGTCAGTACACCGATGTATCGGGGCGCTCGACGTGCTCCGACTGTGTCGCTGGTCGGTATGCTGACAATGTCGGTACGCCTTCGTGTATTCCGTGTGGCTCTGGTACATACTCCAGTGGCCCTGCTGCCTCGTCGTGCACGCAGTGTTTGCCTGGTACGGCTGCATTCCGTGTGGGCGAAAGTCTGCTGACTGGTTGCACGCAGTGCGAGGCTGGCAAGTTTGCCGCTGATGTCGCCCAGGCCACGTGCACTGACTGCCCCGTCGGCACTATTTCCGTCAGCTCGGGCCGCACAGTATGCTCGAGCTGCAATGCTGGCTCCTACAACGACGAGCTTGGCCGTTCGGTCTGTAAGTCGTGTGCTCCCGGCGAATTCTCTCAGTCAGGAGCGAGCAAGTGTGAAGGCTGCCCCTCGGGACGTTATGTTCTTGGTGCTAGCGCCAGCCAGTGCACAGACTGTGCCTCAGGTCGCTACAGCTCAGCACCTTCGAGCACCGTCTGCACTGACTGTGCCGCTGGTCGCTTTATGGCCATTCCTGGTCAATCTTCGTGCACCGAGTGCCCTGCTGGTCGTTATTCCTCTGGCCCTCGCCCGACCGTGTGCAGCCTCTGTGCTGTGGGCAGGTACCAGACGCAGCCGGGTCAGTCCACGTGCATCGACTGCGATGCTGGCTACTTTGCGAGTGCGGCCGGCCAAGCCTCGTGTCAGCCTTGTGCGCGGGGCGAGTACTCTGATCTGCCAGGCTCCAACCGCTGTAAGTCGTGTGACGTCGGCAAATTTGCTGCTTATGAAGGGCTCGGGTCGTGCACCGACTGTGCTTCGGGCACCTACGCACCCACTGCTCGGCTCTCCAGCTGTCTTCCTTGTCCCGCAGGCTCTTTTAACGCCGGTCCGGGTCTCTCGACCTGCACGTACTGCGGTGTGGGCACGTATCAACGTGACCCCGGCACGACAGTGTGCAACAACTGCGATGCTGGGCGTTATGCGCCTTCTCTCGGCCTCCACGACTGCATTGCGTGCAAGTCCGGAACATACCAGGATGAGTCGGGGCGGTCGGTCTGCAAGCGGTGCAATGTGGGCACATTCTCCAGCGTTTCAGGGCAGGCATCATGCACAAACTGTACCACTGGTTCGTACGCTCCAGCCCAAGAGGCTGTTACATGTCTCTCTTGTCCTCGTGGCTCGTATCAAGATCAGCCGGGTCAGAGTGACTGCGTGCGGTGCTCCGTCGGAACTGTCCAGCCAACTACGGGGCAAAGCACGTGCACTCAGTGCGCTGAAGGCTCCTACCAAGCTGAGTCTGGGCAGGGCTCGTGCACTCTTTGCCACTCTGGTTCCTACCAAGACGAGACTGGCAAGACTTTGTGCAAGCCCTGTCCTGCGGAAACGTACTCTGTTCTGACAAACACTTCGTCCGGTGCAACATTTTGCACCCCTTGCCCGTCGGGCAGCTCCCAACCCAGTGAAGGGCAGGCGATGTGTAACCTGTGCGCCCCTGGAACGTACACTTCGTCGACCGGCTGTGAGCTTTGCCCGCGTGGCACCTTCCAGGATACCGCCGGTGCTACTTCATGCACTGACTGTGCAGCTGGTCGGTATGCCCCTGAGACTGGTATGCTCGTGTGCTTGCAATGTGGTATTGGCACCTTCAACACTGGTACGGCGTCGACGGCGTGCCAGCAGTGCCAACCTGGTGAGTACCAAGACAACCCTGCGTCCACGTCGTGCAAAACTTGCGCTGCCGGTAGCGTGACTGCGAGTGCTGGCCAGGCAGTCTGCGGCCCTTGCGCGCGTGGCACATACGATGCCGTGCCTGCATCGGACACAACGACTCCTCGTACGCGCTGTACGCTTTGCGCCGAAGGCACGTACCAGGACGGCTCTGGTTTCACCACGTGCAAGAACTGCGAGCGTGGCCGTTTCTCGGCCAACACTGGCCAGGTTGACTGTCTCAACTGCCCTCAAGGCAAGTACACCAACGTGTTCGCGACGACGACATGCACAGAGTGTGAGATCGGCCGTTATGCCGATGAGCCTGCCGAGACCCAGTGTATTCAGTGCCAGCCAGGTCGCTTTGCGCCGGAGACTGGTTCGTTTGCCTGTGTCAACTGCCCTGCGGGCAAATACCAAGATACTGCAGAGCAGTCTGCGTGCATCGATTGCCCTAATGGACGCTACATCGGTGTCAGTGGCCGCTCCATGTGTGACGAATGCCCGCCTGGCACGTATACCAGTGGCTCTGGTCTGACTGCCTGCAACAATTGTCCTCCAGGCGAGTACTCTGACACATTTGGCGCCATGGCATGCACTGCATGCACGCCGGGTACTTTCCAGACCTCTCCCGGCAGCTCCTTCTGCAACAATTGCTCTGTTGGGCGTTTCTCGCCCCTTTCTTACGCAATCACTTGTTCGTCGTGCGCTCCTGGCACGTACACTGAGACAGAGGGCAACAGTGTTTGTACTGACTGCGAGACTGGCCGCTACCAGTTCAGCTCGGGTCGGTCGACCTGCGACTACTGCGCTCCCGGCTCCGCTAACTCTCAAACACGCCAGACAAAGTGCGCTCTCTGCAACTCTGGCTACTACTCCGCTAACCCGGGTCAGGTCGAGTGTGATCAGTGCGACCCAGGCTCGTACTCGCTTCAGATCGGTTCCATGGGTCCTACGAGTTGCACCGCTTGTGCGGTGGGGCGTTACCAAGTTTCTTTCGCTCAGAGCACGTGCCTGCCGTGTCAGCCCGGTCGCTTTGCTAGCTCTCCTGGTACTATCTCGTGTGACCAGTGCGACTTGGGCGAGTATACCTCGGTGTCTGAAAGCGCGTCGTGCACACAGTGCAGCGCAGGCTCCTACACTACCAAGCTGGGCTCCATGGTTTGCACAGAATGTGGTGTGGGCTTCATCAACAGTGCCCCCGGCAGTACTGGCTGCACTGCCTGCCCCGCCGGTACCTACCAGGCTGGCTCTGGTCGGTCCGTCTGTCTTGCTTGCACTCCTGGCAACTATCAGCCAGAACCCGCGCAAAGCTACTGCCTCGCCTGTCCTCTTGGCACATTTAGCAACGCTGACGGAAAGTCGTGCTCACCCTGTCCTGTCGGTACATTCAATGATCGTTCTGGCAGCAGCGAGTGCACGGCCTGCCCTGCGGGTTCGTACCAAACTGACCCTGGCCAGGCGCAATGCAAGCAGTGCAACCCGGGCTTTTACACCAACACGCCACGGGCTGTGAGCTGTGTTGCCTGCGAGATTGGCAAGTCGCAGCCCTTTGCTGGTGGCGAGGGCTGCCTTGCTTGCGCTGAAGGCACCTACAACGCCGACCCGGGCCAAGCTCGCTGCCTCGCTTGTCCGCCGGGCATGTTCAACACGGATATTCAGTCCACGACGTGCTCGACCTGCAAAGCTGGCAAGTATCAGGCTGTGCAAGGTGCGACGGCGTGCACCAACTGCACTGCTGGCTACTACTCGGCTGACAGTGCCGTTGAGTGTACATTCTGCGACAATGGCATGGTCAACGAGCTCGCTGGCCAGGCGAAGTGCACGCTGTGCGACCCCAACTTTTCGCAGCCCAACCGCTTGGCCACCGAGTGCGAGTGCTTGCCGGGCTACTACCTTCCCGACTACACTCCCCTCACTAACCTAGGCCTCGAGCCCTACGTCAAGGGCACCAACGACTGGAAGTGTTATCCTTGCCCAACGGGCGCCGACTGTACCCTCCCTGGTAGCAAGTGGTCTGCGCTTCTCACTCTCCCAGGCTGGTGGCGTGCGACTAATGAGTCTGCTGAGTTCTATCGCTGCCTCAAGCCAGACTCGTGCCCTGGTGGACTTGCTCAAGCGAGCACTTACTCGACCACTAGTGGCTCTCAGTGTGCTGAGGGTCTCGAAGGCAACCTATGCAGCGCGTGCAAGCCTGGTCTCAAATCAGCCATCGGTGGCGGCTGTGAGCCGTGTCCAGATGACGCTGGCACCTATATTGTGATGATCATTATCATCGTCATCATTGTCGCGCTTCTCCTGCTTTCTATTTGGCTCCTCTGGAAGGCGGGTGAGGATACTCTCAAAAACGCCCAGGCCGCGCCCAAGCAGGAGGATGACATCACACAGGACGATGACGATCTGTATGAGGACTCCGACAACTCCAAGAAGACCAAGGGCGAGAAAAACGGGGATGGCGACGCCTCACTCGTGAGCGAGAGCCTGGACTCGGAGTCCGAGGCTGTGGTCATGGACAATATCGACCCTTACTCGGCCGAACACATTAACCGGATGCTTCCTGGGCCGCCGCTGCCTCCGCCCAACTTTACGTACAAGCTCAAGATTTTCATCACGTTCATCCAAATCGCGACGCACATTGGCTCAGGTCTCGAGATCCAATGGCCAAATACGTTCAAGTCGTTCGTCCAGTTCTTCGACTTTGCAAACTTCGACTACATTTTCAGCTCAATTACCTCGGCCGAGTGCTATGACGCTGTCAACTACTACTCCAACTACGTCGTCTTTGTTTGTCTCCCTGCTGCCATTATCCTCATCGTGATGGTATTCTGGATCATCCCGCGCCACTTCAACATGTTCTGCTTCCGTCATCAGGACGTTTACGCGCGCATGCGTTCCAAGATGCGGTCGTGGCTCATTATTCTCTACGCTCTTTTCCTGCTCTATCCTGTTGTGTCGAGCACGATTCTGAACCACTACGTGTGCAAGTCGATTCGCGACTCGCACTCTACCTACTCGTTCTTGCTTGTCGACCTTCGTGTCCCGTGCAAGACGTCTAGGTGGTGGCTGTTTGCCTACATTGGCATTCCTCTCATTGCGCTCTACCCAATCGGCATTCCGGCCTTCTTCTTCTTCCTCCTCTACGCTCACAAGAACCGCTTGCACATGAACCAGGTCCAGGCCCAATTCGGTTTCCTCTACGCTGGTTACCGCGACGAAGCCTGGTGGTGGGAGATTCTGGACTCGCTTCACAAGCTTTTCCAAACGTCTATCCTCGCTTTCTTCCCTGTTCGGGTTCAGCTGGCCGTCGGCATGGGCGTGGCCATCGCCTACCTCTTGGCTATCCTCATTCTCAATCCTTACCTGCGTACAGAAGACGACGCACTGGCCATGCTGTGCCAGAATTTGATCTTCTTGATCATGCTGGCCGGCTACTTCTTCCAGCTTCAGGGGTCTACCGAGCTGTCGACTTCGGAGGACGTTGGCATGACCATCTCGCTTCTCGCGGCTGCGTCTATCTTCCTCGCCGCCTTTGTGTACTACCTTTTCCGCGCCATTGCGCTCATGGTCATCTCGATGCGCAACAAGTACTGCCCGAAGAAGGCGCCGCCGAAGGATCTGGAGCCCCTGCAGCCTGACGCTGAGGAGGACGAGGAGGTGCTGGATGAAGAGGCTTTCACTTCAGACGACGATGAAGCGTCGGCAGACAACAACGGTATGGGTGGTGCCGAGACTGAGCCTTCTGACAACTCTGACGAAGTTGATTTTGGTTCGGACGACAACGACTCTGAGGGGCACAATGAATCAACCCCTGAGGAGTCTGGATAAGCGCGCCGACGTGCTCAAGTCTCTCGCCATTTCCTGCCTCGACGATCAATTATGACGCGTTGCGCGGACTTGCTTGTGTGACTGACTACTCGTCGCGGTCCGCCAAGTTCGGTGCGTTGTCTATATCCGGATGTCCTTTTCTTTGCTGTTCATTCTTACGTGTGTTCTTTTGTTCATCAATGTGTCCCTGCATGGTTGTATGTGTTTGTTTTTATGCTATATTTGTGCGAGTTGTTTGTTTTTTTCGTTTTTTGTCGGAAAGTCTCTTTTCCGTCGGCCTCTCGGGGCCTAATACATCAGATTCACC
>Ga0256873_1000073_pt1 | contig 14927 bp, 1 predicted proteins | sample MC6MC0416MT_FD_190198 | JGI IMG/M metagenome (GOLD analysis project Ga0256873, IMG submission 190198) | Metatranscriptome of enriched soil aggregate microbial communities from Iowa State University, Ames, United States - MC6-MC0416-MT... | ecosystem: Environmental > Terrestrial > Soil >...
AGGTGGGTTGGTGGAGGGCAGCTGACCACAGTGAGACCGCCACGGAACGGACTGGCGTGTGCCTCTGCCGCACCACCGGGGCTGACTGGCTGCCTGTCACTGACCCCTCCTTCAGCGCGTATCGTCGCGGTGTTCACCACGATGAGCAGCGAGGAGGATCCGTCCTTGATCTCAGCCGCCACTGATGGCGCCGGTGCAGTGGGCAGTGCGGACGGCGGTCCGGCTGGCAGTCCGACCGCCGCCGCCGCTGGACCCGCCGCCGTCGATCCCGCGCTGCTCGCGCAGCTGCAGCAGCACATCGTCAACAGTGTGCCGCCGCTCGTGCAAGGGAATGCAGCAGTGCTGCAACAATACATTGGAACGAAGGAGACGGATGCTGTTCTCCAGGCATTCCTGAGCGACCCCGCGACGTTCACGCTGCTGGTGCACAAGCGTGTGGCCAAGTCCGCCGTGGCCGCGTCGGCCTCGGCAGCGGATGGCAGCGCCGCGGCGTCGTCCTCGGCGTCGGCGGAGAGCGGCGCGAACGATCCCACGCTTGAGTCGTATTCGTTCGACCTGCACCACAAGCCCCCGTCGTCCTCCGAGAAGGAACGCGTGGCGGGCACGGTTGCCTTCATCAAGTCTGCGCCGACGCTGGACCCCGCTGGCGCGCCGCTCAGCGCGCAGCTGCTCACCGTCAGCGTCAACGAGAGCCACCTCTTCGAAAGCATGCTGGCATACGTGCGACACGTGTTCCTGCCCTACTCGCGCGCATGGATGAGCGGCGGTGGCAGTGCGCCCGAGGCGGACAATGCGGCGGAGGAGGGCGCGCGCAGCGAGGCCGAGACGGCCGTGTACCGCGGCGTGAACCGCAAGCTCGGTGAGCTGGAAGTGGAGCTGCTGCGCTTCCAGGACCACATCGACATCCCTCACATCGTGCTGGACGTTCCCAAGCCGCTCGCCGACTTTGTGCGCGCGCAGCGTGCGCAGGGCGTGCTGTCCCCGCGCGTGGAGGATCTGGGCCCGCTGGCATCGGACCCCGCGTTCCTGAACGACATTCAGCGTCAGCTGAACGAGTGGAAGAAAAGCATCGTGCGCGTGACGAAGCTGCAGCGTGACGTTGCGTCGGGCTCCACGCTGCAGGAGGTGATGTTCTGGATCGCGATGGAGCGCGCCGTCAACGCCATCTACGACAGCAAGGAGAGCGTGCCGGTCGAGCTCGCGTTCAGCGTGCTCAGGCAGAACAAGCGATTCCTGGCCACGACAGGATTCATGCAGGACGTGGGATTGAGCGAGGAGGGTCGCGACAAGGATCGCGTGCACCGCTACGCCGCATTCCTGCGCGACCTGCCCATCAAGCGCCTGCTGAGTGCCACGGATCTGGCCGAGCTGATCCGCGCGCTCGAGCTCCTCTTCAGCCACCTCAAGCAGATCCGCCGCAGCGAGTACCCCCTGTCCCGCTGCGTGTCTCTCGTGCACACTTGCCTTTCGCGCGACGTTGTGTCTCAGGTGCAGACGCGCATCCTGTCGTCGAGTAAGCTGATGCGCATGCCCTACGCCGACTTCGTGCACGCCACCGCGGGATTCGACGAGCTATTCGCGGTGTGGGCCACGAAGGCAGCGGAGTTTGCCGACATGGTGCGTCAGCTGGCCAAGAAGACCGGCGAGAACCTGTCGCAGCTGAAGCAGCCCTATGCCGAGCTTGACGACCTGCGCGTGCGCATCAGCGACATCCGCAAGCTGCGCAAGGAGCACGAGGAGCTGCGTCTGGTCGTCACGTCCACGCTCAGCAACGACGTGGCCAGCAAGCAGTCGGCGCTCACGCAAATCCATGAGGCCTACGCGTTCTTCAGCGCGGACGACAGCGCCGACGGACGCCCGCAGAGTGGCAGCAGCGGTGGCGTCAACGTGCTGAGCATCACCCCCGACGGTAAGCAGGCATTCAACGAGGCGATGCAAGCGTACAGCCGCAAGATCGACGGCGTGGAGGCCGAGCTCGAGTCCAAGATCCGCGAGTTCCTCGACCGCGCCAAGGACGACAGCAATGAGCTGTTCCGCGTGGTGGCCAAGTTCAACCCGCTGTTCGTGCGCCCGCGCATCCAGTCCGCTATTCGCAGTTACCAGGAGCACCTGATCCTCACTGTCAAGAAGGACATTGACGCGCTGCAGCACAAGTTCAACAACAAGATGGCAGCTCAGGAGGCCAGGCGCATGGCGGGTGTGCTGCGCGACCTGCCGCCGGTCAGCAGCATGATCATCTGGGCCCGACAGATCGAGCGACAGCTCAACCTCTACATGGCGCGCGTGGAGAGCGTGCTAGGAAAGCAATGGAACCACCACTTCGAAGGTCGCCAGCTCAAGCGCGACTCCGACGACTTCCGCGCGAAGCTCAAGCCCATCCGCCTGTACCAGCAGTGGCTGGTGCGGCAGCAGGAGCGCGTGGCGGAGCTGCAAGTGCGTGGCCCTATCTTCCGCGTGTCTGCCACGGCCAAGCAGGTGTCGCTCGGCGTCAACTTCGATCGCGCGCTGCTGACCCTGTTCAAGGAGGTGCGCGCGCTTCAGCGCATGGATTGCAAGATTCCCTTCGACATCATCACGGCGGCGGATGAGGCGCGACAGAACTACCCCTTCGCCATGCGACTGGAGGAGGTGCTGCGCATCTATGCGCGCACGTGCGCGAAGCTGGATGCGTCGCGCCACCTGGCCTTGCTGGGCGCCGGTCACAAGCGCGCGATGCAGGAGTCGATTGCCCGCGGCATCGGCCTGCAGTGGCTGGATTCGCAGGTGAAGGCGTACGTGGACCAGCTCGCCACGCAAACTGTCGAGTTCCAGGATCAGATCGACGAACTGGAGGTGTGGGTTGACACCGCTGAGCGCGCCGTGCACAATCTGTCCACGATGCTGCCCGAGCCTGCGCAGCTCAAGGCCACCCTGGCCGATGTGCAGACCATCATCGACACGCTCGACAAGCGCGGATTCTCGAATCTCGACGAATACATCGCGCAGATCGATGGCAAAGTCGAGGCCATTCTCGCGGAGCGGACGCAGCTGCTTGTGCAAGCCTACACGCTCAGCCTGGACCGCGAGTACGACGAGCAGGGCAACATGCTTCCGGCGCCGCGCACTGCGCAGGACGATGCGCAGGATGAGGAGGACGAGGAGAGCGCGGCCGCATCGGCACGCAAGACTCTGCAGTCCATGGTGGCGCTGATGCACACGGGCGGCGTGCGTCATGAGATTCTTATTCGCAACCAGGTGCTGGCGGTGGAGCCCGCGCTGGACACGTCGCGTCTGCAGCTCGTGCGCCACCTGCACATGGTGCTCAGCGTCATCGTCGATCTGCCGCGCCTGCGCACATCCTCTCTCACGGTCAGCGAGGTGAGCGGCGTGAAGGGTGGAGTGGGCGCGGACGACAAGTCGCGCGGTGTGGGCTCCGACGAGAGCAACTACCGCTCCGTGCTGAGCCGTCTGCCCACGGGCGTGCTGCAGGCGTGTCTGCTCGCGATCGAGAGCAAGATGTCCCTTGCGTCCTCGTACGTGCAGAGCTGGATGTCGTACCAGGCCCTGTACGACATGGATATGGAGAGCGTGGTGGCGGAGTTGGGCACGTCGCTCCCCAAGTGGGAGGCGCTGCTCATCGACATGAAGGCGGCGCGCGCGTCGTTCGATACCAGCGCAACGCGTAAGCGCTTCGGACCGATCGTCATCGAGTACGGCAGCGTGCAGGCGAAGGTCAACCACAAGTACGAGCAGTGGCACAAGTCGATCCTGCAGCGCTTTGGTGCGTTGCTCGGCGACGCGCTGCTGTCCTTGTTCGGCACCCTGCGCGCCGGTCGCGAGTCTCTCGAGAAGCACACGTTCGACGTGTCGAGCACCGGTGACATCGTCGAGTCCGTGACGCTGCTGCAGGGCCTGACGCGCAAGGCGAAGGTCTGGCAGTCTGACCTGGCGCACCAGGCGACGTTGGAGAAGCTGCTGCAGCGTTCCCGCTACGCCTTCCCGCCTGAGTGGATGTACGCCGAACGCGTGCAGGGCGAGTGGTCGTCGTTCGAGCAGATCCTGTCGCGCAAGTCTGGCAAGATGGCCGAGCAGACCGCGCTGATCGCGCAGAACATCGCGGCGGAGGACGCGTCGCTCGAGGCGCGCATCAAGACCTTCGCCGACGAGTGGAAGGCGAAGCGACCGGAGAGCGGCGACATTCCTCACCAGGTGGCGCACCAGACCCTGCAGACCTTCGAGGCGCAGCTGGCCAAGCTCGAGCAGGACTACGAGAAGCTGCACGCAGCCAAGAAATCCCTGGCGCTCGACGGCAGCGGAGCGGGCGCACCCGAGAGCCCCCGCCTGGTGCCCATCCGCGAGGAGCTCAACGGCCTCAAGGAGACGTGGTCTGCGCTGCGCGTGCTGTGGCTCGAGCTCGACGATCTTGCCAGCAAGCCGTTCCGCGAGCACACCGACCTCCGCAAGGCGCTTACTCGTCTGCAGGGCGAGCAGACCAAGCTTCCCAACCACATGAAGACCTACAAGTCCTTCGAGTTCCTGCGCAACACACTCAAGGAGCGACTGGCGCTCAACGCGCCGCTCAAGGAGCTGCAGTCGTCCATGCTCAGACCCAAGCACGAGAAGATGATTCTCAAGGAGCTCGGACTGGCGCACATCGCATGGGCCGACCTCACCGTCGGGCAGCTGTGGGCCATCGACCTCAAGGCGCACAGCAAGGCGCTGCGCAACATTCTGGACACGGCGCAGGGCGAGTCCGGTCTGGAGAACTTCCTGCAGGAGCTCAAGGACCAGTGGGAGGCCACGCGCCTGGAACTGGTGGACTACAAGCAGGGGCGCAACCTGCTCATCCGAAACTGGGAGCCACTGTTTGCGCAGCTGGCTGACCGACTCAGCGACCTCAGCGGCATGAAGCAGTCACCCTACTTCAAGGCATTCGAGGCCGATGCCCTCCGCTGGGAGTCCAAGCTGAATGCCGCGCAGTCCATCTTCGACGTGTTCATCGACGTGCAGCGTCGTTGGCTGTCCATGTCTGGAACTTTCGAGGGCTCTGCCGACATCCAGGTGCAGCTCGCCACGCAGTTCAAGCGCTTCCGCACGTTCGACAGAGACTTCACGCGCCTCATGCGCGACATTCACAAGGATCCCGCACTGGAGCCATGGGTGCGCGAGGAGAGAGCACTGTTGCAGGAACTCACGCAGTACGCAGACACGCTCAACAATATTCAGAAGGCGCTGGGTGAATACCTGGAGAAGCAGCGCGCAGCCTTCCCCCGCTTCTACTTCCTCGGAGACGAGGCGCTGCTGGAGCTGGTGGGCAATGCCAAGCAGCCGATCAAGGTGATGGCGCACTTGCCCAAGCTGTTCGCAGGCATCGCCATGCTGGGTTTGACTGGCGATGACCAGCGCACGGTGGTGAGCATGATCAGCAGCGAGGGCGAGGTGGTGCCGTTCCAGCAGCCCATCGTGGTGACGGACGAGTCCAGCGTGCACTCGTGGCTGTCGGCCGTGCAGTACCAGATGCGCTACACCCTGGCCATGCTGCTTGAGCGCAGTGTGGAGCAGATTCTGCGCTTCGACGGGGACGAGAACGTGTCGTACGATCGCAGCAGCGCCAACTACGAGCGCACCGTGAGCGCTTTCTTCGGGTGGGTCGACCAGTTCCCCGCGCAGATCGTCATTCTCTCCACGCAGGTCTACTGGTCCCAGTCGGTGGAGTCTGCGCTGGATGGCACAGCGAAGGCGGGTGCAGCGCTGCAGCTCGTTCTGTCGCGCATTGAGAGCACTCTGGAGTTCCTGGCCGACCGCATCCTCCATGCAGACATCACGCCCGCAGCGAGGAAGAAGTACGAGCAGCTGATCACGGAGAAGGTGCACCAGCGCGATGCCACCCGCAAGCTGATCGCCGACGGCGTACAGCACAGCGCAGATTTCGCGTGGCTGGCTCAGGCGCGCTTCTACTTCACGCCGCTGCACAAGCAGATCGAGCTGGAGAAGGCGGCCGGGTCCAAGGCACTGCTCGCCGCGGGCGACGAGGCCGCGCCGCCGGTGATGCGCTGCCTCCAGATCCGCATTGCGCGCTTCAAAACGGATTATTTCTGGGAATACCAAGGAGTTTGTGAGAAACTCGTGCAGACGCCGCTGACTGACCGTGCGTTTTTCACTTTGGGCGAGGCGCTGCACATGCGCCTGGGCGGCAACCCGTTCGGACCGGCCGGCACGGGCAAGACGGAAACGGTGAAGGCGCTGGGCGCGCTTCTGGGCCGCATGACGCTTGTGTTCAACTGCGACGAGGCGTTTGATCTTCAGGCCATGGGCCGCATCTTCGTCGGTCTGTGTCAGTGCGGCGCGTGGGGCTGCTTCGACGAGTTCAACCGCCTGGAGGAGCGCATCCTGTCCGCCGTGTCGCAGCAGATCCTGACCATTCAGGTTGGACTGCGCGAGAACAAACACACCATCGCGCTGCTCGACAAGCAAGTGAAGCTCAACCCGTCCGTGGCGCTGTTCATCACGATGAACCCCGGCTACGCAGGACGCAGCGAGCTTCCCGACAATTTGAAGCAGCTGTTCCGTGGCATGGCGATGACGCAGGCGGACAAGCTGCTGATCGGCCAGGTGTTGCTCTACGGCAACGGATATTCCGCCGCCGAGGAGCTGTCGGGCAAGGTGGCGCTGCTGTTCCAGCTGTGCGAGGCACAGCTCAGCGCGCAGTCGCACTACGACTTCGGACTGCGCGCGCTCAAATCCGTGCTGCGCAGCGCGGGTAACCTCAAGCGCGCCTTCATCGCCGGTGCTGCGGCGCGCCGTGCGGCCGAGGAGGCGGCTGAGAAGAAGGAGGCTGAGGAGCAGGACGAGAAGGGCACGCCGCATCCGAAGGTGAAGAAGAGCGCGGCCGAGGAGGAGCAGGACCTGCTCGTGCGCTCCATCTGCGCCACTGTGGCACCGAAGCTGGTAGCGGCCGACTTGTCGCTGTTCTCCACGCTGGTGCGCGCTGTGTTCCCTGGCGCGCAGCTGCACAGTCCCACTGATCCCGCCCTGCGCGCCGTCGTCGCGCAGCTATGCGCTCAGCCTGAACACAGCCTGGAAGAGAGCGCGCTGTGGATCGACAAGATTATGCAGCTGGCTGAGATTTCGTCCATTCACCACGGAGTCATCCTCGTCGGAGGAGCGGCCACAGGAAAGACGAGCTCCCTGTCTATCCTCCGCCTTGCGCTCGAGCAGACCAGTGGCCGCAAGATCAGCACGTATGTGATCGACCCTAAGGCTTTGTCCAAGGAGGATCTGTACGGCGCGCTGGACCCGACGACGCTGGAGTGGCGCGACGGAGTGTTCACGGCCATTCTCAGGAAAATCCTCGACAACGTGCGCGGCGAACAGAGTCGGGATCACTTTATCACCTTCGATGGCGATGTTGACCCTGTGTGGTGCGAGAATCTGAACAGTGTGCTCGACGACAATAAGCTCCTGACGCTGCCGAACGGTGAGCGACTGGCTCTGACGCCCAATATTCGCATTTTCTTCGAAGTGCAGGACTTGAACCACGCCACGCCCGCCACGGTATCTCGCTGCGGAATGAGCTTCTATTCGCAGCAGGTCATCACCACGCCGATGATTCTGCTGCAGCGGCTGAGACTGCTGCGAACCGAGCAGCTGCAGCTGGTCAACGTGGCGACCAGCGTCTTCGCGCGCTGGAAGTCCACGCAGCTGCGCTGCGTGGAACTGCTGGAGCCTCTGTTCGGCCTGCAGCCTGATGACAAGAGCAGTCTCCCATCGTTGCAGGAATCCGTGCAGACGAACTTCGTGCTGTCCGCGCTGCACTGGGTGGAGACGCAGTGCGACCACATCATGACCTTCAGCCGCATGCAGGCACTCACCTCGCTCTTCTCGCTGCTCAAGGGAGCCATCGCGAAGGTGATTGCGTTCAATGACGAGCATGCAGACTTCCCGCTGTCGGACAAGCAGTGCGAGGCGTACCTGTCGCGCTTCCTGGTCTTCGCCACGCTGTGGGCGTTTGGCGGATCGCTCAGCTTGAAGAACCGCCTGCGCTTCTGCAGCGAATTGGTCAACGTTGTTCCTCCGAGCATTCCGCTGCCTGACACGTCCAAGAGCGCGCTGCTCGACTTCGAGGTGCGTTTGGACAGCGGCGAGTGGGTTCCCTACGAGGAGCGCGTGGATGCCATCGAGCTGGAGGCGCACAAGGTCGTTAAGGCAGACGTCGTCATCGACACGGTGGACACGGCCAGACACACGGACGTCATCAACGCGTGGCTCACGGATCAGAAACCGCTCCTTCTGTGCGGACCGCCGGGATCCGGTAAGAGCATGACGCTGACTGCTGTGCTGCGTTCTCTCCCCGAGTTCGAGCTTGTCACGCTGAACTTCTCGTCGACGACGACTCCGAAGCTCCTGCTGGACACGCTGTCGCACTACTGCAAGGTGGAGCGCACGCCTAACGGTCTGGTGATGCACCCCGTCATGCAGGGTCGCCACCTGGTACTGTTTTGCGACGAGATCAATTTGCCCGCAGTTGATCAGTTCCAGACTGTGCCCGTCATCACGTTCCTCCGACAGATCGCAGAGCACGGAGGATTCTGGCGCGCGGCCGACCTGGCATTCGTCAAGCTCGAGCGCGTGCAGTTCATCGGAGCGTGCAACCCGCCGACGGACGCCGGACGTGTGCCGCTGTCGCCGCGCTTCCTGCGCCACTGCCCGCTGCTGTTCGTCGACTTCCCGGCTGTGCCGTCGTTGCGCCAGATCTACGGCACCTTCAACCGCGCGCTGCTGAAGCTGGTGCCGGCGCTGCGTTCGCAGGCCGAGCCGCTGACTGAAGCCATGATCGAAGTGTACACTGCGTCGCAGGCGCGCTTTACCCCTTCGCCCACCTCCACTCCCTTCTCCTCGCCGCACTACATCTACTCGCCGCGCGAGCTCAGCCGATGGGTGCGCGCGCTCTACGAGGCGATGAAGCCGCCCACCGACGGAGGAGGCGGATACGACACGCCTGCGCTCACGGTCGACGCACTGGTCAGGCTGTGGCTGCATGAAGCTCTTCGTCTGTTCCAGGATCGTTTGGTGTTCGACGAGGAGCGCGAGTGGACGGACCGCTTGGTCGATACCGTGGCGCAAAAGTTCTTCCCGCAGGTCGACCACTCCACCGCGCTGGCGCGCCCTGTGCTGTTCTCCAACTGGCTGCACAAGTCGTACACGAGCGTGTCGCAGGCCGCTCTGCGCGAGCACGTGCAGACCCGTCTGCGCGTGTTCTACGAGGAGGAGCTTGACGTCAAGCTGGTGCTGTTCGACGAGGTGCTCCAGCACATCTTGCGCATCGACCGCGTGCTCAGGCAGCCGCTCGGACACCTGCTGCTCGTCGGAGTGTCCGGTGGAGGAAAGACGGTTCTGTCCAAGTTTGTTGCGTGGATGCAGGGCATGTCGGTGTTCCAGATCAAGGTGCACAAGTACTACACTGCGAAGGACTTCGATAAGGATCTTCGCTCCATTCTGACTCGCGCTGGTGTGAAGAACGAGCGCATCTGCTTCATCTTCGACGAGAGCAACGTGCTGGACACGGCGTTCCTCGAGCGCATGAACGCGCTGCTGGCATCGGGAGAGGTGCCGGGACTCTTCGAAGGGCAGGACTACACTGCTCTCATGGCAGACTGCAAGGAGACGTTCAGAAAGGACGGCTTGCTTGCGGACAGCGAGGAGGATTTCTACCGCCACTTCGTCGGTCAAGTGCAGCGCAACCTGCACATCGTGTTCACGATGAACCCGGCGAGCGACGACTTCTCCAACCGATCCGCAACGTCGCCCGCATTGTTCAACCGATGCGTGATCGACTGGTTTGCTTCGTGGAGCTCCGACTCTCTGTTCCAGGTGGGCTACGAGTTCACCAAGTCGTTGGATCTGGGCGACGGCGCGCTGGACGAGGGCGAGCACGCCGACGCTGACGAGCGCGCCGCGAAGTCGCCGACGATGTCGCCGCAGGACCAGCGCAATGCGGTCAGCACGGTGCGCGAGGCAGTTGTGTCCACGCTGGTGTTCGTGCACGAGAGTGTCACGGCGGCCAACGCGGCGCTGTCGGCAGCGCACGCAGGCGGAAGGAGCAGCCACGTCACGCCACGACACTACCTCGATTTCATCAAGCACTACGCCACTTTGTTCAACGAGAAGCGTTCTTCTCTCGAGGAGCAACAGCGCCATCTGAACACCGGTCTGCGGAAGCTGGCTGAGACGAGCGACGAGGTGCTGAAGCTGCAGTCCGCTCTGCAGGTGAAGGACGGTGAGCTGCGCGACAAGCGCAAGCTGGCCAACGACAAGCTCGAGCAGATCATGCAGGATCAGCGCGAGGCCGAGTCCAAGCGCGACATTTCGCTGCGCATTGGGGAGGAGATCAAGGGACAGGAGGAGCAGATCGCCAAGCGAAAGGAGGGCGTGGAAGCCGAGCTGATGTCCGCACGCCCGGCACTCGAGGAGGCTGAGAACGCTGTGAGGAGCATCAAGAAAGCAGATCTCGACACCGTGAGTCGTTTCCCGTCTCCTCCTCAGCCTGTGAAGTTTGCCCTGGAGGCCGTGTGCGTGATGCTGGGTGAGAGCGCGAACGACTGGGCGGATCTGAAGCGCGTGATCCGTCGCGCCGACTTCATCAAGTCCGTGATCAACTTCGACGTGACGCAGCTCACCGAGAAGACCAGACAGCATCTCATCAAGACCTACGTGCAGGATCCCAACTTCGCGTACGACGTCGTCAACAACGCGTCGAAGGCATGCGGACCGCTGGTCAAGTGGGTCACATCGACGATCAACTTCTCGCGCATCAAGAACAGCGTCGCGCCGCTCGAGGCGGAGCTGCGTCACGTGGCACAGGCGGCCGACGATCTCAAGCGCAAGCAGCACGAGCTGCAGCTGCTGCGCGAGGAACTCGGCGCGCGCATCGATCAGTACAAGAGCGAGTACGCGCTTTTGATCGCCGAGGTGGAGCGCATCAAGAGCGAGATGACGGCGGTGCAGACGAAGGTCGACCGCAGCATGGCGCTGCTGACCAATCTGGGCAGCGAGCGCGGACGATGGCAGCTGGACTCGGCGTCGTTCCAGACGCAGATCAGTACGCTGGTCGGAGACTGTCTGCTGTCGGCAGGCTTCCTCGCCTACGTCGGTTACTACGATGCGACGCACCGTCAGCAGCTGGTGGACCGCTGGCGCGACCGCCTGCGCGACCAGCACGTGCCGTACAAGCCCGACCTGAATCTAATCGAGTACCTGTCCACTCCGTCTCAGCGCCTCGAGTGGCAGTCGCATGGCCTGCCCGTAGACGATCTGGCGACTGAGAATGCGATCATGATGACGCGTGCCAATCGCTACCCGCTGCTGATCGACCCCAGTGGGCAGGGCACGTCGTTCCTCATGAATCAGTACAAGGACCGCAAGATTCTGCGCACCAGTTTCCTGGACGACGCGTTCCTCAAGGCGCTCGAGTCTGCGCTGCGCTTCGGTAATGCGCTGTTGGTGGAGGACGTGGAGAACATCGATCCCATCCTTAACAGTGTGCTGAACCGCGAGTACACCAAGCACGGCGGTCGCGTGATGATCACTGTCGGCGACAAGGAGATCGACTTCTCGCCCAGCTTCACCATCTTCCTCAGCACGAGAGACGCGAGCAGCCGATTCGCGGCCGATCTGTGCTCGCGCGTCACGCTCACCAACTTCTCCATGACGCCCTCGTCGCTCACGCTGCAGTGCATGAGCAAGATCCTGCGCGTGGAGCGGGAGGACATCGCGACGAAGAAGGCGGACCTGCTGCGACTGCAGGGAGAGTACCGCGTCAGACTGCGCGGACTGGAGGAATCGCTGTTGCAGGCACTCAACGGAGTCAAGGGAAACATCCTCGACAACGACAGCGTGATCGGCGTGTTGGAGACGTTGAAGAAGGAGGCGGCCGAGGTGACGTCCAAGATGAACGAGAGCGACAGCGTGCTGGCCGAGGTCGATGCCGTCTCGGACTCGTTCAGACCGTTTGCGCAGGCATGCAGTGCCATCTACTTCTCGCTCGAACGACTGGCGGACGTGCACTTCCTGTACCACTTCTCGCTGCCCTTCTTCTTAGCAATCGTCGACCGCCTGCTCACGCCGAGCAAGCCCGAGTACGCAGTGGAGGGACTGGCGGCTGAGAAGGAGCCGAACCGCCGCCTGGTTCTCCTCACCAAGGCGCTGTTTGAGCTCAGCTACGCGCGCGTGCGACGTGCGCTGCTCAACAACGACCACGGAGCCTATGCGATGCGCCTGGCACAGGTCGCACTGGAGAACAGCAATCTGCACGGAGACAGCGCGGCGCTCGACACCGTTGAGCTGGAGTTCTTCCTCAAGGGCACCACGTTCGGACTGGAGGCAGGCAAGGCAGCAGTTGCATCGAGCGAGACGCCTGCCGCTGCCGTGCCGGCTGAGCTTGGACTCGGTCGCGCGCAGAAGGAGGCGCTGGCCGTGCTGGGCAAGCTGCCTGCCTTCTCGCGTCTGCTGGCCCACATCAACGCACCTGCCAATCTGGCTGCCTGGCAGCGCTACCTGACGGCAGGTGGCAGCTCGGCGCCCGTCGTGCCCGATGTGCCCAGCGAGGACGAGTCGGCACCTGCTGCACCGTCTGCGGAGCTGGACGCTCTGTTCCCGCCTTCGGGCTGGGAGCTGCCTGCGTCCGGCGGCTCCCGCCACAAGCAAGTGTTCCACGCGCTGCTGGTTGCCAAGGCTCTGCGCAGCGATTTGGTCCCGCAGCTTGTATCCGTGCTCGTGCACAGCGTGCTGGGCGATCACTTCGGTGCGGAGAGCGCTGCGGGCATCGACCTGCACAAGATCGTGCGTGAGGAAGGCAACTCGCACACTCCGTTCCTGCTTGTATCCCGCCCGGGTTTCGACGCCTCGAGCAAGGTGGATGCCCTCGCCGTTGCGTTCAACGTGCAGAACAGCTACGCCAGCATGGCGATGGGCTCGCCGGAGGGCTATGCGCAGGCCGACGAGGCCATCAACGCAGCCATGAAGAAGGGAAGCTGGCTGCTGCTCAAGAACGTGCACCTCAGCCCGTCGTACCTCAACTCGCTGGAGAAGAGGTTGCACCGACTGGCCAGCACGGCGCACAACAACTTCCGCCTGTTCCTCACGGCGGAGCTCAGCGACAAGCTGCCGGCCAATCTCCTGCGCATGAGCAATCTGCTGATCTTCGAGCCGCCGCTGGGCCTCAAGGCGTCTCTGCGCCGCAGCTTCGCCGCACTGTCGCCGCAGCGCGTGGACCGTGCACCGGCCGAGCGTGGCCGACTGTACTTCCTCCTGGCGTGGCTGCACGCCGTGGTGCTTGAGCGTCTGCGCTACACGCCTGCCGGCTGGGCCAAGCCGTTCGAGTTCAGCGAGACCGACCAGCAGTGCGCTCTGGATGCCATTGATGAGTGGGTGGACGCGACGGCGGCCGGTCGCGCCAACGTTCCGCCCGCCAAGCTTCCGTGGGACGCCATCCGCTCCACGCTGGAGCAGGTGGTGTATGGAGGCCGCATCGACAACGCGTTCGACCAGGCGCGCCTCAAGGCATTCGTGCAGAGCATCTTCACGCCGCAGAGCTATGAGGCAGGACACGCGCTGGCAACGCGCGTCGACACGCGAAAGGAGGGCAACGGCGCGGCCGCCGTCTTCCAGCCGCTGCTTAGCATGCCGGAGGCCAGCACATACGAAGGATTCCGCGCGTGGATCGAGCAGATGGACGATTCTACCAACCCTGAGATGTTGGGACTGCAACCTACGGCGCAGCTCATGTTGTTGTCGCAGCAGAGCGAGCATCTCGCTGCGGGACTGATGGCCCTGCAGGACACGCAGGTGGAGGAGGTGGCCGAGGAGGTGCGCGGCGGCAGCGGCGGCGCCAAGTCCAATGCGGCTCCCGCGAGCTCGGTCGTGGCCGGCGATGCCGAGACCCGCCCCGCGTGGATGTCGCTGCTGGATGCGACGTTGGCTGCGTGGGCGGCGAAGCTGCCGACCGTGTCTGCGCTGGCCGAGAAGAATCTGGGTGGCAAGACGGCCCGTCAAGTGTCTGCCTCTGTGGGCGGTGCGCTGTCCGCTCAGGCGGCCGAGCTGGCCGAGTGGGCCACCAACCCAATCTACCGCTGCCTGCAGCGCGAGTTCACCATCCTGTCCAGTATGCTCGACACGGTGCAGTCGGACCTGACGGCGCTGCGTGACGTGCTGTCTGGCCGCGCCAAGCCCAACAACCACATCCGCGAACTGTTGGCCACTCTGCGTCGCGACGTGCTGCCGCGCGGATGGTACCGCGCTGGCATGCCCAAGGGCCTGGCACCTGGCGCATGGGTCGAGGATTTCTCGCGTCGCCTGCAGCAGATCGGCAAGCTGGTGGCACTGCACCCGCGCGAGTACGGCAGCGGCACGCCCATCTGGCTCGGAGGACTGCAGGCACCTGAGGGATTGGTGGCGGCCACGCGCCAGGCGGTGGCACATGCGCACTCGTGGCCGCTCGAGCAGCTTGAGCTGCGCGTGTCTGTGGGCGGCGCTGCTCCGCCCAGCGCCGATTCCTTCTCCTTCGAAGGTCTGGTGCTGTACGGCGCGCAGTGGAACAGTGCGGCTGGCACGCTGGCCATTGGCGGTCCGTCCGAGAAACTGAGCGTTGTTCTGCCGCAGGTTCGCTTCACCTGGGTGCATCGCGAGCAGCAGCAGCAGGCTTCTGCGTCCGCGGGCGGCGCTGCGGCGCGCGTGTCCGTGCCGGTGTATCTCGACGCGACGCGTCAGTCGTTCCTGTTCGAGGTGGCGCTGCCGCAACCGGACGAGCTGCAGCAGCAGAAGGACGGACAGCAAGTTTGGACCAAGCGCGGGTCGTGCATCACCGTTTGGTCCAGCGCGGGAAGCGCGGCGGAGTGAGTGCGCTCTTTGTCAGCACAAGTTGTGGTGCCTAATCTTTTCTCTTTCACACATTG
>Ga0256873_1000078_pt1 | contig 14710 bp, 1 predicted proteins | sample MC6MC0416MT_FD_190198 | JGI IMG/M metagenome (GOLD analysis project Ga0256873, IMG submission 190198) | Metatranscriptome of enriched soil aggregate microbial communities from Iowa State University, Ames, United States - MC6-MC0416-MT... | ecosystem: Environmental > Terrestrial > Soil >...
ACGACATCCTCGACGTCACCCAGACGCGCTTCGACGACGACTTTTACCAGTACCGCTGCAAGGTCAAGGAGCTCGACGGCCGCCTCGCCGCGGTGCTCTCGTCCGCGTTTGACGACTCTGCCACGATGACCGCGCAGTTCAAGCTCCTCGACTCGTTTGAGGGTCTGATTGAGCGTCCGATTATTAAGGACGAGCTCGACCGCAAGCACAGCCAGATGCTTAAGGCCTACCTCGCTGACCTCCTCAAGGTCCAGGAGCACTTCCACTCGTACCGCAACACGCCCTTCATCGACTCCAACATGCCCCCGGTCGCCGGCGCGATCGGCTGGTGCCGCAGCCTGCGCAACCGCATTACGGAGCCCCGCGATAAGCTGCAGTCCATCATTGACGGCAACGACTCAGAGGAGTCCAAGGAGGTGGTGCACTGCTACGAGGCGACGCTGCGCCAGTTGCTCGCTTACGAGACGGCCCAGGTCGACGCGTGGACTGCAGCCATCGACTCGGTCCAGGAGAAGCTCCGCCAGTCGGTGCTCGCCCGCGAGAAGGACGGCCGCCGGCTCCGCGTCAACTTTGACGACTCTCTCGTGCGCCTGCTCCGCGAGGTGAAGTACCTCCGCGGCTTTGGCATCCAGGTCTCGCAGCAGGCGACACAGATCTACGACAAGTCGCAGACCTTCCGCCAGCAGATCGGCAGTCTTACACAGATTGTCAACATGTACAACGAGATTGTCGAGACGCTGCTCCCATACGAGCAGCCGCTCCTGGAGAAGGACGTCGCGCACATGAACGAAGTCCTTGACAAGGGTCTGACCGAGTACCACTGGAAGATCCCCGCCGTGCCGGACTTTATCACCGAGGCTATGACCACCGTGAAGCAGGTCTATGGCACGGTCAAGGTGATGAAGAACAACTTTGCCTTTATCGAGAAGGTCATCATGGACTTTGCCAAGGAGCCCCTCGTGGAGCGCAAGAACAAGTCAATCTCGCCCGCCGACTTTGAGGAGAATCTAAAGAAGCTCTGGGAGTCGCGCTATAAGGTCCTGCAGCAGCACCACGAGTCCTTCACGGCCAAGGTCGACGAGACGCTCAAGACCCTCAACGCCAACAAGACGTCTGGCCACTGGCGCAAGTACATGGAGGCGGTGCAGGAGAAGATCCGCGACGGCCTCGTCCAGGCCATCATCAACTCGATCAAGTTTCTCACGGAGCAGATTGATCCCGTCGCGATCGAGAAGAACGGCATCCCACCGATGCTCGAGATCAAGCTGGGCTTCTATGCCAACGACGTGCTCTACAACGCCGACGAGTCGTCGTCGACGGCGACCAACGCTGCGGGCGCCGCTGCCGCCACCGCCAGCGCGGGCGTCAACGGCCCGACTGGTCTCATGCTCGGCCCTGCGGGCGGCTTCGGCATGTTTGGCCTTGGTCTCGACGACAAGGGCTCGCGCAAGACCAAGCGCGATGTCTGGCTCTACCTCACCGACTGGGTCGAGGGCTTCTTTGAGATTGGCAACAAGATCTCGCGCGCCGACAACTCGACCTACATTGGCGAGCTCAAGAAAACCGACAGCATCGGCCGCAGCCTCGGTGTGCTGAAGAAGTACTCGGAGCACAACCAGCGTGAGTGTGAGGGCCTCCGCCAGGAGTACATGCGCTTTGACCACCTGTACAAGCTCGACCGCAACGCCGAGTTTAACAAGTTTCTCCAGGCGGCAATTGCCAGCGCCAAGCGCGACGCCAACACTGAGTCCAAGACAGCCGCCGCGGCGGCCTCAACGGCGGCCCAGACATCGTCGTCGGCCGACGCCGAGGAGAGCCTGGACGACGACGAGTTCTCGTCCGACAGCAGCGACGTCGCTCTGCCGCTCGACAAGTTCGAGGAGAAGATCCAGTTCTACAAGAACCTCCAGGCCGAGATCTCCGAGAAGAAGAACGTCATCGAGATTGGCTTCCTCAAGATCAATGCGCAGCCCATTAAGCAGGCTCTCATCACGCTGTGCTCGCGCTGGATCTCGACCTACACGTCGTACCTGTACAATGAAGTGACGCGCAAGCTCACCATGGTCGAGACGCTCATGCGCCAGGTCTCAGACGGCGTCCAGGTAGACGTCAACGACGGCGACAGCGAGGCTCTCAAGCGCGTCCTCGGCTTCATCCACCAGGTGCGCTCCAAGGAGCGGTCGACCAGCAAGATGTTTGAGCCCCTGCGCGCGGCCGTCGCGGTGCTCAAGAAACACGGCAAGAGTCTCGACGAGCAGGAGCTTAAGCTCCTCTCTGAGGCCCCCATGAAGTGGGACTCTGTGGTCAACATGGTGTACAAGGTCAAGGAAAAGGTCAACGTGCTTCAGAACGACGAGGTGGACAAGATCAAGTTCAAGGTCAAGAACTTTAACCTGGAGCTGCTCGAGTTCCGCGAGCAGTTCAAGGACGAGGCGCCCTTCCACTACGAGGTCGAGGTCCAGGAGGCGTACGACGACATCTACACTTTCCATCGCCGCATCAACCAGATGGAGATCAAGGCTGCCAAGCTGACTGATCTCGAGAAGGTGTTCGAGCTCTCAGTCTCCAAGCACCTTGAGATCAAGAAGAACCGCGCCGAGAACAAGCTCCTCAAGCAGATCTGGGACATGGTCTCGATCGTCCGCACGACCTTTGCCGACTGGCGCAAGACGATGTGGAACAAGATTGACACCGACGTCCTCATCTCCGAGTCCAACAAGCTTAAGCGCCAAATCGCCATGCTGCCCGCCGAAGTCCGCGCGTGGCCCGTCTACGAGGGTCTTGTGCTCGAGGTCAAAAACCTCAGCGTCGTACTCCCCATGGTCGACCTGCTCCACTCGCCGTTTATGCAGGACCGTCACTGGGACCAGATCAAGAAGGCCACGCACAAGGACTTCAACAAGGACGACAACTTCTGCCTCGCCGACCTGCTCGAGCTGGAGCTGCACAAATACGTCGACGACGTCGAGTACATTGTCGAACTAGCTAAGAAGGAGGCCAACATTGCGTCGCAGCTCGAGAAGATCGACATCAAGTGGGCCAGCCTCAAGCTGGACTTTGGTGTGCACCCCAAGAAGGCTGACCTGCAGGTCATCCACCGCCCGGACGAGATTCTGGCGACTCTCGAGGAACACATGTCGCAGCTGCAGAACATGCAGGGCCAGGGCAAGTACGTCGAGCACTTCATCGACCGCGTGAGCATGTGGCAGCGCCGCCTAAACGTCGTCGAGACTGTTCTCAACGACTGGCTTGACGTGCAAAAGAAGTGGGGCTCGCTCGAGCCCATCTACATGGGCTCTATGGACATCAAGTCTCAGCTGCCTGAGGACTCGAACCGCTTCGACGAGATTGACGCCACGTGGCGCGACCTCATGCTCCACGCCGCCGAGACGCCCATGGTGCTCAACGCCTGCCAAGCGCCTGGCCGTGCGGAGATGCTCGCCACCCTCAAGGTCGGCCTCGAGCAGTGCGAGAAATCGCTCTACCAGTATCTCGAGATGAAGCGCAAGTCATTCCCCCGCTTCTATTTCATTGCCAACGCCGCGCTTCTCGACATGCTCTCGTCCGGCGACGACCCGCACGCTGTGCAGCGCCACATCAGCGACTGCTTTGACAACCTGCACCATCTCGAGTTCAAACCCCTCAAGGACGTCGACGCTGCCAAGGCCGACGGCGAGTCTGCCGACGCCGGCGACTCGGCCACCGACCCCGCCCGCGCCGCCCGCCTGTCGAACACTACGGCGCTCGCGGCGCCCAAGGAGCACCTCCAGACCCAGGGCGCGCCAGCTACTGACCCCGACGAGCCCCTCTCGCGCATCGCCATCGGCATGCACTCCAAGGACGGCGACGAGTACGTGCCGCTGCACGAGGAGTTCCTCTGCTCTGGTGCCGTCGAGAATTGGCTCACGCGCCTCGTGCAGCGCATGCGCGACACGCTCAAGGACATCCTCGCCCGCGCCAAGTTTACCGCCGACCACTGGGAAATTGAGAAGCCCCGTCACCGCTGGCTCTTTGACTATCCGGCCCAGATTGCGCTCACGGCGTCGCAGATCATCTGGACTGAGGAAGTCGGCTCTCAGTTTGACGCCTTCCAGGACGGCAACGAGCAGGCCATGAAGGAGTACTCCAAGGTTCTCGCCACGCGCCTCGAGGAGCTCATCAACCTCGTCCTCGGCGAGCTCGACCCTTGCGACCGTATCAAGATCATGACCCTCATCACCGTCGATGTGCACAACCGTGATGTTGTCGCCAAACTCATTGACCAGAAGGTCACCGAGCCCAGCTCGTTCGCGTGGCAGTCGCAGATGCGCTACACGTGGGAGGACCAGGACATCTCGGCCGAAAACGCCGAGGGCAAGTCGGGCGACGACCTCAAGGAGTGCTACATCAAGGTCGCCGACGGCGCCTGGTCGTACAGCTACGAGTACGTGGGCAACACTGGCCGCCTCGTCATTACGCCTCTCACGGACCGCTGCTACATTACGCTGACGCAAGCTCTGCGCCTCATCATGGGTGGCGCCCCTGCCGGCCCCGCGGGTACGGGCAAGACTGAGACGACCAAGGACCTCGGCCGCGCCTTTGGCCTGCCCGTCTACGTCTTCAACTGCTTTCCCGAGGTGGATACGCGCGTGCTCACCAACCACGGCATGCTCTTCCTCAATGAGATTGAGGAGCTGCTGTATTCTGACGTGGATGTGCAGTACGCGTGCTACGAGAAACGCTCGCAGCGCATTGTCTATCGCCCCGGCCGCATTGTCGTGCGTAAGGAGCCTGACACGATCCTCAACTTCACGAGCCAGGCTGAGTCGATGCGCTGGGCCGACGACGCCGACACGTACGGCGCGAGCGATGCTCCCCACAACCGCTCCAACCGCCTGTCGCTCCGTGTTACTGCCGGCCATGAAATGTACGTGCAGACGGGGACACTGGACTGTAACGGCTGCACAGACTGGCTCGTGGAGAGCCCTAAGGCAGACCGCGTCCTCGCCCCGTTCCGTAAGGTCGGCGCGAAGGATCTCACTGATGTTCACCGCGGCTCCCTGCGCATGCTCAGCGTCGCTACCGGTGGCTTTGAACCCGAGGGCGCTGCGGCAGCAGTCTTCCCCGCCGGCATCGCTCAACTGGGTATCACCACCACCGAGCAGATGGACGCGTTTCTCAAGCTCTACGGCTTCTGGCTTGGCGACGGGACCATGAAGTATGGTGGTTCGTATGGCCGCGCCGACGCCGTCGTGTTCCAGCAACGCAAGAAGGTCGATGTCGAGTTCATCGATGCGGCACTGAGCGGTGTCGGGCTACAAACGGCTCAGGTGCGTCGCTACTCCTGTAGCGGGGGTACGACAGCATGGACGATCGTCGACCCGCGGTGGTTCGAGTTCTTCCACGTAAACCACGGTTCCAAGTACAGGGACGGTGCCCAGCGCATGGGCAGTAACTTTGTACCCAGTGTCAAGAGCGCCAAGGGACTCCCGCGCTGGGCTCTCTCCTCTCTCACCAAGGCGCAGGCTCGCGTGCTCCTCACCGGCCTGCAGCGTGCGGACGGTGCGTGGTCTACTGGCGAGAAGATCATTTACACGTCATGCCCCCGCTTTCGCGATGATCTCGTCGTTCTCGCGCTCCACGCTGGCTACACTGCCTACTTTGACTCGACCTATTGCAAGGCGCGCGAAGCGGGGCAGCACGGCCGCCCCGTGTGCGCGACTACCGATGCGTGGAAAGTCTGCTACGCGGAGCCCACGACTATCGCTGCCAAGCAGGGCGCGTGGCCGGGTATGAAGTCCTCCGACATCACCGCAACTGCGGCTTGCGCGGCAGATGGCCGTCTGTGGTGCGTCGAGGTTGAGCATGAGGACCACCTCATCCTTGCTCAGCGCGCCGTACGCAACGAGGAGGGTGTCGTCACGAAGGCAGGTCGCGTCGTTGTGACCGGCAACTGTTCAGAACAGATGAACGTCCAGTCCATGAGCGCCATCTTCAAGGGTCTCTCGCAGACCGGCGCCTGGGGCTGCTTTGATGAGTTCAACCGCATCCAGATTGAGGTGTTGTCCGTCATTTCGACGCAAGTCGCCACCGTGCTCAACGCCATCCGCGCCAAGCGCGAGGAGTTCGACTTTATGGGCGACATCTGCCGCCTTGTGCCCTCTGTCGGCATGTTTATCACCATGAACCCTGGCTACGCTGGCCGTACGGAGCTGCCCGAGAACCTTAAGGCGCTCTTCCGCTCGTGCGCCATGGTCGTGCCCGACATGGACCTCATTTGCGAGAACATGCTTATGTCCGAAGGTTTCCTCCAGGCCCAGCGCCTCACCAAGAAGTTCGTCACGCTCTACTCGCTCTGCTCCGACCTGCTCTCCAAGCAGCGTCACTACGACTGGGGTCTCCGTGCTTGCAAAGCCGTGCTTCGCGTTGCCGGTGGCCTCAAGCGCGCCGAGCCCGAGGTCGATGAGAACCGCATCCTTATGCGCGCACTCCGCGACTTCAACTTCCCCAAGATTGTCGACGAGGACAAGGCCATCTTCAAGCAGCTCATCGACGACCTCTTTCCCGGCATTGGCAACACGCCGCGCAAGTTCGACAAGGCGCTCGAGGCCACTGTGCAGCGTGTCGCTGTTCACAAGCGCCGCCTGCAGGCCGAGGAGAAGTTTGACCGCAAGTGCATTGAGCTCAGCGAGCTGCTCGTCATCCGCCACTCCGTGTTTATCGTCGGCCCGGCGAGTGCCGGCAAGTCCGAGATCTGGAAGACGCTCGCGGACGCACTGAACGACATGGGCAAGGAGACCATCTATGACATCATCAATCCGAAGGCCGTGCTCAACCGTGAGCTCTACGGATGGCTCTCCAAGACCGACTGGCACGACGGTATCCTCTCGACGCTTATGCGTAACATGTCGCACTCGGAGGGTCCGTACACAGAGCAGCAGTTCTACAAGTGGGTCGTGCTCGATGGCGACATTGACCCTGAGTGGATTGAGACGATGAACACCGTCATGGACGACAACAAGATGCTTACACTCGTCTCCAACGAGCGCATCCCGCTCACTAAGTCGATGCGCATGATGTTTGAGATCTCCAATCTCGACAACGCGACTCCCGCGACCGTGTCCCGTGCCGGTATCATCTACATCAACGCCAGCGACATTGGCTCCAAGCCCTTCCTCGACTCGTGGGTTGAGCAGCGCACCAACGACAAGGAGAAGTCCTCTCTGCTGGCGCTGCTGAACCGCTACACCACGCCCGAGTCTCTGAACGAGATCATGGCGACGTTCCAGCGCATTATCCCGATCTCGGAGATCAACATGATCCGCACTATGTGCTACCTCCTCGAGGGCCTGCTCGAAAGCCTCGCCGAGACGGCCAAGGAGAACAAGAAGAAGAACATGGTCGTGTCCCCCGCGCAAGAGAAGGAGACGTTCGAGGCTACGTTCGTTTTTGCGTGCATCTGGGCCTTTGGCTCGGCCGTTTACTCGGACAAGGTCAAGAACTCGCGCTCCGAGTTCTCCGAGTGGTGGAAGCGCGTCTTCACCACGATCAAGTTCCCCGGTTCCGTCTACGACTACTTTGTCGACGACAAGGGCAAGCTGGCTCTCTGGAGCTCGCTCATCGAGAATTACGTGCCCCCGCCGGACGCGTACCTCGTCACCCAGGTCTTTGTCCCCACGGTCGAGAGCGTCCGCATGCGCTTCCTGCTTGACCTGCTTGTCGACAGGCAGCGCCCCGCGCTGCTCGTCGGCAGCGCCGGCACGGGCAAGACCAAGCTGATGATGGAGTATCTCCGCGGCCTCCGCAGCCGCGATGAGCGCAAGGTCTTTGCTGCCGTCAACATTAACTACTACACCGACGCCAAGGCCCTGCAGCGCATCTTCGAGTCCCACATCGAGAAGCGCGCCGGTCGCGTGTTTGGTCCTCTCGGCAACAAGAAGCTCATCTACTTCATCGACGACCTCAACATGTCCCAAGTCGACATCTACGGCACGCAGTCGACGATCCAGCTCATCAAGCAGCAGATGGATTATGGCTTCTGGTACGACACCGTCCGCCTGGAGAAGAAGGAGATCCATGACGTACAGTACCTCGCGTGCATGAACCCGACCGCCGGTTCGTTCGTCGTGTCGGACCGCCTCCAAGGCCAGTTCGCGACCTTCGCGATCATGATGCCCGAGATGTCGGAGCTCAAGACGATCTACTCGACCGTCATGCAGTGCCACTTCAGCGACTTTACGCTCGTCCAGGAGCGCGAGGTTGTTGAGATGTGCGAGCCCCTCGTCAAGGCGACGATCGACCTGTATGACAGCGTTTCGACCAAGTTCCTGCCGTCGACCAAGAAGTTCCACTACCAGTTCAACTTGCGCGACCTCTCGGCCGTCTTCCAGGGCCTCAGCATGTCGGCCTCCCGTGCCGGCTATACGGCCCAGATGATGGTGCAGCTCTGGCAGCACGAGTGCGCGCGCGTCTTCAGCGACCGCCTGGTGGACCCCAAGGACACGCAGACCTACGACACGCTCGTCGATTCGCGCATCCGTGACAACTTCCGCAAGTACCTCCCTGCCGACGTCGGTGGCCTTTCGGGCCACGAGCTCGTGCAGCCGATATTTGCGTCGTTCGTGCACAACCCTGAGGCCGGCACTTACCTTCCTGTCGAGGACATGGGACACCTCAAGCAGGTCCTGTCGTATAAGCTCGAGGAGTATAACGCCAACAATGCCGCCATGAATCTCGAGCTGTTCAACATTGCCATGCAGCACATCAGCCGCATCGTGCGCATCATCGAGAATCCTCAGGGCAACGCGCTCCTCGTCGGTGTCGGTGGTTCCGGCAAGCAGTCGCTGTGCCGCCTCGCGGCGCATATCAGCGGTTACGCCGTTGTGCAGCTCAGCGTCTCGCAGGAGTACACCCTCCACGACCTCCGCCTCGACCTCCAGGAGCTCTACCGCAAGGCCGGTGTCAAGCGCATCCCCTTGCTGTTTATGCTCACTGACACGCAGATCCTGGACGACCGCTGGCTGTCGATGATCAACGACCTGCTCTGCTCTGGCAACATTCCTGGCCTCTTCAACGACGAGGACATGGACGGCATCCTCGCAGCCGTACGCAACGAGGCCAAGGCCAAGGGTGTTGTCGACTCGCGCGAGGCCATGACCGAGTTCTTCATCTCGCAGGTCCGCGCCAACCTCCACGTAGTGCTATGCTTCTCGCCCGTCGGCGAGGTATTCCGCGTCCGGTGCCGCAAGTTCCCTGGCATCATCAACTGCACTGTCATTGACTGGTTCCACGCGTGGCCGCATGAGGCGCTCGTCTCTGTCGCCAAGCGCTTCATGCAGGACATGGAGCTCGGCGGCCCTGACGCGCTCAGCGCCATTGCCGATCACATGGCCCGTGTGCACCTCTCCGTCGACGACTTTTCGACGCAGTATCGCACTGTGCAGCGTCGCTTTAACTACACGACGCCCAAGTCCTTCCTTGAGCTCATCTCCTTCTACCGCATGCTGCTTGGCGAGAAGCGCTCAGAGCTCCTCCGCCAGGTCGCGCGTCTCCAGAAGGGTATCCAGACGCTTAACAACACGCACGCCGACGTCGAGCGCCTGAAGGACATGCTCGCCGAGAAGCTTGTCGTTGTCGGCGAGAAGAAGGAGGCAACCGAGGCGATCATCGCCAAGATCTCTGTCGAGCGCAAGAAGGTCGAGGAGCAGCAGGCTATCGCCGCCGTCGAGGCTGGCAAGGCCAAGGCTGTCGCCGAGGTCGCCGCCAAGATCTCCGAGGAGTGCCGCCGCGACCTCGATGCCGCTATGCCCATCAAGGAGGCCGCGCTCGAGGCTGTCAAGGTTCTTAAGTCGGCGCAGCTCACTGTGCTCAAGAATCTCGCGAACCCTGCGGTTGACATTACGTTTGTCACTCAAGCCGTGATGATCATGCGCAACTTCCCCGGCAAGCGCACGTGGGCGAACGCCAAGATTATGATGAAGGACGTCAACCGCTTCAAGCTCGAACTCGAGCAGTTTGACGCCACCTCCATCACTGAGGACACGCTCAAGAAGCTACAGCCCATCCTGAGCAAGGACTTCTTCAACCCCGAGGGCATGGCCACCAAGTCCGAGGCCGCCGCCAACCTGTGTACCTGGGTCGTTAACATTGTCCGCTACAACGAGGTGTGGAAGATGATCAAGCCCAAGATGGACGCCGAGGCGAACGCCAAGGGCGAGTACGAGGCCGCTGCCGCCAAGCTCCAACTCGTCGAGGACAAGGTCGCCGCCATGCAGGCCAAGCTCAAGGCCGTCACGGACCAGTTTGAACGCAAGCTCGCCGAGAAGAACCAGGTCGAGCAGGAGGCCCGCGATTGCCAGGACCGCCTCGCGCTCGCCAAGCGCCTCGTCGACGGCCTCGCCGACGAGAACACTCGCTGGAACAAGTCCGTCGGTGACATGCAGGAGAAAAGCCGCACGCTCGTCGGCGACGTCATGCTTGCTGCCTCATTCGTCTCGTACCTCGGTGCCTTTGACCAGGAGTTCCGTGTTAACCTCTGGGAGAAGACGTGGATGCCCGATCTCGTGGAGAAGCAGATTCCTCTGACGGCGCGTGTCGACCCGCTCCGCGTGCTCGCCAACGACTCTGACTTTGCCAAGTGGAAGAATGAGGGCCTGGCTGCCGACCGCTCGTCACTCGAAAACGGCGCCATCATCACCCAGTGCGCGCGCTGGCCGCTGATGATTGACCCCCAGCTCCAGGGCATCCAGTGGATCCGCGGTCGCGTCAAGAACCTGATTACCACACAGCAAAATCAGCCGGGCTACATCAACACCGTCATCCAGGCCATCACCAACGGCCACGCGCTGCTGCTCGACAACTGCCCCGAGGATCTCGACGCGACGCTCGACCCGATCCTGTCGCGCTCAGTCATCCAGCGTGGTAGCCGCAAGTTCATCAAGATCGGCGCCGATGAAGTGCAGTTCAACGACAACTTCCAGCTCTTCCTCCAGTGCAAGCTTGCGAACCCGCACTACCGCCCCGAGATTTTCGCCCAGTGCACGCTGATTAACTTCATCGTCACTGAGGCCGGCCTCGAGGACCAGCTGCTGGCCATCGTCGTCGACAAAGAGCAGCCTGAACTCGAGGAAAAGCGTACTGCGCTTGTGCGCGCAATCAACGAGTACATGGTGTCGCTCACCGACCTCGAGACGGAGATCCTGACGCGCCTCATGGACGCGCCCCCGGACATTCTCTCAGATGTCGGCCTCATTGAGGGCCTGGAGAAAACCAAGTCGGCGTCGATGGAGATCGAGCTCAAGGTCTCGCAGTCGCGCGACCAGGAAATCTCTATCAACGCGGCTCGTAACGAGTTCCGCAGCGTCGCCGCCGAGGGTTCGTGGCTCTACTTCCTCCTCATTCAACTCAACGCTGTGGACCACATGTACCAGTTCTCGCTCAACGCCTTTGTCTCGTTCTTCCGCAAGGCGATGAACCGCACCCCCAAGGTGGAGTCGACGCTCGAGCGCGTGCGTTTGCTCCGCGAGAACATCCGTATCACCGTCTTCACGTGGGTCACGCGCGGTTTGTTTGAGCGCCACAAGCTCATCTTTAGCTCGCAGCTCTGCTTCAAGCTCATGATGAAGGGCGCTCTGCGCGAGCCCTACAACCCTGAGTACTACGACTTCCTTGTCCGTGCGCCGCGCAAGACCTCCAACACGGAGAAGTGCCTCGACTGGCTCACGAAGCCGTCGTGGGAGGCGATCCTCCACCTCTCGAGCCTTGAGGGCTTCGAGAAGCTCTCAAAGGAGATGGCCAACTCGCCCAACCGCTTCAAGGAGTGGTACAACAAGGCGCGCCCTGAGTCAGCGCCCCTGCCGCTCGAGTGGCGCAAGCTCGACGAGAACTCGCCCTTCATGAAGCTGCTCATCGTCCGTGCACTCCGCCCTGACCGCATGATCACGGCGATGGAGAACTACGTCTCCAACGCGCTGCCCGACGGCAAGAGCTTCATCGAGTGCGACGCCGGCAAGTCCTTCCTCGAGGTCCTGTCATCGTCACTCGACGACTCGAGCGCGCGCAATCCGATTTTCTTCATCCTCTCGCCTGGCGCTGACCCCATCGCGTCGGTTGAGATCCTCGCCAAACGTCAGGGCGTGTACGACCACCGCTTCCACCGCGTCGCGCTCGGCCAGGGCCAGGACATCGTGGCCTCGCAGCGCCTCATGGCCGGCGCCCGCGAGGGCCACTGGGTTGTGCTCGAGAACATCCACCTCATGCCCCTCTGGCTCAAGTCGCTAGAGAAGGTCTTTGACGACCTCGACCAGACTGGCACGCACCCTGATTTCCGCATCTTCCTCTCAGCCGAGCCCGCCGAGTGGATCCCGATCGGCATTCTCGAGCGCTCGCTCAAGCTCACCAGCGAGCCGCCTCAGGGCCTCAAGCAAAACATCAAGCGTGCGTTCGCGACGTTCGACAAGGAGCACTTTGACTATGTCGACAGCAAGGTCAAGAGCATCCTATTCGGCCTCTGCCACTTCCACTCCGTCATCATTGAGCGCTGCAAGTTTGGCCCTAAGGGCTGGAACCGCGTGTACCCGTTAACACGGGCGATTTGCTCAACTCCGCCACCGTCATCCAGACGTACCTCGAGGCCGCCAACGCCAACGACGCCGTCCCGTGGAAGGACCTCCGCTACATGGTCGGCGAGATCCTGTACGGCGGCCACATCACCGACGACTGGGACCGCCTGCTCTGCGTGACGTACCTCAAGTTCTACCTCCGCGATGAGCTGCTCGACGAGATGGAGCTCTACCCGTTCATCGACGTCAACTCGGAGGACCATTTCCGCTCGCCCCCGATCCTGCCCTACGAGCAGTACTTCGATTACATCGACTCGCAGCTCGTCAACGAGAGCCCCATCGCCTTTGGCATGCACCCGAACGAGGACATTGCCGTTATGACCTCGCAGGCGACGGTGCTCTTCAACCGCGTGCTCGAGCTCCAGCCCCCGACCAGCGCCACTGGCTCCACGTCGAGTGAGGCCACCTCGGTGCAGGCCCGCGTCCAGATTGTCCTCGACGGCATCCTCGAGCGCGTCAAGGGCATCAGCTTCCACCTCGATGACATTGCGCAGCAGATTGTCGACGAGCGTGGCCCGTTCCAGAACGTCTTCTTGCAAGAGTGCGACCGCATGAACATTCTTGTCCGCGAGATCAACCGCTCTCTCCGTGAGCTCAGCCAAGGTCTCGCCGGCGAGCTGCAGATGTCGGAGCGCATGGAACAGCTGCAGAACTCGCTCTTTTTCAACCGCATTCCTCGCTCGTGGGAGGTTCTCGCCTACCCCTCGGAGCGCGGCCTGCTCAGCTGGGTCGAGAACCTTGTTGACCGCGCATCGCAGCTCCAGGACTGGACGGAGGAGCCCAGTCAGGTGCCCATGGTGGTCTCGATCGACAAGCTCTTCAACCCTCAGTCGTTCCTCACTGCCATCATGCAGAAGACGGCCCAGAAGCAGAAGCTCGAGCTCGACAAGCTCGTCATCCAAACCGAGGTCACTCGCAAGACCCCCGACGAGGTTGACACGCGCTCACGTGACGGCGCCTACATCACCGGCCTCTACCTCGAGGGCGCCCGCTTCAACGTCAACTCGGGCGTGCTCGAGGAGGCGGCGCCGCGCGAGATGTTCTTTGCCATGCCCGTCATCTCGTGCAAGGCTATCCTCGTCGACAAGATGGAGCGCAGTGGCTTCTATCGCTGCCCCGTCTACAAGACCGAGAAGCGCGGCCCTACCTACGTCTTCACAGCCAACCTCCGCACCAAGCTCCCTGCCGAGAAGTGGGTCCTCGCCGGTACCACCCTCGTCATGGAAACTGCAGAGTAAGCGTTGTCTTTTGTCTGACTCATTTCTCCTGGCGCATTTCGTGTCTGGTGTGAGTGACACGCCGTGTGGTGCGTGTGGCTCAGCGCGGCGTGGCGCCGCGATGCCGCTCAACGCGCTGCTCTGCGCTTGCCCCGCTACTGCCCTACACGGCATTATTGCCCACTGCACATTGCGCCCACACACGCTTCTTAGTAACAACGCGTTTTTCTACTCGACTCTTTTATGCCTTGGTACAATACACCAACTAATTCTTCTCGTTTCTCGTTCTGCGTGCAGCGCAGTTGCTGCTTATAGAGGGTGCGACAGGAGCTCTGTGACGTTAAAGCGGATCCATGGACGGAACATCGCCTTGCCATTCTCGACGTACTGGTACTTGTCAGTGAGACCGATTGCATAAAAAACCTCATCAGTATTGCTGTCGTAGAGTTGCATGTGGACGTCGCCCGTGCCGGTGCCCTGGGGGATGCTCTGGAGAACAAAGTCGGTGGTAATGCCGCCCTTCTTCTGCTGCTCCAGTAGCAGCGTCTGCATGCGCGTGTCCGACGACGGCTGCGGGTGGCGGTCGATGTAGATCACGTTGCGGATGGTCTCGGCGTGCGTCACCTGCGAAATAGTCTGGTCCGTGTAGTGCTGGGCACTGTCAGCCTTGTACGCAACCACAAACATGGGGTCAACGTCAGGCTCCGGGATGCGGTCGCCGAAACCGAGGAACACAGCCCACGTGCGCTTGGTCTCCTCGATCTGCTTCAGGGCCTCCTCCTTCGAGTAAGCAGTCTCCATGATGCGGCGAATGACGAAGGTCAGCGTCGAGCCGTCGTACGTACCGGTCTGGAAGCCGTGGCCGTCCTTAAAGAGCTTCTCTGTCTGCGCGAG
>Ga0256873_1000084_pt1 | contig 14499 bp, 16 predicted proteins | sample MC6MC0416MT_FD_190198 | JGI IMG/M metagenome (GOLD analysis project Ga0256873, IMG submission 190198) | Metatranscriptome of enriched soil aggregate microbial communities from Iowa State University, Ames, United States - MC6-MC0416-MT... | ecosystem: Environmental > Terrestrial > Soil >...
GGCGTGCAGTTGCCCTGATAAACCGGAAACAAAAGCGTTACGAGTAAAGTAAAAAGGTCCGACAAATTTGTGAGTTGAACTTGTCGGTGGTTCTGTTAAACATTGTTCTTTAAAACTGTTCGTTAGTTAAAATAACCCTGTTAAATGGAGTCGAAGTAAGTCTGTAAGAAGTATGTAGTATCGCGTCGCGATGATGTAAGGCCTCGTAGTTCTGAACGTTACGTTACGACAGAATACGATTGCGGTTTAAACGTCGTAATGAAAGTAAGGCAACGCATCAAAGAGTATATATCGCGATGGGGGTGTGCAGATTTATACGGGCCTGACCTGTCTTTGTCTCCTGAAAGACTATCAGGTGGTTGAAACCGCTAATAATAGTGACATTTCAGTATCGTGATCATTATTATCCGCAGGATCTGTTCATAAATAGCAGTACCGAAGTAGTACCTATCAATTAAGTTAGTTAATGGTAAACGTAAAATCTGTAGTACCTTTCAATTATTTTTAAAGTAAGTTGATAAGCTAAATTGGCAAACTATAATCACTGAATGCATCTAAGTGAGAAGAGAACTTAATTAAATAAACTTTTTGGTATAGTTTAACAATAAGACTTTAATAGGCTAAAATTACAAAAAGCGTATGAGTAATGAATGGTTAATTTGCTTAAATATTAGCTTATAATGAATAAAAGTACTAAAATACCAATTTTAATACAAATTAATAATTTGTGAATAAAATCATAAAGGGATTTTTTTAGTTTAATTAAAAAAACTAAAATTTTTGGTTCAAATCCAATCACAATTTTTTTAAAAAAAAGTCATATAGATTAGTGGAAGATCATCGGGCTCATAACCCGAAAAGGTTGGTTCGAATCCAACTATGGCGCTTTATATTTTATTAGTTTAATTTTTATTATATTTTATATAAATAATTCAATTAAAGATAAATATATGAATCCTATAGAAAGATATATAAATAGTCATTTTAGAAGTTTATTAATATCAAGATTTAATTATTTAAATGCTTCACATTTGGTAAGGATAAGGAGTTGTAAAATAATAGCTCTAGTACCGCCTAGCCATTATGATATAGTCGCATCAACTATTTTTATAGGAACTGGTATTTGACCTTACAGTAAAATATTTGTAAAAAAAAAAAAGAAAAAAGGTGGTAAATTTTTTTTATTAATGCTAGTTGTGCATATATCTAAAATGTGAAATATATTTGGAAATACATTTTTATGAAAATCTTCAGAATTGTACTATCCTTGTATAGATGCTGCAGATCCTGGAGCCGATTATGTATTCGTAATTAGAAGTATTTTTAAAAATGCTTCAGTATATAGCGCTCCTTATCTTATAGAAGGCATTATTGAATTAATGTATATGGTTGGATTTTCTTCAAGAATTGTAAAAACCTTAAGTATGTTTTGAAATATTAAATGAATTTTTACTACATCAAATTGTAAAACTATATCAGAACATACAGCTCCTATGAGAATTTATGCATTTGGTTCTACTAATATTAAACCTTTTGTTTCTGTTTTTGATAAATAAATTAATTTATTAAAAAAAAAGGGCCTATAACTTAATAGGTAGAGTAGACGCTTGATAAGCGTTTGGTGACGGTTCGAGTCCGACTAGGCCTATTATAAAATTGCGTTAATTGTTAATTTTAAAGAATAAAACGAACACAATAGGACTCGAACCTATGGCCTTGGAGTTAACAGCTCCCTGCTCTACCAACTAAGCTATGCGTTCTTTTGATAAATAATCAAGCAAAAGCGGATTTGAACCGCTATTAATAATTTTGGAAATTATTGTTTTACCAATTAAACTATTTACCTATTATTTGAATACAAATTGTATTAATAACATTTTTAATATTGTATACTAACTAAATAAGATCATGAAAGTAATCATTAATCCAAAAAGAGCTATAGCTTCAGTTAAAGCAAACCCTAAAACTGCGTATGTAAAAAGTAATTTACCTAATTCTGGATTTTCAGCAGTTCCTATAACTAAAGAACCGAACACTAATCCTATACCAACTCCTGAACCTGCTAATGAAACTGTTGCTAAACCTGCTCCGATTAATTGTCCTACTTTAACCATTTTTTAATTTTTTTATATTATAATTTTTTAGTAAGTATAGTCATTTGGTATATCTTATAAATAACATTTTACTTACTATGAGCATACTGAGATTCGAACCCAGGACCTATAGGTTAAAAGCCTACAGCTCTACCAATTGAGCTATATGCCCTTTAATTTTTTAAAATTGTAATTTAATATTACAAATATGTAAAAGGAACGGGATTCGAACCCGCGGTACTTTCGTACGATAGTTTAGCAAACTACTGCCTTTAGCCACTCAGCCATCCTTTTTAAATAAAATTTTTTCGGGTAAAACCGGACTTGAACCGATAACCATTGGTTTTGAAAACCACAGCTCTGCCAATTGAGCTACTCACCCATATAAAATATTTTTGAGCATACTGAGATTCGAACCCAGGACCTATAGGTTAAAAGCCTACAGCTCTACCAATTGAGCTATATGCCCTTTAAACTATATATGAGGAGGATGGGATTCGAACCCATGAAGGATATTCCGTTAGATTTACAGTCTAATGCCTTTAACCGCTCAGCAACCGCCTCAAATTTCCCACTATCGGACTCGAACCGATACTCTATATAGAAATAGATTTTAAGTCTACCGCGGCTACCAATTACACCAAGTGGGATTTTTTTTATATCCCCAATATCGGACTCGAACCGATACTCTATAGTAGAAATAGTTTTTGAAACTATTGTGGCTACCAATTACACCAATCGGGGTTTTTAATTAATTATTTTTTTAAAAAAATATTTCCCACTATCGGACTCGAACCGATACTCTATATAGAAATAGATTTTAAGTCTACCGCGGCTACCAATTACACCAAGTGGGAGTCAATTATAAAAAAATCGCACAGAACGGGACTCGAACCCGTAACATTCAACGTGACAGGCTGATACTCTAACCAATTGAGCTACCTATGCAAATAAAATATCCTCTATGGGACTCGAACCCATATTGACGTCGTGAAAGGACGATATCCTAACCATTAGATGAAGAGGACCTTATTTTATTATCTTAAAATAGGTTTCAATGGGACTCGAACCCATATTTACAAGTTTGCAACTTGTAGTACTAAACCATTATACGATAAAACCAAAATTATTTATAGGGAACAGCGGGATTCGAACCCGCGATACGCATGGTATGTTTGTTTTCAAGACAAATGCTTTAAACCTCTCAGCCATATTCCCATTTTTACTAAATTTTTTTATATTAATAATGATATTATAATTAAAAAAAGTGTACAAGATTGTAAAAGAGCACTTAACGCATAGCCTAGCGAATTAGATTCAATTGAATTTTTAATATCTATAAATGAATTTCAAACATAAGTTTGTTTATTGTTATTAGTTGATTTATAATATATAAAATTTTCCTTTGAAACACTATTTTTAAAATAATCGTTATAGTTAGTTATAAATTTAAACTCTGGTGAAAATAAAATTTTTTCTTTTAAATTAGTATTTATTTCTAAAATTTCATTTAAAATTAATCATTCATTTTTAAATTCAATCATTAAATAAAAATATAGTATAATAACTGGAAGTGTTAGTATAATTTTATTATAAAAAATATAATTTGAAGTACCTATTTTTATACTATATTGATTATATTGATTGTTTTTTAATTCCTTTTCTAAATAAGATTCATTTGTAGTTAAGGCTAAAAAAATTAAAAATAACATTAATGTTGCAGTTATGTAAACATATAATAACAGTATACCTCTATCTGAAGTATCTGTGTTATTTGATGAAATTAACAACAAACATTGGCTTAAAATAAAAGATACTGCTATTACATATATTGCAAAATACGTTCTTTTTGTTTTACTACCATTTGTGTATTCTAAATAAAATTTTAAAATATTATTAAAACATAAAGAACATAAAATTATTAGAAATCATAAACGAAAACAAGGATTAGGAAATATTTCTAAATAATTAAAATATATTTTTGTTATAAAATTTATAAATTCCATTTTTTTTTCAACATCATTTAATAATAAATTTATTAAAATTGAATTTGAAATTATAACATTTCCCCCCCTCTTATTCTTAGTTGTGTTACAAAGATTTATTTTAATAAGTCCCAAGTCAACTAAATTTGTTAATTTTGAATAAATTTTTTTTTTTATATTTTTTAAAAATTTAATTTTTTTTTGATTAATTAAAAATAGTTTTTTCACCTTTAAATTAAATATCTTGATAATAAGACAATTTTTTGAACTAACGACTCTTCAATTTTTTTAATTCGCAACGCCTCCCTTTGTAGTGTTCCATAAATTCTAGTTCCTAAAAGTTTTTTTAAATTATCTGTTAACATTATTATAGCATTATCTGGAAATTGAATATTATAACCATTTTTTCTTTGAGTATATTGATTTACTCCTATACATGAAACAGTATAGTGTTTTTTTCTTTGTAATTTGTTTTTATTTGGATTAAAAATATGTAAAACTCCCCTAAAACTTTCTCCTCCCCTATTTGTTAAAGTAGAGTATAATTGAACTATTTTAAGAGAATTACATCCCGAATTATCATAACAAAAAACAATCGAACCTTTCAATAACATTTTTTTTATCTTTTATATTCCATAGTACTTTTTTTTTAAAAAAAAAAAAATGTTTTTTTTAATTTTAAAAATTTTATATGCCTCTATATGCAACTCTATTAAAAAAATTAATATATTATTTGGCATATAGATCTATGTGTTTAAATTTTTTAACTAAAAATATTTTTTTTGTTTTTTTTTGTAAAACACAAATATTGTGTTTAAATTAAAATATAATATGTTATACAATAAAGAATTATATTCAGCTAATAAAAAACAAAAAATGACTACAAATGCTTTTAAATCGTATGTAAGCCAAATAACTAATAGTAATATTGTTAAAATATTATTATCTGATGAACGTTTTATAAATACAGTTATTGATACTGAAAAACTTTATCAAGTACGTTTAAATTTAAAATATAAAAAAAAAAAATTATTTCAATCTAAGTCTAAATGTATAATAACTGGAAGACAAAGAGCAAAAATAAGATTTTTAGGAAATATTTCTAGATTTCAACTAAAAGAGATGGTATGTGAAGGACAATTTTTAATTGGTATATCAAGATTTGGTTGATAATCATTGTATTGTTAATAAATGAAAAAAGGAATAGCATTTTCATACGGACTAGTTAAGCAAGCGCATATTCAAAAAAAAGTTTATTGTGAAGTTAAAAATAGTAAACATACTATTTTTTATTTAAAATCATTAAGAAAAAATTCATTTATATATGGATATTCAATAGTACCTGAAACAAATAGAGTTTTTGTGTATTTAAGATATTATAGAAATAGACCCACATTAAGAGGAATTAGTTTATATTCAAAACAAGGACATAAACGATATATTACAAAAAAAAATATATTTAAAATATCTAGACGAACCAATCCTGGTAATTCAGTAATAATTGGAACTTCAAAAACATCAACTTTAGAAATTACTAGTATGTTTAAGCATGATAAATATTTACAATTCTCTAATTCACATTACGGAGAATTAATGTCTATGGTTTGATAATTAAAAATTTATGATAATAATAAAAAAAAGAAAAATAAAAACATGACAATTTTGAATTCCAAAAATGAATAATTTATCTTATACGTTATTTTATTTACCTAAATATAATAGAGTTAAATGATCTAATTCGAGATTTTTATTAAAAATAAAATATATTAATAAGGGAATTTTTATGTATATTATTCCAAAATGAATTTTTCCAACAGTTTTTAAATATCAATATCTAATGTTATTTTCAGGAAGTAAAAAATCAAAATATATTTTAAAACCATATTTTACATCGATTATAGTTAGTTTATTAGGAATAACTTTTAGATTTAAAATATTTATTAAAGTAAAAGGATTGGGGTATAAAGCATATGTATTAAATGGTGGTAAAACAATTAACTTAAAGTTAGGTTTAAGTCATATTGTAAAATTTAATTTAGTTAAAGAAATGTTTGCAAGTAAATTAGGATCAAAAGATCGTATGTTTTCAATAGAAGGAAATAGCTGAATAGTGTTAACTAATACATTATCTAGAATAAGAAATTTAAGAAAAGTTGATTATTATAGGGGAAAAGGTATTTTTAAAAAATTTTTTAATTGCAAAATTAGAATTAGTAAAAAAAAAAAAAATAAATGCCAACAAGTACTCAATTAGGAAAAAATCCTAGAAGAAGATATAGAAAAAGACGAAAAACAGTTGCATTAAGAAGAAGACCACAAAGAAAGGGAGTTTGTTTGAGAGTTCTAACAATGTCACCCAAAAAACCCAACTCAGCTTCAAGAAAAATCGCAAAAATTAGATTTTTTAAACCACATGCTAGAATAACTGCCCACATACCAGGTATTGGTCACAATATTCAAAAACATAGTCAGGTACTAGTACGAGGAGGAAGGGCTAAAGATTTACCCGGAGTTAATTATAGATTAATAAGGGGGAAATATGATTTAAGCCCTATCGTTTTAAGAAGAAAAGGTCGTTCAAAATATGGTATGAAAAAATTTTAATAAAAATAATTTAATAAAAAATAATAAAAAAACATTTGTAAAATTTAATGAAAAAAATTTAAATAATAATGAATACAAATTGTTTTTAAAAGAAAATATTTTAAAGTATAAATCAGGTATTATTCATGGTATAGATAAAGTTACGGGAGATAAAATTAAAGATGCGTTTGTTGTTACCCAATTAAAAAATTTATATAAGCCTAAATTATCAAAATATAAAATTAAAGCTAAAAATAGACGAGGGGTAGACTCAATATTAAAAAATAATATTGATATTGCAGATAATAAAAAATTAATCTCTAATAATATGGATAAAAATTTATTTTTTAGTAATTCTTTAGTTAAGTTAAAAAAAAAAAATTTTATACCAACTTTATTAAATAGAAAGTGAATTGCTATGCATTTAAATACTTTTGTAGATACACGACAATCGGATTATTTACAGTCAAAGGATGATATTAAATGAAAATCTTATGAAAAAAAATTAAACGCATTTAATAAAAAAGCTAAAGAAATAGAGGATTTAAATACTTTGTTAGGAACATTTAATGAAACTATTGTTTTTGCTGAAGGAGAGCAAGATAGAAGCGATTATAATAAATTTATAAGATATTTTAATTATAAAAATTTACTGTTCCGATCATTTTGATTTAATAAATTTGTAAGTACTTTAGTAAGAAAAGGAAAAAAGTTTAGGATTTGAAATTATATTTTAAACGGATTTTCATATTTAAAATCAGAATTTGGAAGAAATCCAATTATTATGTTATTTGAAATATTAGAAATGTACAGAATGCCAATAAAAGGTTTAACTCCAAAAAGTACAACCAGAAAATCAATTATAAGGACTCATTTAGTACCTTGATGAAAACAATATACTCAAATATTAAGATGAATAAGACATTCTATGCTTGGATCAATTAAAAATTTTACTTCATGAAATACTAGAATTAAATTAGAATTGTTAAATTTAATGACTGAAAATAATAATTGTTTAGTTAAAAAAAGAATAGAAGCTAATTTTCAATTAATAGCATTTGGAAAAATATCTATTCATTTTAGATGACATAGGAGATATAATAAAAGAGCAGTTAGAGCAATTAGAATATCTGATAAGAAATTATACGATAATTAAGTTATTTAAAAACAACGGGTAATCGTGTAGAGGCCTATCACACCTGTTTTGGGAACAGGGTTTCGGGGGTTCAAATCCCTCTTATCCGATTTTTATAGAGCATAGCCAAATTGGTAAGGCAACGGTTTTTGATACCGTCATTTGTGGGTTCGAGTCCCGCTGTTCTAAGTACACTTTTTGTTTAAAAAAAAATTAAAATATATTTTTTATTAATAATTTGATTTACGTCAGTATTTAATATATTTAATCTAATATTATTTATTAAAATGATTTATAATACTTAATATTGAATATTAAGTAATAGAGCTGGCCAAGAATTATTAAAATTTTAATTAACCTTTAAAAGGCCTGGGTGGCGGAATTGGTAGACGCAATAGGTTTAGGCCCTATAAACTGTGGGTTCAATTCCCACTTCAGGTATTAAGATTTTTTTATTTATGTTAAATTTTAAAAAATGAAATAAAATTTTAATGTCATTTAATTTATTAACATCCGAAAAAGTTGAAAAAAAAATGGTAGTTTTTACAAATTATTATATTTTAGGACAAAGGTCAAGTTACTTTTTAGTAAATCCTTATGCTGTTTCTGATATTTTAAGTAGAATTTTTATTTTAATAAAAGGAATAGTCAAAGAAAATTCCCTTTATCAAAAATGGGTGTTTAGTTTTACAATTAAACACGCGTCTATTAGTAGATGATTTGGATGATCAATAGGTGCAAATATTTTTTCTAGATTATCAAAAAATAATGGTTTTATTTCTAATGGTGGTATTCTATTATATATTAAAAGTTCAATGGTAGTTTATACATTTTTAAGTTATATAGGAGTCGATTTAGCTTTTGTATTATCATCAAAAGATAGTGGCGGAAGATCAGAAATGTTAACACAAAAATCTCTTTTAGCAATTGGATTTGATGGTATAGATGTTTGAACATATACTTATAATATGCCAGGTGTAAAATCAATTCGATCAGTTGTTTTATATTCAAGAATTTTTTCATTACTTTTTTCTAAACTTATGTATACAGTTTAATTTTTTTTTAATAGTTATTAATTTTAGGTTATTGTAGCTCAATTGGTAGAGTAATTGATTGTGATTCAACTGGTTACGGGTTCAAATCCCGTTAATAACCCATATTATTTAAAATATATAAAATATACTTTTAAAATTTATGACAAATATATTTTTTAATACAAAACTAAATAAATTTAAACTGAATTGTGAATATAATAAATTAGAAACTTTTAGAAATGATGATTTAAACTTAGTACGTTATTCACTAACAGATAGGGGTAGCGCTTTATATTTTCAAAAATTAATGATTATAAAAATTTTTCGAATGTCAAATAATTCTATAAATAGTATTAATAAATTTAGTTATTCAGAACACAATAGATTGTTAGAGTTTGGAGGGGATTTGCATTTAAAATATGCATTAATTAGTTCAGTTAATCAATTGAAAAGAGATTCCTCTTCTGTTATTTTTGGTAATGATTATTCTAGTTTTGGTAGTTTTAAAAATTTTTTTTATAATTCATCAAATAAAGGAAATGATTTAAATATAAAAAAAAATATTGAAAATAAGGATACTTTAGCAATTAGAGAAAAAAAATTATATTATTTAGAAAATATGTCATGCCATTCTCATTTTATACATAATTATATACCATCGGGATGAAAAACTTCTAATTTTAAAAGTTCATCTATATCTTTAGTTTTTAATGATTTTATAAAATATAAAGATAGTGCATTATCTAATAAGGTTAAAGAAAAAATTATAAAATCTATAACTAATATAACTTATTTTATTAGAACAATTTGATATAGAACAAATCTTTTACTTTCTAACTTTCAATATCCATTATCTTTTTACGACCTATCCGGTAGTTATAAAAAATCATTATCAAGATCAGGAATTTTTTTTGAATCATTTTCTGCCGATTCTTTTATTGCGACTTTTTCAACTTTAGGTAGTTGAAGTATTAATAAGGTTGATATATCAAGAGAAATTGCTATTATCCATAAAGGTGGTATTTATAAAAAATTAATGAAAAAATATTCAATGTGAAGGATGGGTATTGTACACTGAGGAAAAAAAATGTTATCATTTAAAAAAAATTATTTATTTTGAAAATATGCAAGAGGTTTATCTAATTATTATTATAGAGGATTTTATCTTTTTTCTATTTTTAATCTTAGAGCAGATGTATTTTTAATGAAATCTTTTGGTGTAAAAACCATTAAATTAGCTAGATTATTAGTTTGAGGTGGTCATGTTTTTAGTGGAAATTACGCATTGTCAAATCCTAGATCAAGAGTATTTAGATATAATATTTTAACGATATCTGAAAAAGCTAATATTTATTTAAGTAAAAAAAAATTTTTTAAATATTGAAAAAATGATGAAAAAAAAACAAATAAAAAAATTAAAAACAGGCTTTTAAAAATGACACCTTTAATTTTTTGTAGACAACAAAAACAATGTATTTTTTGAGGTGATATTCAATCGATAAAGTATACTATGTTTTTTGGAAATAGCCTATCAATTTTAAATACTGATAATAAAAAAACTAAATATTTTGCATTAAATTATTATTTTACACAAAAAATAGTAGCTACTTCTTGGTGATAGTAATTTTAAAAATATTTTTTAATAAAATATATTATGTAGGCATATTAAGTAATAGTTTATAAAAATCATTTAAACTCTCCTAGTATGGGGAAATTTACAGCCATTAAAAGGACGTCTAATTTTATTTATAATAAAATAAATTGGTATTTTTCACATTCTTAATTCTTTTGATAAAGGTTTAATTCTACTTCTTCCCTTTCCAATTAATTTATAAATAGTTTGCCTATACTTTAATGTAAATGCTACAATTTCGATAAACATTCTTTTTAATGAAAAAAAATTATTAAATTTTAAAAAATTATATCTTTCCCTACCTCTCGAAATTCAATAAAAAAGAGTACTTTTTTTTTTACCACAAACAGCCAAAAATATATTATTTGGAGTTGTTCGTGTTGTTAATAAAACTTCTGCACGTAAACGAATTTTTTTTTTATTTTTTGAAATTTTAATTGTATCTTTTAAAAATTCAACTGCACTCTGAACACTAAATATTGCCATAAGTTTTTTTTAATTTTTTTATGCCAGCTTCACTAACAATTCAAGTACGGTTAGGATTTTCTATGGGTTGACGCATTTGAACACCTAACGAGGTTGGGTTCTATGCTAAAACTTTAGCTCACTCTTATTTTATTTTAGTTATACTAAAAGCAAAATTTTTAAAAGAAAAAATATGAATAGTTAATTATAACCTGTTTTTAGGTAAAAGAAAATATTATATTTTTATAGATTTTTTAAAATTTGGTATGAAAACAAAAGAAGAAAGATCATTTTGACGAAAAATAATGTTTATAACGGTAATTTCAAGATCTTCAAAATATAAAAAAAATATTTATAAACCTAGACGAAATAGATTTTTTAAAGTAAAATGTATGAAAAAAGCAATGCAATTTAAATTTCCAAAAAAAGATTGAAAAAAAAAATGATTAAAGATAAATACGACTATACTTAAAAAAATATTACCTTTAGTTAAAAAACAACATAAGTATAATTTTAAAAATCATTTTTCAATAAATATTAATAAAATTGAAAATGAAAGTTTATCTTTTAAAATTTCTAAAAAGTTTAAAATTTTTAATAAAAAAATAAATTCTTCTTTTTACCTGAAAGGTAAATTATCAAAAAATTTTATTAAATTAAAGTTTAATAAAATTACTAATTCGTGCAGTTTAGTTAATAAATATAATAATTTAAAAAAATTAAATATTAAATTTGTTGATAAAAATATTTTAAATTTTTCAAATAATAAAAATTATGAAAATCTTAATTTAATTCAAAATAGAGAAAATATTTTACGTAATGAAGATTTTTCAATTATAGATTATATGTATAAAAGTTTTCAATTTAAAAAAATGCCACCAATTGGAAAATTATCGATTTTTGGTGGTCCCCGTAAACGTTTATCTAGAAATTTAAAAAGAACGTTTAAAGGAAAATATATTAAACATTTAACCAATTTAATTTGATTTTGAGAAAAAATAGCTAGATTAATTTCTTATACAATAAAAAAGTTATATAGTAAAATCGATAAAGATCAAATTTAAAGAAAATAATTTAAATAAAAAATTAATATGCCCAATTTCTATTATTATTTTAATTTTTAATTAAAATGCTTTATAAGAATAACAAAAAAGAATTAAAAATATTTCAATTTTTAAATGAAAATAAAAATAGTATAAATTGCTTAAAAAATAAAAAAAATTTTAGCCTACGTAGGTTAAAAGAAAATATTGAAAATAACATAAATTCGACTAATTTGTTTTATATGTCAACAATTTGAAATTCTAATAAAAAATTTAAATATTCATGTGATGTTAATTTTGAACATTCAATATCACATTCTATTGTTATTTCTACCAATAATAAAACATTTAATAAATGTAATTCTTTTGAATTATATTTAAAAAAAGGATCATTATTTCAAAATAATACATTAAGGCAAGATTTAGAAAGGATAGTGGGTTTTGAAATTCTTGAAACTGCAAGACTTAAATTTTATTTTAATAAAGATTCGAGAAATATATTATTTAATGAATCAATTTTTTTACAAGAAAATAATAATTATATATATAGAAAAAGACTTATTACAAAATTATATAAATTAAATAAATTACGTAAAAAATCCTCTATTAATAAAAGGTTATTAATAGCTAAAACTATAACTCAAGATTTTATTAATACTAAAATTATAAATTTAAAAAATTCAGAAAAAATATCAAAATTTCGTTTTAATAAATTTAAAAATAAAAAATTATTATCTGATAATGTAAAGTTAGCTCATAAAAAATCAAATTTTCCTATAATGGGATTTTTAAAAAAAACAATTGGAATGGTCGGATTTCCTTCAATAAAAACATTTAGAAGTTATAAGTCTTATGAACTGTATAGACAATATATAAGACATCCAAATACTCAATTAAAATCGTTAAATAAATATATACGAAATGTAATTAGTATAGAAGATTATCGAAATGGAAAAACCAAAAATGAAAATATTGATATGACTGCTCAATTTTTTAAAATATATTGAAGATATTTTAAATTTAAAATAGAAAGATTTTTTTATAATCATTTACATGTTAGGGTTCATATTTGATTTTTAAATATATGAGATGTTTTTTTAAGTGGTGTAGATGCTTTATGGAGATGATTTAGATATGAAGATAAAACAACTTATTTTTTAACAAAAAAAGGTCAAAGATTTTTAATTGAAGATAGAGAAAATGCAAAATTTTATGTTAGAACTATGACATTAACTTTAACTATGGTAGGTGGTGTAAAATTATTTATGGATAATATATCTTTAATGATGAAAAAACATAGAAATAATTGAGCATTTATATTACATACTACTAAATCTTTACGTTTTTGTATTAATTATTTTTGATTTAGATTTTTTGTTAATTATAAAGTAACCTTACAAGGAAAAATCGGAGGTTTTTTAAGAGCTCAAAAAAAAACTTTTAAAAAAGGAAACATATCTATTGAAAATAAATCTTCTGCAATTAATTATTATCGAGGATACCCTATAACAAGATTTGGTTCTTATAATTTAAGTTTTTGATTACAATACAGAATACCAAATTTAGTAGAAAAATTTGGAGATTTAGAATATGTCGATACTATGAAAGTTCTTTTAAATATGTATTCTGTTCCTTGATTAGTATCTCGTTTATCTACAATTATTCAACATATGCTTATGGAAAGAGTTTTTAGAACTAATAGAAAATTAGCTCAATATTCAAGAAGAATTAAAGCTAGAAAAATAATGATTTATCAAGCTATTGGGGCTAAAAAATATCATTTTAAAAATACTTCTCTTAAAGTTGGTAATGTTATGAAATTTAATAAATTAAAAGATATTGTATTAAAAAAAAAATATACAAAAATTTTTAATAAAAAAACTAAAAAAAAACTAATAAATAGGTATTATAAAAAAATTAACAAAAACTAATAAAATATGCCAAAAAAAGGTGTTATTAAATATAAAAAGTATCATAAAGGGTGTATAAAGAATGTTTCAGCGATTCGAATTTTTTGTTGTCCTGATATTCCAGTTACAGAAGTTATTATAAAAGAACCAATAAGAATTACTATTAGGCATTTAAATTCAATTAGAAAAACAGTAAGAAGATTAATAAAAAAACAAGGACGGTTAAAAAGATTAATGTTAAATTTTTGACCTATAACTGCTAAACCAGCTCAAATTAGAATGGGTAAGGGTAAGGGGGCTACAAGTTATTGAGCTGGTAGGGTTAGATCTGGTAATATAATTGTTTCATTTTCTAATATAAATATGAAAATATCTGATAAATCTTTAAGAGCTGCTGCAACAAAAATTTCTGGAAGAACATCTATCTTTAATAATTATTTAGAGTTTATTGGTAGAAATAATAATTTATAAAAAAATTACCTCAATTAACGTAGTTAGAAATTTTAAATTTTTTATTATTTAAAAAAATACTAGGCATATTATTTATTAATTCCTATTATTATTAATAAATATTATTATTATTTAATAATAATATTAATTAAAAATATTATTTTATAA
>Ga0256873_1000100_pt1 | contig 14024 bp, 10 predicted proteins | sample MC6MC0416MT_FD_190198 | JGI IMG/M metagenome (GOLD analysis project Ga0256873, IMG submission 190198) | Metatranscriptome of enriched soil aggregate microbial communities from Iowa State University, Ames, United States - MC6-MC0416-MT... | ecosystem: Environmental > Terrestrial > Soil >...
CGATCATCCATTGGTCATCCGTGGTGACCGGGGGCGACGCATCGTTGCGGCGGACGCCCTGCACGGCCTGTTCGGCGACCTTGCCATCGCGGATGACCAGTACGCCGATGGCCGGCGTGGTGGTGCCCTGCAGGGCCTGTGCGAGCCGTGCGTTCAGATCATCGGCAGCGCTGGCCGTGGTGGCCGCCAGCAGCAGGGTCACGCCAAGCCAGCGGTGCAGGCGGCGCGTAGTGAGGCGAGGGGAGGGGGCGTTCCTTCGAGTCGCGATCAGATGCATGGGAGTCCTTTGCGCAGCCGCGTGGGCAGAACCTGCGCCGGCGGCACGGTCCTGCGGGATGCCGTGTCCAGACCGCGCCTGAAGCAGGCGGGGAACGGTGCGTGCGATTCACTCTTGCATGCGCTTCAGACCCGCGTATGTGTCTGCAGTCATGCCGATGCCGATAGGTCAGAAGAGAAACGCGATTCGTTCAGGAATCGACAGCGTTGCGCCGGCGTCAGTGCACTGAAACGATGGGCGAGGCGGTGCATCGGTGCGGTGAGATCCGCACCGATGCACAAAGGTCATGCGGCCGGTGGCAACAGCGCCGACAGGATCGGCTCCAGCTGCGCCTGGCGCCAGCCCGCGAGCGCGGTCGGCCATTGGCGGCTTTCCAGATAGCTTTCCAGATGCTTGCGCGAGGCGAGCACGCCATCGGGCAGGCCGAGTTCGGCACTGCGCGCGCTGACGGCATCCTGCAACCGCTTCAGGGCCTGCTTGTTGGCGTCGTTGGCCGGCAACGCCAGCGGTGCCTCGGCTTCGTCGGCGAGCGGGGTGGTCAGTGCCTGCCACACCTGTGCAGCCAGTTTGCGCGGGGCCTTGGGGAAGCCTTCCATCAGCTTGGACAGCGCCTCCACATCGGCCGGCGGGGTGCGTGCAAGCACCGCAGCCAGTTCGTTGTCGAGCACCCAGCTGCGCGGCTTGTCGCTGGCGCGGGCCTGCACGTCGCGCCAGCGCAGCAGCCGCAGCAGGCGCAGCTGCGCCGGGGCATCCATGAACTGCGCCGAGCGCATCGCCACGTGCGGCCAGCGCTCTTCATCGTATTCGACACTGGCGAGCAGGCGCTCGGCATCGTCCTGCAGCCACTGGCGGCGGCCCAGTTCTTCCAGGCGCGCATCGATGGTGTCGTGAATCTGGAACAGGTACTCCACGTCGTCGGCGGCATACTCCAGCTGCGCTTCGGAGAGTGGGCGGCGCATCCAGTCCGAGCGGGTTTCGCCCTTGGCCAGGGTGACGCCGGTCACCGCCGTGACCAGTTTCTGGTAGCCCATCCCACCGCCGATGCCCGCCAGCGATGCCCCGATCTGGGTATCGAACAGCGGGCGCGGCAGCACGCCGCAGGCCACCTTGAAGGTGACCAGGTCTTCGCTGGCGCTGTGCATGATCTTGAGGATCGAGGTATCCGTCAGCCACGGGGCGAGGGCCTCGTTCATGCCGGGGATCAGCGGGTCGATCAGCAGGATTTCATCGCCGACCGCCATCTGCACCAGCGCCAGCTGCGGCCAGTACGTGCGTTCGCGGATGAACTCGGTGTCCAAGCCGATGCGGGTGGGGCGCTGGCGGTAGCGCTCGTCCAGTTCCGCCGGGGTTTTGATCCAGTAAGCCACGTGGGATTCCATGTACTGCAAAGGGGTGCTCAGGTCGGGAGGATAGCCTAACCCCGTGCCACGGCCGGCATGCCTGCGTGCTGTGATGAACGACAGGGCGGCGGGCGGTCGCCGCCCACGACGGTGGCGATTATGATGATCCCCTGTCCGCACCTGCGGCATGCCGCCTGGAACGCGACCGCACCCGGGGCCCACGGCGTGCGGCAGGGCGCAGGCACAGCAAGACGATGACACGCCCCAAGGACCCCCATTTGCGACCGTCAGGCCCATTGCCGCTGCTGTTCACTGCTCTGTTGGGGATGCTGGCCGCGTGTTCGCCCGCACCGGTCCCGGCGCCTTCGGCAACGCCTGCGGCCCAGCCCGCCTCGGCACCGCGCAAGGCCAGCGCACCGGTGGCGCAGGTCACCATCGGCGGCGAGGACGCCGCCGAGACCGTGGAGCGCTGGCAGCCGCCTGCCGTCACCTTGGACGATGCCGATCTCGCCCAGGCGCGTCGTGACGCCGCCCGCGCCTTCGAGGAAGACCGGCTGTACCGCACCGCCGAGGATGCGATCCCGATCTGGCTCGCGCTGTTGCAGCACGATCCCAAGGACCGCGTGGCCGAGGCCGGTTTGAAACGCGCGCGGCAGCGCTTGCTGCAGGAGGCGTCCGCATTGTTGGAGCGCCCGCTCAAACAGCGCGAGGCCCTGGCCGAGGCCAGCGAGATGGCGCTGGTGCTGCTGACCCTGGCGCCCGACGATGCCAAGGTGCGCGAGCTGCAGTCACGGGTGGAGATCGCCCAGCGCGTGGTGGCCTACAACCGCGCCGGCGAAGACGATCTGCGCGCGGACCGCATCGGCGAAGATGGCGATGGCGCCATCCCCAATTTCCGCGAGGCGCTGGCGCTGGACGGCGACAATGCGCGCGCCCGCCAGGGACTGGCGGCGGCCGAGAGTGCGCTGATCCGGCGCGCGGAGACGGCCGCAATGGCCACCGATTTCGCCACGACGGGCACGTGGCTGGCCGAAGCGGCCAAGGTGCGTGATTCCTCGATCACCATCGCCGATGCCTTCGAACGTATCGAGAAGATCCGTTCCGATACCCTGGTGCGGCTGCGTAACGAGGGCCTGCGCGATCTGGCGACGCCGCAGGGACTCAAGCCGGCGCGGCAGAAGCTGGAAGATGCGTTGCGCATCGCGCTGCCGGGCGATCCGGTGGTGGCGCAACTGCGCGAGCGTATCGAACTGGTCACCCATTACGGCAGCTTCCGGCCGCGCCAGGTGTTCAGCGATGCGCTGCGCGATGGTGGCCGTGGGCCACAGATGATCGTGGTGCCGCACGGCGGGTTCCAGATGGGTGCGGCCGAGAACGAGCTGGGTTCGACCGATGCCGAGAAGCCCTCGCACTACGTGCGTTTCGAGCGTGGCTTCGCAATGTCCATCACCGAAGTAACGGTCGCCGATTTCCGCCGCTATGTGCAGGCCACCAAGGCCCGCCCACGTGCCACGCGGCGCGGTCATTCGATCGTGTACGACGAGCGCAGCGGCAATTTCGTGCGCCGCAGCGGCGTGGACTGGCAGTCCGATTACAACGGGGCCGAGGCGATCGCCAATCTGCCGGTGATGCACGTCAGCGTGCGCGATGCCGAGAATTACGCGACCTGGCTGTCCGAACAGACCGGACGCTCGTACCGCCTGCCCAGCGAGGCCGAATTCGAGTACGCGCTGCGCGCCGGCAGCAGCGGCCGGTACCCGTGGGGCGATGCGGGCACGCCGCCCGCGCGCGCCGGCAACTTTACCGGCGCCGAGGATGTCTCGCCCTCCGGCCGGCACTGGTACAACGCCTTCGTCGGCTACGGTGACGGGTACTGGGGCCCCGCGCCCGTGGCCAGCTTCGAGCCCAATCCCTTGGGCCTGCACGACATCGCCGGCAACCTGAGTGAGTGGGTGGCCGACTGCTGGCATGCCAGCTACCGGCGGGCGCCGTCCGATGGCGTGGCCTGGTTCAACCCGGGCTGCCGGCAGCGCGTGATCCGTGGCGGCAACTGGGCTAATGCGCCCGCGCAGACCCGCGCGGCGTGGCGACAGTCGCAGGACTCGGATACCACCAGCGCCCGGATCGGCTTCCGCCTGGTGCGCGGCATCTGAGGGATGTCCTTACGCTGAGGTGCGCGGATTTCACCCGGCGCCACGGCGCGCGTTCTAGGATTGGCACAGTGTCGGGCAGGGTGCCTCGGCCATCTCAGGAACCATGCGCATGCGCAACGATCCATTCGGCGGTCAGCAGCAGGGCCGCGCCCGGCGGCCGGGCCTGTTCGGCAACATCCGCTGGTGGGTACTGCTGGCCTTCGCCGGCTACGCCGCGTTCTACTGGTTTTCCAACCGCGCGGTGGATCCGTACACCGGCGAAAGCGTGTTGATCGACAGCTCGCTCGATGCGACCCAGGAGAAGGCGCTCGGCCTGCAGGCCTACCAGGAGATCCTGGCGCAGGAGCGGCCGCTGGATCCCAGTGCGCCGCAATCGCGCGAGATCCAGGCGATTGCCCAGCGCTTGATCGCCAAGGTGGACGTGGTGGAAACCGCGCTTGCCGAAGAGCATGGCCTGAAGCCCGCGCATTTCGCGCGCGACTTCGAGTGGGAGGTCAACGTGATCCCCTCCGAGCAGGCCAATGCGTTCTGCCTCCCGGGCGGCAAGATGGCGGTGTACACCGGGCTGATTCCGGTGGCGCGGACGGTGGATGCCATGGCCGTGGTGATGGGTCATGAAATCGCGCACGCCTTGCTGCGCCATGGCGCGCAGCGCATGGCCCAGCAGAAGATGACCCAGATCGGGCAGATGGCCGGTGCCGCCAGCGGCATGGACCCGCAACAGCAGCAGATGATGATGTCGGCGATGGGCTACGGCTACCTGCTGCCATACGCGCGCAGCCATGAAACCCAGGCCGATGAAGTGGGCCTGATGCTGGCGGCGGCGGCGTGCTTCGACCCGCAGGAAGCGATTCCGCTGTGGGAGCGGATGGGGCAGGCCAGTGGGGGGCAGTCGACCTCGGAGTTCGCGTCCACCCATCCCAATCCGGGCACGCGCATCCAGAACCTGCAGGCGTTGATGCCCAAGGCGATGGAATACCGGCAGAAGTTCTGCGAAAGCGCGGGGCGCTGACATTGACCGGCACGCCGGCGCGCGAGCGCCGGATCAGCGCGCCGGTTCGTTGACCGTCACCTCGATCACACCGTCCTGCACGCGTGCCTTGAGCGTATCGCCCGGACGCACCTGCAACGGCGAACGGACCAGGCTGCCATCGTCTTCGCGGGTCAAGATCGCGTAGCCACGCGCGACCGTGGCCAGCGGGCTGACCGCTTCCATCGAACGGGCGAGGGCGCGCAGGCGCAGGCCGTCGCGCTGCAGCTGGCGGCCGATGGCGCTGTCTGCACGCGGCTGCAGACGTTGCAGGCGCTCACGCAGGGCATCCAGCCGGCGCTGCGGGTGGCCGCTGCGCAGCACGGCCGCGGCGTGGCGCAGGTGGGCCAGACGGCCTTGATGCTGTGTGGTCCAGGCCGCGTGCAGGCGGCGCGCCACGTCCTGCTGGCGGCGCTGCAACAGCTGCAGGCGCGACTGCGGGCTCTGTGCATTGAGGCGGAGCAGGGCGCGGTCCGCGCGCTGCATGGCCTGCCCCAGGCTGTGCCGCTGCAGCTGCGCCAGGCGTGCATCCAGGCGACGGACGCGCAGCAGCAGGTCGCGCTGGTCGGGCACCAGCAGTTCGGCTGCGACCGAGGGCGTCGGTGCGCGAAGATCGGCGGCGAAGTCGGCCAGGCTGAAGTCGGTTTCGTGGCCCACTGCGGACACCACCGGCGTCTGGCTGGCCGCGATCGCACGGGTCAGCTGCTCGTCATTGAACGCCCACAGATCCTCCATCGAGCCGCCACCGCGGGTCAGCAGGATGACGTCGTAACGGCCGCTGGCATCGGCCGAACGCAGCAGCGAGGTCAACTGCGCGGCGGCGCTGTCGCCCTGCACCAGGCTGGGCAGCAGATCCACTTCCAGCATCGGGAAGCGCCGTTCCAGCACGCTCAGCACGTCGCGCACGGCCGCGCCGGTGGGCGAGGTGATCACCGCCAGGCGGCGCACATGGGCCGGCATCGGCCGCTTGCGCTCGGGCGCGAACAGGCCCTCGGCCTCCAGGCGCGCCTTGAGCTGCTCGAAGGCGCGGCGCAGGGCACCTTCGCCGGCTTCTTCCATGTGGTCGAGCACCATCTGGTACTCGCCGCGGGCTTCGTACAGGGTCAACCGGCCACGTGCGAGCACGCGCATGCCCTCGCGCGGCACGAATTTCAGCCACTGGCTCTTGGGCTTGAACAGGGCGGCGCGGACCTGCGAGCGCGCGTCCTTCAGCGTGAAATACATATGGCCCGACGCCGGGCGGGTGACGCTGCCCAGTTCGGCTTCCACCCAGATCAGCGGAAACGCGCCTTCCAGCAGGTCGCGGGCCAGGATGTTGAGCTGGCTCGGCGTGAGTATCTGCGCGCTGCGGTCCATGGTGGGCATCAGGCCAAACGGTACGAACGGGACGCCATGGTCGCACGTCGGCGGCGATGCTTCATCCCGCGGCGGCGCGGTTGGCGTGCTGCTGCAGGGCCCAGGCCACATGTTCGCGCACGATCGCCGAAGGGTGCTCGCGCCGTGCATGCAGCGCGGCCAGGGTCTCGGCATGGGTGGGCGCATTGCCGAGCGCCACGGCGATGTTGCGCAGCCAGCGTTCATGCCCGCTGCGGCGGATCGGGCTGCCTTCGGTGCGGCGCAGGAACTCGTCTTCCTCCCAGGCGAACAGCTGGGCAAGCGAGGCGGTGTCCAGGTCGTTGCGCGCGCGGAAATCCGGCTCGTCGGTGCGCTTGGCGAACTTGTTCCAGGGGCAGACCAGCTGGCAGTCGTCGCAGCCGTAGATGCGGTTGCCCATCGCCGTGCGCATCTCTTCGGGAATCGCACCGTCATGCTCGATGGTGAGATAGGAAATGCAGCGGCGTGCATCCAGGCGGTGCGGGGCGATGATCGCCTGGGTCGGGCAGACATCGATGCAGCGCGTGCAGGTGCCACAGTGCGCGCTCGCGGGTGTATCCACCGGCAGCGGCAGGTCGATGTAGATCTCACCGATGAAGAACCACGAACCGCCCTGTTTGTCGATCAGGCAGGTGTGCTTGCCGATCCAGCCCAGCCCGGCGTTGCGCGCGAGGGCGCGTTCCAGCACCGGGGCCGAATCGACGAACACGCGGTAACCGAACGGCCCGATTTCCGTAGCGATGCTGTCGGCGAACTTCTGCAGCCGGTTGCGCATCAGCTTGTGGTAATCGCGGCCCAAGGCGTAGCGCGCCACGTAGGCGCGGTCGCCATCATGCAGGGTGTTCCAGGCTTCGGCGTCATCCTTGTGGCCGTAATCCATCCCGACCGAGATCACCCGCACCGTGCCCGGCAGCAGTTCATCCGGCCGCGCGCGCAGGGTGCCGTGCCGCGCCATCCACGCCATCGTGCCGTACAGGCCCTTGCCCAGCCAATCGGCCAGGTGCGCCTCGTCTTCACGCAGATCGATCCCGGACACGCCGCAGCGCTGGAAGCCGTGCACGCGCGCGATCGCACGGATGCGTTCGGCGGCGCGGGCCAGGTGGATGGGGGCGGGAAGCGGTACGGCGGACATGGCCTGGGCGGAAACGGAGCCTGGGGAGGGCGCGGCAAGGCCACGCCTGGGCGACAAGTATAGAATCCCGTGATGCCCGAGCTTGCTGAACTGTTCGATATCGCCGCTGCGCGCCGCCTGGATGCGCAGGCCAGCGCCCTGCTGGGCGACGATGGTGCCTCGCTGATGGAGCAGGCCGGCCGCGCCGCCTGGCACTGCCTGCTGGAGCGCTGGCCGCAGGCGCAGCGTATCGGCGTGGTGGTGGGGGCCGGCAACAACGGCGGCGATGGCTATGTGCTGGCCCGCCTGGCCCGTGACACTGGCCGCCAGGTGTCGGTGCTGCGGCTGGACACCGATGCTCCGGCCACGCCGTTGTCGCGGCAGGCCGAGCAGGCGTTCATCGCCGCCGGCGGGGCGGTGGCGCGTTTCGATGGCGCTCTGCCGCCGGTGGACCTGCTGGTGGACGCGCTGTTCGGCATCGGCCTGAACCGCGCGCCGGCCGGCGCCGCGGTCGATCTGATCAACGCGATCAACGCCGCTGGCATGCCGGTGTTGTCGCTGGATGTACCCAGCGGCGTGGAGGCGCAGACCGGTAACGTGCCCGGCGTCGCGATCCGCGCCACGCTCACCCTGCAGTTCATCGTGCGCCACCAAGGGCTGTATACCGGCGCGGCGCTGGAGCATGTCGGCGGCCGCCGCCTGGCTGCGCTGGATCTGCCTGCGGCGGCTGCCCAAGGCGTGCAGCACAGCGCCGAGTGCTGGCAGCAACCGTGCCTGCGCCCCCAACTGCCGGGACGCCGCGCCAACACCCACAAGGGTGAATCCGGCCACGTACTGTGCGTGGGCGGCAATCTCGGCAGCGGCGGCGCGGTGATGCTGGCCAGTGAATCGGCCTTGCGCGCGGGCGCCGGGCTGGTCAGTGTGGCGACCCAGGCACCGCATGTCGCACCACTGCTGGCCCGCCTGCCCGAAGCGATGGTGCATGCCGTGCAGGACGCGCAGGAGCTGCAGGCCCTGCTGCCACGCGCGGGCGTGATCGCGATCGGGCCGGGCCTGGGCCAGGACGACTGGGCGCACAAACTGTGGCGGCAGGTGCTGGCCAGCGGCAAACCGCTGGTGATCGATGCCGACGCCCTGAATCTGCTGGCCAAGGCGCCGCAGCCGCTGCATGACGCGATCCTGACCCCGCACCCGGGTGAGGCCGCGCGCCTGCTCGGGCTCAGCACCGCACAGGTGCAGGCGGACCGCTTCACGGCTGCGAAGGCGCTGGCTGACCGCTTCCACGCGGTGGTGGTGCTCAAGGGCGCCGGCACCGTGGTCGCCGCGCCCGATTCCGTGCCGCGGGTGATCGCCGCTGGAAACCCCGGCATGGCCGTGGGTGGCATGGGCGACCTGCTCACCGGCATCATCGCGGCGTTGCGCGCACAGGGCCTGGGCGCATTCGATGCGGCCAGCACCGGCGCATTGCTGCACAGCCTGGCCGGCGATGCCGCCGCCAGTGACGGCCAGCGGGGCCTGCTTCCCACCGATCTGCTGGCGCCGCTGCGCCGGCTGGTCAATCCGGACGTTTGAACATGATCGAGTTTTTCCTCGCGCAGACCCAGGACACCGACCTGCTCGGGCAATGGCTGGCCGCGACGCGGCCGCCCCAGGCGGTGGTGCAGCTGCAGGGCGACCTGGGTGCCGGCAAATCGACGTTGGCCCGCGCACTGCTGCGCGCGCTGGGGGTGCAGGGCGCGATCCGCAGCCCGACCTACACCCTCGTGGAGCGCTACCCGCTGGCCGATGGTCACGAGGCCTGGCATCTGGATCTGTACCGGATCGGCAACGCGCAGGAGCTGGATTTCCTGGGGCTGGACGAGGGCAGTGCCTCGCTGTGGCTGGTCGAATGGCCCGAGCGCGGTGCCGGCGCGCTGCCGCCGACCGATCTGGACGTGGCGCTGGACATCCAGGGGCAGGGGCGTCGCGCACGGCTGACGGCGACCAGTCCTGCGGGTCGTGAATGGCTCGAACGGCTGCCTCAAGGGGGCGACTTGCGGGCCCTTTCTGTCGGCTGACACTAGGAAACACCGGCAGGTTACGGATTATTAAGGGAAAAGGAGTTGCATTTCATTCAGCGCGGTGATTGAATCCAGACCCATGCCAATGGGGAAATCTCTCACCGCCATCTGCACTGCCGTCGGACTCTGTCTGGCGAGCGCGCTGTCGTGGGCGGGCGAAGTCCGGCAGGTGGCCGTGGAGACCGGTGCAACCGGCACCCGTGCAGAGATATCGCTGGCCGGCAGCGGGGGCTACAAGACCCTGTCCCTGGCCGGTCCGAACCGCCTGGTGGTCGATTTCCCGGACTCCAGCGCCATCCGCAACCTCAAATTGCCTGCGCCCAAGGGTGTGGTCACCGCGGTCCGTACCGGGCAGCCGGTGCCGGGCACGTTCCGCGTGGTGTTCGACCTGGCCGAGTCGGTCGCGCCGTTCCGCCCGCAGATGATCAAGCAGGGTGAGGAATCGCGGCTGGTGATCGAGTGGCCGGGCGATGCGCCGGCCGCGGCCACTGTCGCCAGCACGCCGCCTGCCGCGGTGGCTTCGCCCACGCCAGTGGCGTCCGCACCGCCTGCAGTGTCGGCACCGCCCCCGGCGCAGACCGCCGCGCAGGCCGCCCAGGCGCGTAGCGATGCCGCGCGCGCCACCGCGTTGCTGACCGCCTCGGTGCGCCAGCAGGCCAGCGCCACGGCGGCCACCTCGGCGCCGACGCCGGGCCCGACGTCGACCACCGCCGCCACCGTCAATGTCGCTGCCGCAGGGACCGCCAACGCGGCCAGCAACAGCGCCTCGCCGGCCGCGATCCTGGCCGGTCAGTCGACCACGGCCGTCGTGGCCAGCGCGCCGGTTCCCACGCCCGCGCCAACCCCGGCGGTGCAGGACAATCCGCGTCCGGCGATGCCCAGCGACGCCTCGCGGGTGAAGATGCGTGCCGGCATGCGCCCGCTGGTGATCGCCATCGATCCGGGCCATGGCGGCCAGGATCCCGGTGCGGTCGGCCCGACCGGCAAGCGCGAAAAAGACATCACCTTGGCCGTCGCGCGTGAACTGGCCCGCCAGGTCAATGCAACGCCCGGCCTGAAGGCCTACCTGACACGCGACAGCGACGTGTTCATCCCGCTGCCGATGCGCGCCCAGAAGGCGCGCGCGGCCAAGGCCGACATGTTCATCTCGATCCACGCCGATGCCGCAGAGAACCGCGCGGCGACCGGCTCGTCGGTGTATGTGCTGTCCACCAAGGGCGCATCCTCGCAGCGCGCGCGCTGGCTCGCCGACAAGGAGAACGCCGCCGATCTGGTGGGTGGCGTGCGCCTGCAGCAGACCGAAGGCACCCTGGCCAACGTGCTGCTGGATCTGGCCCAGAGCGGTTACATGAAGGCCTCCGAAGACGCGGCCGGGCACGTGCTGGGCGGCCTGAAGCGGATCGGCAAGAACCACAAGCCCAACATCGAACGGGCCAACTTCGCGGTGCTGCGCACCTCGGACATGCCGGCGATGCTGGTCGAAACCGCCTTCATCTCCAACCCGGATGAGGAGCGGCGCCTGATCGATCCGGCCTACCAGCGCCAGATCGCCGGGGCGGTGCTGGATGGGGTGCACACCTTCTTCAGCCGCCAGCCGCCGCCGGGCACCCTGTATGCCGCGCGTGCCCAGGCCGAGATCGACGCCGCCAGTACCGTGGCGGGCGGCAGCAAGTAAACCGGCCGGGCTGCACCGCCCGGCGCACGCTATCATCACGGGATGACGTCCGTTTCCCGACTCCGCTTCGCCGCCACGCCTGCCATCTCCGCTGACGGGAGGTGCGCATGAGCATCCGCCAACTGCCCGAGATCCTGATCAACCAGATCGCCGCCGGCGAAGTGGTCGAGCGCCCTGCGTCGGTGGTCAAGGAACTGGTCGAAAACGCGCTGGACGCCGGTGCCACCCGGGTCGATATCGATCTGGAAGAGGGCGGCGTGCGCCTGATCCGGATCCGCGACGACGGGGGTGGCATCGCCCCGGAAGAACTGCCGCTGGCGGTGTCGCGCCATGCGACCAGCAAGATCGCCAGCCTGGATGATCTGGAATCGGTGGCCACACTCGGCTTCCGCGGCGAAGCGTTGCCCTCGATCGCCTCGGTCAGCCGCTTCACCCTGAGCTCGCGCCGCGCCATCGACGAACACGGCTCGGCCCTGCAGATTGAAGGTGGCCGGCTTGGCGAGGTGACCCCGCGCGCGCATGCGCCGGGCACCACGGTGGAAGTGCGCGAGCTGTTCTACAACGTGCCGGCGCGACGCAAGTTCCTGCGCGCCGAACGCACCGAGCTGGGCCATATCGAAGAGTGGCTGCGCTCGCTCGCGCTGGCGCGCCCGGATGTCGAGCTGCGCGTGTCGCACAACGGCAAACCCTCGCGCCGCTACAAACCCGGCGATCTGTACTCGGACGCGCGCCTGGGCGAAACACTGGGCGAAGATTTCGCCAACCAGGCCCTGCGCGTGGACCACAGCGGTGCCGGCCTGCGCCTGCACGGCTGGATCGCACAGCCACATTACTCGCGGGCCAGCACCGATCAGCAGTACCTGTACGTCAACGGTCGCTCGGTGCGTGACCGCAGCGTCGCCCACGCAGTGAAGATGGCCTATGGCGATGTGCTGTTCCATGGTCGCCAGCCGGCGTATGTGCTGTTCCTGGAACTCGACCCGACCCGCGTCGACGTCAACGTGCACCCGGCCAAGCATGAAGTGCGTTTCCGCGATTCGCGCCTGATCCACGATTTTGTCTACCGCACGCTCAAGGAAGCGCTGGCGGAAACGCGCGCCGGGATGACCGCCGCCGGTACGCAGGTGCACGCCACGGAGAGTGCCGCGACCGCGGCGCCGGCCTACGGTCTGCCGTCGGCAGGCCATAGCGGCTATGCACTCGCCGGCAATGCAGCCGGTGGTGGCGGTGGTGGCATGGGCGGCGATTGGCGCCCGCAGCAATCGCCGCTGGGTCTGCGCGTGGCCGATGCGCCCTCGGCCTATGCTGCGCTGTATGGCGCCCCGGGCGGCACCGCCGCCGCCAGCAGCCTGCCGTCGATGCCGACCGAGAATGGCTTGCCGGTGACCGCGGCCGACAGCGGCGTGCCGCCGTTGGGCTATGCGATCGCGCAGCTGCACGGCATTTACATCCTGGCCGAGAATGCCGAAGGCCTGATCGTGGTGGACATGCACGCCGCGCACGAACGTATCGGGTACGAGCGCCTGAAAACCGCGCACGACGGCATGGGCCTGCACGCGCAGCCGCTGCTGGTGCCGATCGCCCTGGCCGTCGGCGAACGCGATGCCGACACCGCCGAACGCGAGGCCGAGACCTTGACCTCGCTGGGCTTTGAAATCACCCGCGCCGGCCCTGGCTCGCTGCACGTGCGCAGCATTCCGGCGCTGCTGGCCAATGCCGAACCCGAAGCGCTGCTGCGCGACGTGCTCACCGACCTGCGCGAGCATGGCCAGAGCCGCCGCATCGCCAGCGCCCGCGACGAACTGCTGTCGACCATGGCCTGCCACGGCGCGGTGCGCGCCAATCGCCGCCTCACCGTGCCGGAAATGAACGGTCTGCTGCGCGACATGGAAATCACCGAACGCTCGGGTCAGTGCAATCACGGCCGACCGACCTGGGCCCGTTTTTCGCTGGCGGAGATCGACCGCTGGTTCCTGCGCGGACGTTGAGAGGAAGGTCATGGGGAAGCACTGGGGAGTGTGGGCCGCCGCGTTGCTGCTGGCAGTGAGCGTGTCGGGGTGTGGCGAGAAAACGGTAGACGCCCCTGCGAAGGTGGCGATCGATCCGGCCTTCGAGGCCGAACAGCAGCAGTGGCGCCAACAGCGCTACGAGGAACTGCATGCTGCCGATGGCTGGACCAGTCTGGTCGGCCTGCACTGGCTGGAATACAAGGCGCATTACATCGGCCACGGGCCGGGCAGCGGCATCCGCCTGGCGGTCGGCCCGGACAAGCTGGGCATGGTCGCGCGCGACGGCAACACCGTCTGGTTCACACCCGAACGCGGGGTTCCGATGCAGGTGGACGGCAAGCCGGTTACCGGCCGTATCCGCTTCTTCAGTGACCGCGATCCGAGCCCGACCGTCATCGCCTTCGATGACGGCAAGGGCCGGCTCAGCCTGATCCATCGCGGCGAGCGTTTCGCACTGCGGGTCAAGCATGCCGACGCGCCTTCGCGGACGAACTTCGCCGGCTTGACGTACTGGCCGGGCGGTCCGTCCTGGCGCATCACCGCGCGTTTCGTGCCGCACCCGGCCGGCAAGACCCTGCCGATCGTGGACATCACCGGCCTGACCTCGAACATGCCCAACGCCGGCACCCTGGAGTTCGAGCGCGACGGCCGCACCTGGCGGCTGGAAGCGATCGGCGAGCCCGGCCGGGAGCTGTTCGTGATCTTCGGCGACCGCACCAGCGGCCACGGCAGTTATCCGGCCGGCCGCTACCTGGATCTGCCCGCGCCTGACGACCAGGGCCGCGTGGTGATCGATTTCAACCATGCCTACAACCCACCGTGCGCGTTCACGCCGTTCGCCACGTGTCCGCTGACGCCCCCTGAAAACCGCCTCGATCTGCGCGTGGACGCCGGTGAGCAGGCGTACCACGCCCCCGAAGGAGAGGCTTGACCATGTCGATGTTGTCGCGTCTGTTGTCCCCGCTGCTGATCGCTGCGGGCCTGATGATCAGCAC
>Ga0256873_1000104_pt1 | contig 13951 bp, 9 predicted proteins | sample MC6MC0416MT_FD_190198 | JGI IMG/M metagenome (GOLD analysis project Ga0256873, IMG submission 190198) | Metatranscriptome of enriched soil aggregate microbial communities from Iowa State University, Ames, United States - MC6-MC0416-MT... | ecosystem: Environmental > Terrestrial > Soil >...
ATCATTTCAGCCTTCCGTGGTCTGTGTCTTCACAGACCACTCTTCCAGCTTTGGTCAGGTCTATTGCCCTTAAATGCCTTATAGGTTAAAGAAATATTTGACTATATGTTATAATAATCACCGGCGGTTAAAACTAAAATTGTTAGTATTTTGTTTAAAACAAAACAGCCTATATTTTTATTTAAGCTAAAAATATTAGTATTTTTGATTTATTCATCCCAGTATTTATAGCAATGGAAAAAGAAAGGCAGATTATTCATATGGATCAAGATGCATTTTTTGTGTCGGTCGAAATTAGAAAAAACCCAAAACTATTGGGCAAACCTGTTATTATTGGCGGGGGCGGCGATAGGGGCGTGGTAGCTTCATGCAGTTACGAAGCCCGGCAATACGGTATCCATTCGGCAATGCCCGGCCGAACGGCAAAACTGCTTTGCCCACAGGCTATTTTTTTAAGGGGAGATATGGAAGAATACTCACAGGCCTCTCACGACATTACCGAAATCATCGCCGATAAAGTACCGCTTTTCGAAAAGGCCAGTATCGACGAACATTATATCGATATGACGGGCATGGACCGCTTTTTTGGCTGTATGAAATTTGCTTCCGAACTCAGGCAAACCATTATAAGAGAAATGAGATTACCCATTTCCTTTGGTTTATCTGTTAACAAAACAGTGGCTAAAATTGCCACCAACGAGTCGAAACCAGATGGCGAACGGCAGGTTACTTTTCCGGAGTTAAGGCCTTTTCTCGATCCGCTGGCCATCCATAAAATTCCGGGTATTGGTCATGCCACCTATAAAAAACTCAGCGAAATGGGGGTGCGGCAAATCCTTACCCTTACACAAATTCCGCAACAGCTTATGTTTAAAATACTGGGCCAGCACGGGCTAAGTTTGTGGCAAAAAGCAAACGGTATCGACCTGGCTCCTGTGGTGCCTTACCGCGAAAGGAAATCGATTGGTACACAGGCTACTTTCGAAAGCGATACCATGGATATGGCTAAATTAAAAGCCATTATTACCGGTATGGTAACCGGGTTAACCTTTCAGCTGCGCAACCAGAAAAAACTTACTGCCTGTATTACGGTAACGGTGCGCTATACCAATTTCGAAACAGTTACCCAGCAGGAACGGATCCCCTATACCTCACTCGATTCTTTTCTGATCAGTAAAGCCCATAGCCTTTTCGAAAAAGTTTATGCCAAAAGGATGTTGCTGCGCCTGGTTGGCGTTAAACTTTCGCACCTGGTAAGTGGTTACGAACAGATGGGCTTATATAACATCGCCGAAGAAGAATATAGCCTCTATCAGGCCATGGATAAGGTGCGCAACAATTATGGGGCTGAGGCAGTGGTAAAAGCCTGTATTGTTACCCAGCCACCCCGTGATGAAAAAGGGAAAATAATAAAATATAATCCCCGTAAAAAGAAAGTATTGATCGAAAATACCGACGAAGAAGAACAGGAAGTAAAGAAACGTTCAAAAATCAGAAGTTTTATGAGCGAAAAAGGAATTACCGGCACCAAATTGTACGATTAGCCATGTTTTTAAATGTACACTCCTCATATAGCCTTAAATATGGTACGCTGAGTATCGAACAGCTGATTGCTGTTGCGCGTAGCCTGGGCATCCACCAGATGGTGCTTACCGATATCAACAACTCAACCGGTGCCGTAGAATTTATCCGCGAGTGCTACAAACAGGGCATTGCCAAAGAGGCCGACGAAATACATAAAGGCAATATTCCCTATCAGATTAAGCCGGGGGCAGGTATTGAATTTAGACTCGATAACAAGCTGTTGTACGTGGGCATAGCGAAAAATAAAGAAGGTATGCGCGAGTTGAATGAGTTTTTGAGTCACCACAACATCAACAATATTGCCCTGCCCGAAACCCCGCCCGAAATGGAAAATGTATACCTCATTTATCCTTTTCAGAAATCATTTAACCGGGTGCTCAAAGAAAATGAATTTGTAGGTATACAAGGCAAGCAGCTTAATTTTTTATACAAGCACCCGCTGTTAAAGCACAAAGAGAAGTTGGTGGTATGGCATCCGGTTACCGTAACCAATAAAATTACCTACCGTTTGCACGAATATTTCAGGGCCATTGAGCTGAATACACTGCTAAGTAAGGTGCCCGACGAGCAAAAATGCGACCCCGGCGAGTTTTTGATGCCCGAAGCCGATCTTACCCGGCAGTTTGAGCAGTATCCTTTCATTGTTCAAAATACCCAGCAATTACTAAACAGTTGCGATTTGAGTATTTATTTTGAAAATACGCCTGTTCCTTTATCAAAAAATAAATTCTATTATACCGGCGATTTGGCCGGTGATAAGAAGATGCTGCGCGAACTGGCCGAAGCCGGGCTTAAGTACCGCTATGGCGAAAATAATGCAGAAGCTACTGCGCGCTTGGAAAAAGAGCTGCGAATTATTGAACTTAAAAACTTCTGTGCCTATTTCCTCATCACCCACGATATCGTGGATTATGCCATGAACACCTGTGGCTTTTATCATGTGGGCCGTGGCTCGGGTGCCAACAGCATTGTGGCTTACTGCCTCCGCATTACCGATGTAGATCCCATCGACCTCGATTTGTACTTCGAACGTTTCCTGCACGAAAAACGGACTAGTCCGCCTGATTTTGATATCGATTTTTCATGGGATGAACGCGAAACCATACAGCGCTATATTTTTGAACGTTATCCCAAATGGCATGTAGCGTTTTTGGGTACCATGAGCACCTTTAAAGACCGTGCAATTATCCGCGAAATTGGTAAGGTAATGGGTTTGCCCAAAGAAGAAATCGACAGTTTTACCGATCCGACCAAAGAAAGGGAAAACCTGCAGAACAGCACTTATCAAAAGTTGCTGGCTGTGCACCAGTACATGAAAAATATGCCTAACCAGCGTTCTATCCATGCCGGGGGGATTTTGATTTCAGAAGAACCGATTACCTACTATACTGCATTGGATATGCCACCCAAAGGTTTCCCTACAGTGCAGTGGGATATGTACGAAGCCGAAGCAATCGGGTACGAGAAATTTGATATTCTGAGTCAGCGGGGCATTGGTCACATTCGCGAAGCCGTGCAGCTGATTCAAAAAAACAAGGGGAAGCCGATCGATATACACAATTTTCCGGTTTTTAAGAACGATGCCAAATTAAACGGGATCTTGAAAGAGGGGCAGCCCATAGGCTGTTTTTATATCGAATCGCCCGCGATGCGGCAGCTGCTCAAAAAACTAAAGTGCGATAATTACCTTACGCTGGTAGCAGCCAGTTCCATTATCCGTCCGGGGGTAGCCAGTTCGGGCATGATGAAATCGTATATAGAGCGCTACCACGCGCCAGATAAGGTGGTTTACCTTTGCGAAGTAATGAAGCAGCAACTGGCCGAAACTTACGGCGTAATGGTTTACCAGGAAGATGTAATTAAAGTGTGCCATTACTTTGCCGGCCTCGATCTGGCTGATGCTGATGTGCTGCGTAAGGCCATGAGCGGTAAATACAGGTCGAAACTGGCTTTTGATGAACTGGTAAACAAATTTAAGGTTTCGGCCCGGCACCAGGGCCATCCGGAAGAACTGGTTAACGAAGTGTGGCGGCAGATTTCCTCTTTTGCAGGTTACAGCTTTTCGAAGGCACACTCGGCTTCCTTTGCTGTAGAAAGCTATCAAAGTCTTTACCTTAAAACGTATTACCCTATGGAATTTATGGTTGCCGTGCTCAATAATTATGGTGGTTTTTATAGTCGCTGGGTGTACGTTAACGAACTGCAAAAAACCGGTGCACACGTGCATTTACCTTGCGTAAACCACAGCGATGAGGTAGTGAATATACAGGGCGAAGATGCTTATCTGGGCTTTATTGGAGTACAAGGACTGGAAGAGAAGAATATAAAGATCATTCCTTCCGAGCGCAGGGCCAATGGACTTTATATCGATCTGGAAGATTTTGTAAAACGAACCAATATTTCGTTAGAGCAGGCCATTATTCTAATCCGTTTGGGTAGCCTGCGCTTTACCGGTAAAGACCGTAAAACCCTGCTTTGGGATGTGCACAATTACCTCGGCTATAAACAAAAGAAAGTAAACGCTGCTGAACTTTTTAAGCTCAATTATAAAACCTATCAGCTGCCCGAGCTGATAGATTCGGAACTCGAAAATGCCTATACAGAATTAGAATTGCTTGGTTTTCCGTTGAATTATAAAATGTTCGATTTTCTGAAAACCAGCTACCGTGGCGATGTAATGGCTGCCGACTTACATAAACATTTAGGTAAAACCATCAGGATGGTGGGGAATTACGTTTGTGAGAAAACAGTGCATACCATTAAAAATACTAAAATGTGGTTCGGTACATTTTTAGATGCCAACGGTGAATTTTTCGATACTACCCATTTCCCTAATAATACCCCTATGTATCCTTTTAAAGGGAAGGGCTGTTACCTGATTTTGGGCAAGGTGGTCGAAGATTTTGGCTTTCAAAGCATCGAAGTATTAAAGTTTGCCAAACTGGATATCCAGATGAATCCGGTAGCAATTGATTAAAAATATTCATTATTAGATAACAGTGTTAAAAATATGAGCCGAATAATTTGTGTATTCGGCTCATGATTTGGTGTTTTTATGAGCCGAATAATATTTTGTATGCTTGCATGCGTTTCTAACGCGCACACAAATAGCCCAACGATTCCATCGCTTAAGCTTTTTCATCAACATAATTTCTATATTTAATCCATGATCCACTTCAAAGCAGAAATAGAACGTTTCGAAACCATGGGCGAAAAAACCGGCTGGAGCTATGTATTTATTCCGGAGGCTTTAGCCAATGAGATTAAGGCCGGTTGTAAAAAGAGCTTTAGGGTAAAGGGCAAAATAGATCAGCTCGAGGTTTCCGGACTGGCTACCATACCCATGGGAGAGGGCGATTTTATCATAGCATTAAATGGTCCAATACGTAAAAAACTCAGAAAAGAAGCCGGAGCAGCTATCGAATTGTTTTTAACAGAAGATAAAGATTTTAAAATTGAAATGCCCGAAGATCTGGAGATCTGTTTGTCGGAAGAGGAGCATCTGATCCAAAACTTCTTGAAACAGCCTAAATCACACCAAAACTATTATATCAACTGGATTAATCAGGCTAAAACAGAACCTACCCGTACCAAAAGAATTGTAATGACTGTTAAAGCGATGGATAAAGGGCAGGATTTTGGAGCAATGATAAGAGAATCACAAGGCAAGTCCTGAGTCTCTGGTTTCAGAGGAGAAAGTATTGGTTGATGGCCAATTGTTGATGGTTTATAGCCAAAATGTCTAAAGCATTAGTTAATAGAATTGGGAAATATGGTATTGGTTATCCCGACAGAGATAATAAAAGCTACGGACTATTGACTATAGACTACGGACTTCAGACTTCAGACTCCTGCTTATCGGTTATAATTCCTGAACCAGCTGTTCACCTTCATTTGGATTACTCCCAAAAAGGCTTCCCTGAAAATACGTGTACTCATTTTAGAAGTACCTTCGGTGCGATCGGTAAAGATGATAGGTACCTCAACTACTTTAAAACCGAATTTAATGGCGGTAAACTTCATTTCAATCTGAAAGGCATAACCTACAAACTTAATTTTGTTTAGTGGAATGGTTTCAAGCACTATTTTGCGGTAGCATTTAAAACCGGCAGTAGCATCCTGAATGTTAATGCGGGTAATAAAGCGAACATACATCGAAGCAAAATACGACATTAAAACCCTGCCCATTGGCCAGTTTACCACGTTTACCCCTTTAACATAACGCGAGCCAATAGCTACATCTGCACCATTTACACAGGCATCGCGCAAACGCGCAAGGTCATCAGGATTGTGCGAAAAATCGGCATCCATTTCAAAAATGTAATCGTAATTTTTTTTGCAGCGCCCAGTTAAAACCATAAATGTATGCCGTGCCCAAACCTTGTTTGCCCGAACGTTCTTCGATAAACAAATGTCCCTGGTATTCATCCTGCAACGATTTTACAATGTCAGCAGTTCCATCTGGAGAGCCATCATCAATAATTAAAACATGAAAAGGTTGTGGTAAAGAAAATACCTTACGGATAATCTTTTCGATGTTTTCCTTCTCGTTATACGTTGGTATGATGACTAAACTATCTGGCACGTTCGTTGTGTTTTTATGAATAGAAGCTTTGTATTTTATGCCCGGCACAAATTTGAGGGCTGCCCTTTGCTTTCAAAAGGCGAAAGTAAAGATTTAATATGAATTCACAACGATTTTTCCTTGAATTGTGGTGGCTTTACATCAACTGTATTTTACCATATAAGACACATAAGTACATTTCAGGTTTAAAGTTATGTGATTCTTAAATGCTTTGTATGGCTGGTATTAAGCATTTTTTACCATATAAGACACGTAAGCACATTTCAGGTGAAAACTAATATAAACTTACATACCCTATATGGCTGGTATTAAGCATTTTTTTATCATATAAGACATGTAAGTACATATTAGGAGAAAACTTATATGAACTTAAATGCCTTATATGGTTAATATTAAGTAATAGTTTATTGCCATTTAAAGTAAACTTATGCAGGGCTTAAATGCCTTATATGGTTCAGAAATGGAGCCTATCTAACTTCCTGCATTAATCTTTTAACCAGTTGAGAAAATAAAATTAACGCCAAGCCAGCTATTAACGAATACAAGGCAAGTGCTTTATACCCTTCGGTATATGCCATTAATTTATCAGTTAACGAGGCATTTTCGATACTCGACATCTCTGCACCCAGTTTCCCTGCAGCGAGTTGTCCGAAGGCACTCGATAAAAACCAAAGTCCCATCATCATCCCAAACATCTTTTTAGGCGAAAGTTTGGTAATAATCGACATACCAATCGGACCTAAGCAAAGTTCGCCCAGCGTTAACAGTAAATAAGCCAGCGTAAATACATTTAAAGAGCTAATGCCCTGTGCGTTTGCAAAGAAACGGGTGGCGTAAAACACATAAAAACTCAGTGCCAGTAGAAGAAAACCAATACCGAATTTAACAACAGTATTGGGCTCAATTTTGCGCTTGTAAAGGCCTAGCCATAAAATACCTACAATCGGACTAAAAACAATAACAAAGAAAGAGTTTACACTATTGTTTACCACATTGGGGTCGATATTAAAAAAGAGGATTTTATGGTCGAGGTTATCTTTTGCAAACAAAGAAAGTGAACCACCACTTTGCTCAGAAATGGCCATAAAAATGAAATAACAGAAGATAAACACAAATGCCGCCAGCAGTTTGTATTGAGCCTTTTTGTCTTTTATTTTAAAGGTTTCGTATAAAAAGTAAATCAAGGCAACAACCCCAATCGTATACATAAAGTAATCGGTAAAGGCCGTGTTTTTTACCATGATGTAAATCAGCGGAATGCACAGGATAGAACCTACATAAACCGAAATTTCGGCTACTTTCTGTTTTGCTTTTTTGAGGTGTAGTAAAGGTGAAATACCAATCGGGCCTAAATGCTTTTTGGTGAAAATAAATGTGCCTAAACCAAACATCATTACAAGGGCAGCCGATAAAAAGCACAGATGCCAGCTGTGATATTTACCCAAATAAATACACATGGCACCACCAAGCAAACCACCCACGTTAATACCTGCATAGAATAAACCATAGCCAGCATCCCGACGGTTATCTTTCTCGTGATAAAGTTCCCCCACCATCGATGAGATATTGGGTTTAAAGAAACCTGTACCAATAATAGAAAGTGTAATGCCAATATAAAATAAATCGTGCGGAGAGAAAGCCAGGATCAGGTTACCAATAATCATTAACGAGCCACCCCAGAAAAGTGACTTCCGGAAGCCCAAAACCCGGTCGGCGAAAATACCGCCAATAAAAGTAAATGCATACACAAAGGCCTGTATAGCACCATATTGTAGGTTCGATTTCTGATCGCTCAGCCCAAGCTGGTCGACCATAAAAAAGGCCAGTACGCCACGCATGCCGTAAAAACAAAAACGTTCCCACATTTCTACCAGCGACAGGTGCCAAAGCTGTTTAGGGTACTTGCCCTCAAAGTTCTGGATATCTTCTATTGAAATTGTTTTTTCCATGAAATTGGTCTAAAAATTAAAAGCCCGATCAGGAACCGGGCTTTAAGTTAAAATTTATTTTTTTCTGTTAATGAACACCATGCATCCATTTGCGTAATAATGGGCTTAATGCAAACATAATTAAGCCTGCTACAATAGGGATGATTGTAAATATTAAGAAGAATGTTGAAATAGAATAGTCGGCGCTAATTTTATCAATTAGTGATCCTGTAGCACCTGCAAGGTAGTTTCCGATTGCAGTACAGGTGAAAAACACACCAAACATTAAACCAACCAGGTTAGCTGGAGCAAGTTTACTCACATAAGATAAACCAACAGGAGAAATGCAAAGTTCGCCTACAGTGTGGAAGAAATAAGCAAATACAAGCCAGAATAAGCTTACCTCTGCCGAAGTAGCGCCTTGTGGAATAGCAGAGCCTCCATAAGCTAAACCAGCGAAACCAATACCTACGAAGATAAGGCCAAAACCGAATTTTACCGGACCACTAGGGTTAAATTTAGTTTCCCAGATTTTTGAAACAATAGGGGCTAATGATACGATGAAGAATGAGTTAAGTACGCTGAACCATGATGCCGGTACTTCAGTGCTCACTGAACCTAATTCACGATCTACTTTCCAGATTGCCAATACCCAGATAATGGCAAAACTTAATAAGGTAAATAAAATCGTTGCAGGGTATTTTTTAAATATCTTTCTGGCTAATGAGAACAGCACAAAAGTTACGGCTACCAATGGAAATATAGTCAGGATACTATCTACCCACTTAAAAGTGGTTGCTGCGCCACCGGTTAAATTTCTTAAGGTGTAATCTTTAGCGAAAATTGTCATTGAACCACCTGCCTGTTCAAATACCATCCAGAAGAAAATGGTAAAAATAGATAAGATGGCAATAACCCATAAACGCTGACTTCTTACTTTGCTAGGGATTTCTTCTACTGTTGGGTCGGCTTTTTCAACCTCTTTGGTTTTATCTACAGATGCGCCAATAACTCCGAATATTTTCTGTCCGAAATAGAATTGCAGCATACCAAAAAGCATAAAAACACCTGCAAGACCGAAACCATAGTGCCAGCCTACTTTTTCGCCGATATAACCACACATTAACATTCCGATAAAGGCACCAGAGTTAATACCCATATAGAAAATGGCATAAGCACTGTCTTTTTTATCGCTGATAGGAGGATAAAGTTTGCCTACAATAGATGAAATATTTGGTTTGAAAAATCCGTTACCTACAATCAGTAACAGTAAACCTGCATAAAAAAAGTTGTTGCTAAAGCCTTCAAGCGCCATAGCAGCATGGCCAAGGGTCATAATAAAAGCGCCGATGATAACAGCTTTTCTATAACCTGTAAATCTATCGGCAATTAAACCACCCAATATTGGTGTAAAATATACTAAACCTGTGTAAATAGCATAAAGCTGTAAAGCTTCAGGCCGTGGCCAGCCCCAGCCATTTTTACTTAAATCGCTAATCAGGAACAAGACCAATATGGCCCGCATTCCGTAGTAGCTAAATCTTTCCCACATTTCAGTGAAAAAGAGTACAAAAAGGCCAACCGGGTGGCTAAATAATTTTTCTTTGGATACGCCTTGACTTTCTAAATGGATATCTAGTTCTTTATCATGGTCAATACTAATGGTTTCATTAGATTTTTGCATAAAACATTTGTTGGTTTTAGTTTATGAATTCAGAATTTGTGTGTTGTTTAAGCTAGTTTAGCAGGGCGCAATATAGTCAGAGGATGCCAAACTCACAAATTTTTAAATAATGTATCAGGTAATGAAGTTGTTAAGCTTTGTTAAAAATTAAAACTTTCTGATGGGTTTAACATTTTTCTTCGGATCTGCATAAAGTTCGTCGTTCGAATTGGGGTCGTTGTTAAGCGTAAGTTCTTCCTGTAGCTTTAATTTGCCGCCAATAATTTTGAAGCCATCAAAAGTGCCGTCTGATCCGTAAAATTCAAATTTGCCTTTTACCTCCGGGTCGAAAGAAGCCAGGTGGTCGAAAACAATCATTCCGGCTTTCACATCGGTTTTAAGCATCATGGCATTCGATTTGGCATACTCAAATATCACCCTGTTCTTTCCTTTCAGCTCTTTTCCATCAAAAACCGGCGCGCCAAAGTTTACATTATCCTTATCAAATGAAAGCACTTCGATTACCTTTTTGGTTGTGGCCTGGGTGTTTCCTTTCCAGCCCAGCAATACATAATAAGGTAGCCGGTTTCCGCTGGTTACGGGCACAATTTCATAATACCTCGCCCCAAACCATTTCTGGTTATTGGTAACGATGTTCGGATCATTCATATTCTCCGTTTGGTCGATCAGCGGATAAAGCTTTAACGGACCATTTTTGGTATTCATTTGGATGGTGCCATAATAGCGATAGCTTCCATTTTCGAGTTGTACATACCAGGTTAAAGTTCTGAAAGCCTGATCGGGAGATTTAATTACCGATACATTTTTTAACGAATCGAAAGGGTATGCGAAAGAATTGGGCGTTTTTAAGGCTTCTACCAATAACTTAACAAACTTGCCATTATTTTCGAGCTTCTCATTGTCGCTTAATGCAGTTGTGGTAGCTGTTGAAATCTTAATCAGTGAATCCTGAAAAACGTTTAGTTTACTGGGGGCCTGTTGTGCTTTTGCGTTAAAGCCCAGCAGGCCAATAAACAACAGGACAGGTAACTTTATGTTCTTCATCATACTTGATCGTGAGTTTTTACAGCTATTATAGTTATAGTTTAAGTTATGATATTTTTTCTATAACCAGTGCACTGGCACCACCGCCACCATTGCAAATACCTGCAACGCCGATTTTGCCATCGTTTTGTGCCAGTACCGAAAGTAAAGTAACTACAATCCGCGCGCCTGAGGCTCCCAGCGGGTGACCAAGCGATACTGCACCACCGTTAACGTTTACCTGGTTATCATTTAGCTCGAGGAGTTGGTTATTGGCAATAGAAACTACCGAGAAAGCTTCGTTGATCTCAAAAAAATCAACTGCTTTAATTTCAATATTGGCTTTGTGTAAAGCCAGCGGAATCGCTTTTGAAGGAGCGGTAGTAAACCATTCAGGTGCCTGTTGGGCATCGGCATAGCCTAATATTTTAGCCAGGGGTTTTATGCCCAGCGCTTTTGCCTTATCGGCGCTCATTAAAACCAAAGCTGCAGCACCATCATTCAGGGTAGAGGCATTTGCGGCAGTTACCGTTCCGTCTTTTTTGAAAACAGGTTTTAGTGCCGGTATTTTATCAAATTTAACCGCTGTTGGCTCGTCGTCGGTATCGATTAAAGTAGTATCACCTTTGCGGTCTTTAACCTCTACAGCAACAATTTCACTTGCAAATTTTCCTGCAGTTTGCGCCGCCTGTGCTCTTTTGTATGAGTTAATGGCAAAATCGTCCTGTGCCTCGCGGCTAATCTTACATTCAGCGGCACAAAGTTCTGCTGCCGATCCCATATGGTAATCATTGTAAACATCCCATAGGCCATCTTTTACCAGCCCGTCGGTTACTTGTCCGTGACCCAAGCGGTAGCCATTGCGTGCTTTATCAAGGTAGTAAGGAACATTGCTCATGCTTTCCATTCCGCCGGCTACAATAATATCGTTATCGCCATTGGCAATACTTTGTGCCGCCAGCATAATGGCTTTAGTACCCGATGCACATACTTTATTAATGGTGGTTGCAGGTAAATCCGGTAAGCCGGCAAATTTGGCTGCTTGCGTTGCAGGTGCCTGACCTAAATTGGCCGATAAAACATTACCCATGTACACTTCCTGAATCTGCTCAGGGTTTAATCCAGCTTTTTCAATAGCCGCTTTAATAGCAAAGCCACCAAGTTGAGTGGCCGAAAATTGCGCTAACGAACCTCCAAAACTACCGATAGGCGTTCTAACAGCCGATACGATTACAACTTCTTTCATGTAAACTAAATTTTTTATGAATTTTTGGTTAGGCCGCTAAGTTAGTTAAACGTTAGAGGTTTGCAAAACCTATATGCCTTAAATAATAAAAGAGGTCAAGTAAACCTATGAGGTTTTGAAAACCTCATAGGTTTGTTTGGAAAATAGCTGTTAGTATGCAAAAACCTCATGGGTTTAATTGCTGAATATATGGTTTTAGAACCTACGAGGCTTGAAGGTGTCATTTTGATAGTAAAAAGAAGTCATGTTTAAACCAGCGTGGTGCAGGTAAAACTTGACTTCTTTGGCGAGTAAACCTCATAGGTTTGTTGCCAGCTAAATTATTTAACAGTTAGCAATTTTATTCCTCTTTCGCTTTGCCTTTTTTACGAGATTTTATAGCCTGTGTAAGTAAAAACTCGATTTGCCCGTTTGTACTCCGAAATTCATCTGCAGCCCAGGTTTCTACTTCCTTTAATAAAGCAGGACTAATTCTTAATACAAAAGCTTTTTTATCTTTCTCCGCCATCTTTATTGTATTGCCTGTATATTGTACCTGGTTTTTAAATTAATGAGGAACATTTCCATTTCATCTATTCTGTTCGAACTAAAGAGCAGTTTTTTGCCGTTTTTAAACTCCAGCTGCAAGCCCCTGTTTTTATCGTTTAAGATATAAGCTTTATCTCTAAACTTAAACCAAAGGCGTGTTTTAATGCCGTAGCCACCATATTCAGAAAACGCATCATATTTTCTGATATAAGCCTTTTCAATGCTCATCCAGCTAAAAAGATTGGGTTTATAATGAAAAGGGAAATACCGGAAAGAAACGCCTTCTGCATTTATTTTTAAGGTTAGCTTGTTCTGCTGGACTAAAAAAATGATTAAAAAGGGGAGAAGGATAGCAAAAAGCGGAGCAAAGTACATTTTTTTAAATTCTTGCAAGGCAGTGCCATCCTTATAAAAAATCAAGATTAGCAATGTTGGCAACAGTGTTGCTGCTGTTACCAGGTATAGCCACCAGATTTTTAAACCGTGTTTCTCCTCAAATTCCATTGTTCCTAGTTATATAGAGTGCCTGTATTTACAACGGGTTGTACATGGCGGTCGCCGCAAAGCACCACCAATAAATTGCTAACCATTGCCGCCTTGCGTTCTTCGTCCAATTCAACAATACCTTTTTGCGATAGTTTCTCTAAAGCCATTTCTACCATGCCTACAGCACCTTCAACAATGAGTTTACGCGCTGCAATTACTGCTGTAGCCTGTTGGCGTTGCAACATGGCGCTGGCAATTTCAGGTGCATAAGCCAGGTGCGAAATACGGGCTTCCAGTACCTCAATGCCAGCTCTTGACAAGCGTTCATTAAGTTCGTTTTCTAAAAGCTCGCTTACTTTTTCGGCTCCATCCTTTAAGGTAATGGTGCTTTCTTCGCCCTCAGCATGATCGTAAGGGAAAATATTGGCCAAATGCCTTACTGCAGCTTCGCTCTGGATATTTACGTATTGCATGTAATTCTCTACCGAAAAAATAGCTTTGGCCGTTTCATTTACTTTCCAAACTACAACAGCAGCAATTTCAATCGGGTTACCCAGTTTATCGTTTACCTTTAATTGCTGCCCGTTCAGGTTGTTGGCGCGCAGCGAAACCTTTCTCTTGCTGGTTAAGGGGTTTACCCAAAAAAAGCCATCGGTTTTTACTGTACCTACATATTTACCAAAAAGGGTTAATACTTTCGATTCGTTGGGGTTATTGATAATCAATCCCGGTAAAACCAGAAAGAAATTGAAAGCCAGGATGCAACCTCCCCAAATAAAGCTTTCGCTAACAAAACAAAAGACAGCTGCACCCAAAAGCGCTAAAAATAAGGCGAATGTTAAATAGCCTGATGGCGGATTAATGATTTTTTTCTTGATACATGATTG
>Ga0256873_1000127_pt1 | contig 12890 bp, 1 predicted proteins | sample MC6MC0416MT_FD_190198 | JGI IMG/M metagenome (GOLD analysis project Ga0256873, IMG submission 190198) | Metatranscriptome of enriched soil aggregate microbial communities from Iowa State University, Ames, United States - MC6-MC0416-MT... | ecosystem: Environmental > Terrestrial > Soil >...
GCCGAATGCCATTGAATTTCACTCGAAACGATCAAGCTTTGCGTGCGTGCTTGGTTTCTCTAGTCGTCGTCTTCTTCCCACGCCATCATCATGTTCGCGCGCCCCTCATGTGTGGCGTCGCCGTCGATGCTGCTGCAGTTGGAGATGGCGTACAGCAGCTTCGCGCTCAGCAGTGCCTGGGAGGAGTAGCGAGGGAGCTCCAGCGCGAAGAAGCACGTGTGCGCGACGGGCAAGTAATGGTCGTGTACGCCGGTCTGCAACGCAGCCGCATGATCGCTGATCTTGAACAGATCCTTGCCGAAGCCCAGTGCGCTCGAGGGCAGGTTGCGACGGCCCCAAACGAACTGCAAGAAGTTCTTCCGTTGTTCTTGGTTGAACTCCTCCATGACCGCCCAGAACATCTGGATGTGCTTGTCCTGCGCACTCACGTTGCCTCTGTACTCGGTCTTGTCCCTCAGCAGTTGCACGTCCATCACCGCGGACCCGGTGACGAGCGCCTCCAGTTGCGCCGAGGTGAACATGGCCAAGAACTCCGCCGGAACCACCGAGGAGATCCCCCGTGCAAGCGCGTGGAGCTGCCGGCTGTAACGGGTCAGATAGAAGCGCTCCAACAATGCCGCGTACTCGGACGAACGGGAGAAGGTCACGGGGATGTGACGGCCGTTCGGGAGCAGGTCCACCACGCGCTTGCGACGCACCAGCGTTCCGGAGGGCGCAGCGGCCGTAGCGGCGTCGAACGCAGCCGCGACGGGGTCCACTCCTCCACTGCCGCCACCCGTTGCGCAATACTCCTCCACCTCCACTTCGACGCTGAACGTCAGGTCAGGGAACAGGTACTCGAACGTGTCGGCATTGACCTGCACCCCATCGCTGCCACTGCCGCTGCCACCATTGGGGTGGCGCATGCGCTGCAGCAGGTTCCAGCTGTGGAAGTCGAATTGCTTCAGGTCCGCCAGCGACAGCGGCTCGGCCACCATCGCCTTCCACACCAGGGAGGGCATGGCGAGGGGCAGGGCACGATTGTTGTCCAAGGTGCACACCCCGAGCATCCGGCCGACGAACTCGAGCATCGCCAGGTGCAACGGACGGGTCGCGCAGGGGTTCGGCAAATAGGAACCGCGGTGGTCGCCGACGACGTGGTGGCCGTTCGGGCAGAGACGGAACAGAGGGAGGAGGAGCTGCTCGCTGCCGGAGGCACCGGATGCTCCTTCGCCAGCCGCAGCGGCAGAGGCGGCTCCTCCCGCCCCTGCAGCCCCTTCTGTGTCCTCTCCAGCTCCCCCGTCGCTCGCGCGCTCGCTCTGCAGCTCGTTGCACACCTCGACCAGCGACTCGTTGTACATGCCTCCGACGTCATGCCCTCCTTCTCCCACGAACTTCACCATCCACGCCTGGCCGCGCCTGCGGAGACCCGAGGGGTCCGACTGGAGGCCGATGGAACTGAAGAGTTGATAGAAGAGCGAATGTTGCAGCTTGGAGGCCACGGAGGCGCGTTTCTTCGCGGCGGCGTGGCGGTTCAAGATCACGAACTGCGGACGCTCCTCCGAGTACAAACGGCCCAGCATGCTGCGCCACAGGTACATCTTGCTCTGGGCGAACAGGAGACCCTTGGCCACCTGCTTGGCCAGCGAGGAGAGACTCCAGGACACCCGGTGGAACCGAAGGTCGACCACGGGGAGCAAACGCATGAAATCCGTGCTGAGCAACTTGAGGATCCCGAACCTGGCACGAAGGTGCTCAATCGATACATGGCGCAGCGGGTGCGGGCCAGATCCTGAAGGGGCGGACATCAGGTCTGCCGCACTGAGGGGCTCGATGTCGCGGTAGGTGAGCGACATCAGTCGACGCGCCTTCTTGTTGCTCAGGGCATCCACGTGCGCCACGAGCGCTTCGTCCATCGCGCGGGTCCATCGGGCTTCCATGGCCTCGGAGGTGCTGGCTACGGGCACGACCCGCCCCTCGGCCAGGCCCTTCATCGCCGCGAGCCAGTCGCCCCTCCTCGAGGCCCATGTGTCCCCGAACGCGCGCTCCGCCTCGGGGAACGTGTCGCCCCATTTCAAGGAGGCCTCCAGCTCCATGTACAGGGCGGCCACCTGGGCCACCGAGGAGACCCCGGAGACACGGCGTTCCCAGTCGAGCATCGCAGGGCCGGGGCGGGTGAGCGTGTGCCCGTTCGCCTCGACTATGGTGGAGGGCACCCAGGCCGCGTAGCGGAAGCACTCGGGCAACAGTGAGTCACGGAGGACGATCAGGACGGAGCTCGCTTGGTCCATGCGCGTGAAAGTGTTGATCGTGCCCATCCAGTCGCGACGGGACTGGTTCCACCCGCGCACTTGCTTGTGCAACTTGAGGCACAACTCTGGTTGCTTCAGCGACCAGCGCAGGATCTCGAGGTCGCTCAGCTCGGCCTGAGCGCGCTCGGCGACACGCACGTGCGGCAGACGCTTCGACTGGAGTACCGCGCGACCAAGCTCCTCCGCCCGGAGCACCGCGAGGAAGAACCAGTTCGCCGGGCGGCCGTCGAGCGTGTCCACCCCCCACACCTCCCCGCCGAGCTTGAAGGGCTGCGGGCGTACACGGGCCAGATCGACCAGGGCGCAGAGGAACGGCGAGGAACCCCACCCGCTCGCGGTGTTGCTCTCGTACAGCTGCTCCATCACCCGGAGCAGAATCTCGTAGTTGCCCTGCTGCGGGCCGCTCTGGCGCACGCGGACGCACAAAGCCGAGAGCGCGCGGGTCACCAGGACTTTACAAGGCGACCGACAGACGGTCAAGTACTTCAACAGGGCCTGCAACGTGTCGAGCGCCAGCGCGTGGCAGAGGACCCGATCGATCAACAACGGGCTATCCGTGAGCATCACGAGCAATGGCCAACCGAGCGAGAAGCTGAACGCGTAAGGCTTGACCACGGGGGCACCGGAGATGGGCGTCGGGTTGGAGGGACCGACGGACAAGGACTGCACGGCCCCACCGGCGAGCAACGGCGGCGCGGAGGGCACGGGCAATCCGAGCTGCATCGCGCTCGCCAGCGCCGGGCTCGTAGGTGCCAATGCCGCCGCCTCCGTCGGCATCCTGAACCCCAGCGGGCGAACCCGGAAGCGGAACCCGAACTCGTAGGGTTTTTGTCGGAGGGCCCCCGAGTCGAACTTGTAGTAGAACCTCTCCCCCGGAACGAGGACATGCGAGAAGCCCTCGTCGGCTGAACCGGAGAACACGCCTAACTCCTGGGTGCATGCCTTGTCCGCGTAGAAGGCCAACAGGGCGTGCGATTGGTTCAGGTTGCACCTTCTGTCGAACGTCACGAGCAACGACGCGGCGTGCTCCACGACGATCTCCGCCGGTCCTTCGTGCACGCCGCTCTGGTACGGATGTTCCGTGTCGATGTCGCGCACGAACAACGAGGAGCCCAAGAGGGTCTTCTTCACGTCCTCCAACAACAACGAGAAGAGCTGCTCTCGCGCCGGACTGCTGAACAGGGGGGAAGGGTTGTGCAACAGGGTGCTCAACACGAGCCACAGGGAGATCGAACGGGGGGCGGGGGGTAGCGCCACCGAGGCAGACTCGGACTCAGCATCGCTGTGGAGCAGCGCGTTCCAATCGACGTCCAAGCTGTTGCGCGTCACCAAGCCAGGGGTGGGCGGCATCACCGTTTCGTCCTCCGCGCTTGTCGCCCCGAAGGAAGCCTCCCCCACCGCCACCCCGCGGGTCGAACCGTCCTCGATGGGGAAGGTCAGCTCCAACGCCTCGGAGGACGCTCCGCCGATGCCGCCCACAATGTCCAACCCGACGCCTGTGCCGGCGCTGGCGGCCGTGGCCGGCGAATCCAGGGAAGCCAACTTGAGAATCTTGACCAGCGCACTGGCACTCAGGTTCTGGATCAGGCCGCTCAGACCGCGTCCGCTTGACGAGGCGGAGCTGCTGCCACCACCGCTCAACGCGGCGGGCACGGCGAGCATCGACGCGTAGGGCATGGCCAGCGCGCCCATGGCCATACCTCCTTGTGAGCGGGGCGAGGGCAATGGGCTCGAGCGACCGCTGTTAGCTCCGCTACCACTGCTAACACCTGGGGCCACGGAGGAGGGCAAGCTGAGGATGTACAGCAGCAGCAACACCAACCTTCTGCTGTGCACGATGCACAGGGAAGTCGACACGTCCACCGCGAGGTTGAACAACGAGTTGGCGGGCTGGCTCGCGGGGGCCGCCGAACCACCATCGCCCGCGTGGAATGACTCTAGCTGAGCCTGGAGCGCGGCTAGTTGCGTCTGCATCGAGTGTGTCACGCGTTTCGTGTGCGAAGCCGATGGGGAGGTGACGAACTGCATGTTGTGCAGCTGCGCATAGTCCGGCCACGCCTCGGCGACCTGCTGCGTGTCCCACTCGAGCGCGTCGAGGGGCACCCACGCCCGCCGCACGCGTTGCACCTCCTCGTCGCGCCATTCCAGCAGCACCTTGCGCTCAGGCACATCGTCCTTCGCGCGTCCATCACGGTCGCGGCCAGGCGGGGCATGGAAGGCCTTGCTCACGGCCACCACCGTTCCGAGCCGCCCCGCCAAGCCGTGCACGAGGTTCCAGTTGACGTCCTCCTTGGCCAACACGCCCTTCGGCACGAACACCCGGGGAACCATCAGTGACGGGGACATCAGGCCCATGTTCATGCTCATGCTCTGGGAGAACATCGCCGGAAGGGGACTTGGCGAGGGTGAGAGAGAAGGATCAAGCAGCGGAGACAAGGAGGGGGAAGACTCGTGCGAGAGCTTTTGCTTCTTGGACAACCCGCCGGCGTCGCTAGCGGCGTCACGCATCGCTGCATCAGACCCAGCTGTCAGTGCCGCAGCTGCAGCCGCCGCGGCCGCATTGGCTGCCTGCAGCTTGGCTGCCGCCTCTTGCTTCGCCGCGACGGCCTTGTCATGCGCCTCGCACAACGCGACGTTCCCCTCGGTCAACAGCCAGTCCGCCGCGCGCTCCCCGTGGAAGCCCGTGTGCGACAGGGCCAACGCGCACCATTCGCGCGGGAAGCCCATGCCCGACAACGCCTCGGCCAGGGCGCGACGATCCGATGACAAGGTGTCGAACAAGAAGGGCGACGCGACGGGGGCGGAAGAAGAAGCAGCAGCGGGCGCTTCTTGTGCTTGTGCCTGCGGCGCTGCCTGAGCCACACTGGTCACGGGCTGCGCCGGTGCCGGCGGTGGCGGTTCGACGAGCGGGTTTGCCTCCATGGCCTTCCTCCTGAGCGGTCGTGCATGTCCCGTCAGCTCGTTGTACATGCACATCTTGTCCAAGCGCACCAGGGCAGGCGTTTTCTCCTCCAGTCCCAACCAGACGGCCGAGTGGCCCTGCGAGTAGGCAAGGTCGAGCTTGGCCATGTCCGCTGCGTCCAAAGGAGCCCAATGATTGTCTTCCGTGAGGAAGTACCAGCGGAAACTCAGCGAAGCGGAGGTAGCGGAAGGGGCAAGGAGGGAACGGTGGCGCGCGACCCAGCCGCGACTGACACGGAGGCGCTGTCCAACGCCCGGGCGCACGTCGGTTGGCAGCAGGCTCCAGCCGCGCCAGGCGCTTTCATCGCCGGGCTTGACACCGGCCACCTGCTCGTGCGCAACGGTGAGCGGCGGACGGCCCGTGAGCTCATGATGTACGGCTTCGCTGCGGAGCGCTTGCGCAGCCATCTGCGGCGCCGTGTACAGCGCCAAGCGGCGGTAGGGGTCCATCGGTGGCGGGGGGTGCGGGAGGGACCCGCTTCCACCGGTCGACACGTCGCGACCACGACGGTCAGACGACGAAGAGGGCGAAGGAGTCGGGGAGGGCACCCGGGCGATCGGCTCCAGACGCACGCTCAAATGCTCCTGTGGCGGCTCCCGCCCGAGATCGCCAGCTTTTCGATCCTTGCGCGCCTTGGATGCGCTCCGTCCAGCATCGCCTTTCTCCGCTGCCTTGGCATTCTTGCTCGCGGCGGCCGCGGCGTCTTCCTCGGCGGCCAACGCGACGCACGGGACCCAATGTCCCTTTTCTTGGTAGAAGTCCACCCCCTCAAGACCCCATACCTCGCGATGGACCTGGCCGCGCCTCAGGGCGTCCGTCTCGGCGAACCCGGACTCGGTCAGCCAGTGGACGCTTTGAGCGGTGTCACCGTTGTGCAACAGCAGGGCGCGCTTGCAGAGCGCTTCGTCGAAACCGAGGTCGGTCAGGGGCTTCAATTGCGCCGCCGAGAGCTTCTCGCTGGCGCGACGACGCGACTCACCCGCGTCGCGATGCTCGTTCTGCTTGCGACGCGCCCAAGATGCCGCTGCAACAGGGTCGCCCAGGTGGATCTGCATTCCGCGCACGAAGAGGTCCGCGTGTACTCCGTGGCGCACCGAGGCGGGGACGGGCGTGGCGAGCGCCGGAGTGGCGCTCGCGGCGGAGGTGGCATCGTGCAGCATCGTGTGCAACAACTGTGCTTTGGCTTCGAGTTCGTCGAGCTTGCCCAGACCGGAGCTCAAGGGTATGATCTGCTGGGCGAGCGCGAGGAGGTTCGAGAGCAACGGGAGCTTCTGTCCCGCTTTCGGCGACACCACCTGCTCCGGTGGTGCGGCCTCGGCAACTTCCTTGACGATGCACTGCACGAGCACCTCAGTGTTGTTCACCTGCGCTGCCTCTGGTTGCCCGGAGAGGGTCATCGCGGCACCGTAGAGGCGAACGCTCTCGGCGACCAGCTCGGGGCGGGTGAGCACCAGGCTCAGACAGTGTGTCAAGGCGCGCATCGCGTGGAGCTTCAATTGGGACTGCACGTACTGCGCGCGGAGCACGGCGCGCACCTCGGGGGGCGAGGTGGCCACGGCGGGCGGCACGGGCGCGAACAAGTTGAACCCGTTGTTGACATCCCCATGCCCACTGAACGAATCCAGCAAGAAGCGCACGAGGGCCCTCGTGTTCGCGACACCTTCCTCCCCGTGTAGATGGAACGGCTGCGTGCAGGGGTACCGGGGCAAGGGGGTGCACGTGCTCCTCGGGAGGAGGTGCAACCGTTGCGTGGCGTCACCGTCGTGTACCACGAGCACTTGCGCACCGTCGAAGCCCACCACGGTGCCGTGGCTCGTGTCGACCCCTGAGGCGGCGTCTTCCAGCGTGGCGCTGCTGCCGCTCAACGCCGCCTCGCGTTGGGACAGCTTCTCTGCGCGCGGTGCAACACGATGGATGAGCACTCGCCCCCCGACTCGTAGGGGCTCCACGAACGCGCCGTACACGAGCACCGCCGCGAAGGCCGCGTAGAACCCCTCGCGCTCCGAGTGGTTGCCCGCGTCGAGCACCCCGTGGCGAAGGTGTTGCATCGCCCCTGCCAGGGAGGCCGACACGGAGAGCAACCAGTGCTTGCTGCGGAGCAAGTTGCGCACCAGGCCGACAAGCTCGCTGACCAACTGAGCGCACCGCTCCTGCGAGTGAGGGAACGCGATGTCGCCGCCGCCGTCCCCTTCGGACGAAACCTCAAGGAACTGGCCACAGGAGTAGTACCCGATGCTCAAGAGCAAGTACGACACGAGCTGGCTCGGAGCAGTCCTGCTCGTGTTGCTGCTAGTGGGTGGCATCGGCGACACCGACACGCCGAGCTCGCCAAGAGGCATGGCGGCGTGGCTCAGAGCCGCAGCTTCATCGTCGACGCTGACATCCATCGCTGTGGAAGCAGCGCTGTCCAGAGATGCCTCTCCGGCCGCCGAAGCCATATCTGTATCTGCGCCCAGCACTTCCTCAGCAACGACGTCCTCCTCCTGGTTCCACAGCAGCTCGACGACCGCGGGCGTCACCAGCGGCAGCAGTGCATTGGCCAGGCCAATGGCGCGCCGCTGCACGCGCATGCTGAGGCGCGGGAAGATCGAGGGGTGGAGCAGCTGCGACAACAGCTGGAAGCACCTCGACGACAACGATGAAGCGTCCGAGCCTGCTGCTCCTCCGTTGGCATGCGGCGACGGTGGCGTCGAAACAGCCTCGTCTGCGTGGTGCGTCAGTGCCAGCTTGACGTGCGTGTTCGCGCAGGCGAGCAGCAGCATCGTGATGGCGTCGAAGCAGTCCCGCTCGTCCTGCGGGTGCACGAACGACTGCGTCTCGCCCGATGGACTGCCCTGCTCCGACTCTCCAGGGGCACACAAGCGGTACTCGAGGATCTCCTCCAGCCGCGAGAAGAGGAGGTGCAGGATGCTCGCTTCGAATCCATCCGCAGGCAGTCCAGCCGCGTCCAACGGTGAACCCGTTGCAGATGCTGAGGTAGGCCCCGCTGCGGCCGCGGCAGCAGCTTCTTCCTTCGCGGCGTCCAAAGCCTTCTGTGCGTCGTCCTCGGAGGTGGCTGTGGACGGGGAACTGGATCCGAGTAGCGCGGCAAAAGCGAGCAGGCGGAACAGGCGGCGCGATTGTCGGCCGATGGCGCGGCAGCGGAGACGATCGGACTCATAAGCCTGCAATGCACCGCGCTCTGCTGCCCCGGCATCGGAGGCCTTCTCTTCCTCCTGCGCCTCCTCCTCTTCATCGTCCAGTTCATTGAACGCGCGCGCGATGTCCACCACCGTGCGCGCCACCTGGGCCCCCCGCAGGAACGCCTTGTCCTCGATGTTGCCGACGCTCCCATCCGTTGCGAAGAACGACACGAACCAGCCGTTCAAGGCCAGGGACAAGAGGGACAGACACTCGGACGCGTCGAGTGACAAGGAGGAGAAACTGGAGTGGAACGAACCGGTGTACCCGGTGTGACTCGCGCCGAACGGGGCGAAGCCAGGTGAGCGGAGGACATCACCCTGCTGCTGTGACTGATGGACGCCTTGGCCCGCACGCAAGCGTCGCACACGCTGCAGTGCCGTGTAAGGTTCCAAGTACTGCATCGTCCCGCCACTCAACATATCATCCTCTCCGCCGACGTTGACACCGCCGTCCAATCTGAGCTGCTGCATCGCACGATGGATCAATCCAAGGTTCGCGCCCAGACCGGCAAAGAACGCCTCCTGCACTTGGTGCAGCAACGGCGCCCCGCACGCATGGAGCAGGTAGTCGAACCGCAAGGGCGTGGAGAAGGGCGTGCAGGAGGAGAAGGGCACCAAGCCCGTCGCGGAGGTGGATGCACCTGGAGTGCACAAGGCCTGCACCAGTGCGGAAGGAGCGTTGGAAGCACCGGCGGCTCGTCGAGGGGGTGACCACTCCTGGACCGTCGCGCTCCACTGCAGCAGCGCCGCAGCCTTGTACTCCGCAGGCGCATGGCGCATCAGGTACCCCAAGCTCTCCAGGCCCCTGGCGCGCGTCTCCGCCCGGGTGACCGAGGCGCGGATCGACCGCTCCAACACCAGGGCGCGCGAGTAGGTGTCCAAGCGCACGTTGCGACAGAAGGCCATCACCAGGCTGATCAATGGCGGAGCAGAGGCGGCACGAAGCAGCGATGGCATCCGCGCGGCGAGCAGCTCTGTGCGCAACTCTTGCCAACGGTGCTGCGCAAGCTCCTTGCGCACCGACTCGCGCACCTTGCGTGCCGAGTTGGAGTTCGCGCCACCGCTGGCTGGGAAGGTCGGGTACACCGGATTGGGTGAACCGGACGAGCGGCGCCTCGTGTCCACTTCGTCGGGCAGGTGCAGCGACACCGCGGCGGGGAAGGTGCGCGGGGAGATCAGCATCGATGTCGTCGTGGCAACGGGAGCCACCGCCGTCGGGCTGGGCGCGGAGCCGTCACTGCCGTTGCGCATGTTGTTGCCAGCGGGCGAGCTCAACGTCGCGCTGGACGGATGGAACGGCGGCCGTCCGGCAGTCGGTGACGGCGAGGGCGACGGGGCCATGGTCGATGATGGTCGCGGGCTGGGCGACCAGGAAGACAGAGTCGTGCTGGTGCTGCGCTTGAGGCTGCCGCCGCTGCTGCGTGGGCTGCTCTCAGGAGGTAGAGGGCTGCCGGACGGGAAAGGCGAGCCTGTGATGCTCAACGGTGAGTTGGGCAACACCAGCGGTTTCACACGGAGCAGCTTGCGTACACGAGCGGCGCGCTGGCGTTCCGCCATCACCGTCGCACTGCCCGCATCCCGCGCAGTATAGGCAGGCTTGAGGCGCAACAGCAGCTCCGCGCTGTGCATCACCCGTTCAGCCAACTGTTCATACCGCACGCTCTCCCGTGCCACGCAGTCCGGGAGTACATGTCCGTTGCCACACCGGTATGACCCCATGGCGCGACTCTCCTCGACGCAGGTTTGGTCGCAGCCGGGGTGGGCGCAATGGTTGACAAGCCCACCTTGGCGCAGGGTGATGAACTCGGGAAGCAGCTCGCTGGCCACCTGCCACATGCGCAGCAGGGATGCAGGGGGCTTTGGGAGCGCGCTGGAGGGGAATGAAGCGGTGCTGCCCGATGCCGCCATTGCCGCGCGCTTTGCCACCACTTGCTTGCTGTACTCCACCGCCAGCTCCACCTTGCCCGTGTGCTTGAGCATGGCGGCGATGATGGCCCTGCACGCGCGCACGGAGGCTTCCCCGACCATCTTTCGCTGGCTCGCGTAGGCGCGCAGCTGCGGTTGCGCCATGATAGCCTCGTCGAGCGCGCGCGCGTTCGCATCCACCTCCCCTTCCTCGTCGGCGGCCGCGCCACTACCATCGCCGAAGATGAGCGCCCCGAGAAAGTTCGCGTGCGGGTACGGCTCGACCATCGGCGAAGCGGGGAAGGACGTGAAGCTGGCGGGCAGGGACAACAGGTTGGGCGAGGCGCCCACCCCGCTCATACCACCGAGGACACCACTGTTGCTGCTGCTGCTCGGCGTGGCCTTCGACGCACCCAAGGTCGGTGTCGCCTTCGTGCTGGCACCGGGTTCCTGCATCGTCGACGTCGTCATCGAGGGCGTTTGGTAGGAGGAGGACTGGCTGGGCATCTGCATGGGCGTGTTGCGCTCCGAGGAGTCCACCAGTGGCGCGGTGATGGTCAGTCCCTTGCGCAGCTGCTCCTGGCTCTCCTTGCTGCGCAGACTGCCGAGGAGCGGTGATGCATCTTGCACTTGCGTGTGCACATGGAAGGCGCTCGGCTCCAGGTTGGCACCCTGCTGCATTGCGGGCGCATCTTTCACCTCGGACAGTCCGATGGCCTTACCGTGCGTCAATTGCTCGAAGAGGGTGCGATCACCCCCAGGGGCATCATCGCGCTCATCCATCATGCCCGAGAACGAGGTGGCGTCATGGTCCTTGTTGTCCTTGTCCTTCTTGCTCGAGCCCTGGGAACTCTCCTCGATCTTGTCTTCCATCGGCGCGGAATCGAGCGACGGTTGCTGGTCAGCCGCAGTGGCGAGGATGCTCGCATCACCAGAAGGATGCAGCGTGCGCGCCACTCGCGAAGGGCTCGTCGATCGGCTCGGAGCCATGCTGCCCGCTCGTGAGCGAAAGAAGGGGAACATGCGTGCGGAGGGCTGGGACACGGCCAAGCGGCTCATCATGGTCACATCGGTGTCCCCGCTGTCCGAGGAGGCCAGGACCGGGAAGGCCATGGCATCTTCGTCGCCCTTCGCGGCGGCGCCGTCGGGGTCCAAGTAGGCGGCTTCGAGGCCGGCCTTGAGCAAGTCGCTTTGCAACCAGGCCGCGGCGGTCTTGGGCATGCTCTGCGAAGGGGTGGATCCTTGCGTCGCCGCCAAGTCAGCCGCGGACGCCGCGCCGGACTCCTTCGCGGCGGGAGTGCCGTCAGGATTGACGCGTGCGTCGGCCGCGGCGGACAGAAAGGCCAAGGAAACGAGCGAAGGCAGATCCGTCGCCGGGTGGGCGCTCGCCAGCACACGGGAGGTCGTCCCGATCAGCCACAAAACGCTGTGGCGTAGGAAAGCTGTGCGGGCCCGTTCGGACTCACACAGGCTCGATGCATCGTCCGAGCCCATCGGGGAGGTGGAATGAACGAAGAGCGCCTGGGCGTCCGGGAAGACCCTCGCGCACAAGGGGCAGGTGAGCAAGCTGGAATGGTGCAGCCTCGCATGGGCAGCGGCCGGGTACAACAATGCGGCGTTCGCGGGCAACGGCGGTAGTCCGAAGACATGCGTGTCGATCGCCCGTGCCACCGCCGGGTGCAAGGGCATGCACGACGAGGGCATCATCGAGCCGGCACCCATGTTCTGCAGCTTCGTCGCCGTGGACATCGCTTGGATGCTCACGTTCGCACTGTCGTCCGCGGCGGAACCATGTTGGCGCCACAGACGAACCAGCTCGGACTCGGATGCTCCACGTGGTGCACGGATGAACTCCAACACCGCGTCGGAGGGCAAGGTCGTGCGGAAATAATCCTTGTACTCCAGGCTCTTCGCGGCGGCAGCCTCGCGAGGGCGACGGATGAACCGCGCAAGGTCGACGGACTCGTTCGAACCGGCATCCTTCGCGTCATCAGACCCCGGCCACTGGTCGAACCCTCCGAGCGCCTGGTGCAACGAGTACAGCTGCGAGAGGAACAAGGGATCGAGCGCTTGGGGCAGCTGCTCCATCATCGCGGAGAAGCCCATGAGGATCGGGGCCAGCACGCCCAACAATGGCGACGCACGCAAGGGAGTGCGAGCAGATGCAGAGGGGCGCAGCGAGTCGGCCATCTCGTCATGCTGCTTCGCTTCCTCCAGCGCGCGGGTGGCCGCCTGGATCACGAGCGACACCCCTTGTCGCAGGAGCTGCGGTGCAAGCAACGAGTCGTAGCTGGTCAACGGGCACAGCGACCGCGCCTGCCACGAGGACAACAGGGTCTGCAGCAAGGTCACCAATTGGAACACCGTGGTCGACGCAGCTGAGGGCGAGGCACGGGCCACCAAGCTTCGACAGTGCGGCACGGCGATCGCGGAGAGCAAGTTTTCGATCAAAGCGATGTACACGCCCATTTCCGGGGGCTCCTCGCCAGTGGCATTTCCGCCCGTGCCCTTTGTTCCCACTGCTGCGCCGCCGCCGTTGGCGCCCCAACC
>Ga0256873_1000139_pt1 | contig 12399 bp, 9 predicted proteins | sample MC6MC0416MT_FD_190198 | JGI IMG/M metagenome (GOLD analysis project Ga0256873, IMG submission 190198) | Metatranscriptome of enriched soil aggregate microbial communities from Iowa State University, Ames, United States - MC6-MC0416-MT... | ecosystem: Environmental > Terrestrial > Soil >...
CCCCACAGCACCAGGTGCTGCGCCGGGCGCGAGCGCGGCCAGCGCCGGTCACCGCCATTGAGCCGCCACAGGATGGGCAACAGCAGCGCCTGGCTGAACGCGGTGAGTGCGATCAGCCACCAGGAGGCGCGGTCCTGCACCGGCAGCCACGGTTCGGGATAGCCGCTCAGCCCGCCGAGCACCGCCTGCCAGAGCACGAACACCACACAGGCACCCACATAGACCAGGAACGAGCGGTCGCGGGTGGTGGCCCAGCCCATCAGCGCCGACAGCGCCAAGGCGATCGCCACCGCGATGCAGGCCGCGCGCATCAGCAACCGGGCGGTGTCGTTCTGCTGCACCGGGCTGGGCGCGCCGAGCTGGATGGTCGGCACCCAGCGGTCCTTCAGCGGGCGGGTCCAGGACACCACGATCGGCTCGTGATCGCCGGCCTCGGGCACCACCACCAGCCCGACCCCGGCCCGGAAGCGCGAATCGCGGGTGCGGGCATCGTGCATGCTGCCGCAGATCTCGCGGTCGCCATGGCTGATCCGGACCTCGCCGGTGAGTACGCCGAACACATCCACGGCCTGGGGCTTGCCGGACCAGCCGGCGGCCGGCGCCGGGATCGACAGCACTTCCTGGTGGCGGGCCAGCACATCCGGTGTGCAGGCGCGCTGTGGCGTCACCTCATCGGTGGCGCCGCCCAGCAACAGGAAGTCCTGCCCCACGCGCGGCGCGGCCTGCAGGCTCCAGGGCAGCAGCCACAGCAGCATCAGCGCAAGCGCCATCCACCCGATCGAGTACCCGCCCCCGTTGCTCACACCTGCGCCCTGCCCGCCCGTGTTCGTCCGCGCACACCGTGTCCGCAACCGTCGGCGGCGATTATCGCATCATGGCATGCCCCGCCAGGACTCGGACGCGCGCCCCGCGCCGACCGGCCGTATCGCCAGCTGGGTCATCCGCTCCAGCGGGATGGGCCGTTCGATCGCGTACCCCTGCAGACCCTCCACGCCCATCTGCGCCAGCTGGTCGGCCACCGCCGCCGATTCCACCCACTCGGCCACCACCATCATGTGCAGCTCGCGGCCGACCTCGGTGATCGCCCGCACGGCAGCGCGGTTGACCGGATCCACGTTCATGTCGCGCACGAACACGCCGTCGATCTTGAGCATGTCCGCCGGCAACTGGCGCAGATAGCCGAACGAGGACAGCCCCGAGCCGAAATCATCCAGCGCCATGCGGCAGCCCCGCGCCTTCACCGCATCGATGAAGGCACGCGCCTGCTGCAGGTTGCTGACCGCGGCGGTTTCTGTGATTTCAAAGCAGAGCTTGCGGGCCAGCCCGCGGTTGCGTTCGAGCAGGTCGGTGACGAAGGCCAGGAAGCTGGGCTCGGCGATCGACTGTGCCGATACGTTGACGTTGCACAGGCCCAGCTGCTGCACGTGGCTCGGGCAGACCTGCAGATGCCGGAACAACAGCGAGAGCACATGGCGGTCCAGGGCCATGCCCATGCCATAGCGCTCCACCGCGCCCATGAACTCGGCCGGCCCCTGCAACGCCCCTTCCGGGCTGCGCATGCGCACCAGCACTTCGTAATGCAGGAACTCCGGATCGCCGACCCGCTCGATGCGCTGGGCATACAGCAGCAGGCGGTTCTCGGCCATCGCGCTGGAGACATTGGCCAACCGCTCTGCTTCGCGCCGACGCTCATCCAGCGCCATGCGGCTTTCGTTGTAGCAATGCACGCGGTTGCGGCCGGCCTCCTTGGCGGCATAGCACGCGCTGTCGGCCGCGCTCATCAGCCAGTTCACATCCGGTGCCTCGCCGGTCACTTCGACCACGCCGACGCTGCAGCTCACCCGGGGGGCGCCGTCGCCGTGGTGCAGGCTGACCTGGCCCAGCGTGCGGATCACTCGCTGCAGCACCTGTTTGGCTTCGTCCTGGCCGGCATTGGCCAGGAACAAGGCGAACTCGTCGCCGCCCAGGCGCCCCACCCAATCGCCGTCGCGCACCGCCCCCACCAGGTAGTCGGCGAAGCTGCGCAGCAGTTGGTCCCCGGCGGCATGGCCAAGCCCGTCGTTGACCAGCTTGAAGTAATCCAGATCGATGTAGCACAGCGAGTGGGTGCCGCCGTCCTCGCGGACCGTCACCAGTGCCTGTTCGAGCAGCCGTTCGATCTCGCGGCGATTGATCAGCCCGGTCAGCGGGTCGTGACTGGCGTGGTGTTCCACCTCCTGCGCCAAGGCATGGTTCTGCGAGACATCTTCGACCAGGGCGAACACCGCAGGCGCCCCCGCACGCGGGTGCACCACCGTCCCGCTCCAGCGCCCCCACATGAGGCTGCCGTCGGCGCGCAGGAAACGCAGCTCGCCCGGGCGCAGCTGGCGTGGCCAGTCGATCCGGCCGTGCTCGTCCAGGATCAGCTCGCCCTCCACCAGCAGATCGGCCAGGGACAAGCTGAGCAGTGCCTCCCGGCGGTGATCGAGGATATCGGCCATCGCCTGGTTGGCCTCGACGATGCCGCCTTCCTCGTCGAGTTTGAGCATGCCGACCGTGGCCTGGTAGAACGCGGCGCGGAAGCGGCTCTCCTGTTCGGTCAGGTCGTTGCGCACGCGGCGCGCCAGCAATACCGCGACCAGGGTGATCGCCAGCACCGACAACCCGCCCACGATGAAGGTCGTCATGCGCACCATCGCCGCGGTGTGCAGCAGCGCACTGGAGAAGGCGCGCGCCTGGTTCTGCATGCCCACATCCAGTGCCTGCACCCGGCGCAGCAGGGCCTGCTGCACCGCCGGTGTCAGGCTGCCGGCCGCATGCCCGGCCTGGACCCGGTCGGTGATGGCCACCAGCTGCAGCAGATCGTCATCGGTGTCGCGCCACAGGCGGACCGCATCGCGGAAATACGGTTGATCGCGCAGGTAGCGGTAGGACAGGATCAGGCGGTTGATGTCCCCGCGCGCATTGCCGCCTTCGATGAAGCCACGCCGTGCCGCGGCAGTGTCCGGCTCGGCCTGTTCGAGTGCGCGACGGGCGGCGAGATCGCCCAGCGGCACCCGCAGTGCCTGCCGGGTCACGGTCAGGTCGTCGGGGTTGCCCGAGGTGATATAGCGCGAGAGCGCGTGGGTGGCCTGCTGCTGACCACGCGACCAGTGGCTCTGGCCCATGATCCACGCGGTGGAGGCGGCCTGCAGCTCCTGGATCAACGCGGAAATCCCGACCAGGCCGATGGCCATGCCGGTCAACAGCACAAAGCGCAGGGTCAGACCCCGCATTGAATACGGTATCGCGGTGCCGCCACTCTCCCTGCGACCTCCAACCATCGCCGATCCCCCCGGGGCTGCGGATGTGGAAACTCATTCCATTGGAGCATGGTCCAACCTGCAGGCTAGGGCCAGTGTTGTTGAGACGGTGCGAAACCGGCGGGCCGGCTCGCGGGGGCCGGATACGACGACGCCAGCCCGGAGGCTGGCGTCGAGGCGATCACCCGGGGGCGATCAGAAGTTGCGCGGACCGCGCGGCTTGAAGCCGTCACGGCGTGGCGGGCGATCGTTGCCACCCGGGCCGCTGCGCGGGCCACCCGGACCACGCGGCTTGCCCTGGCCGAACTTCGGCTTGAACGCCGGACGCGGCGACGGGGTCAGGTCTTCACCCGGCTCGACCTTGCGCATCTGAAGCTGCTGGCCCGAGACCCACACCTTCTTCAGGTGGGTCAGCAGGTCCTGCGGCATTTCGGCCGGCAGGTCCAGCACCGAGAAGTCGTCATGGATGTCGATGCGGCCGATGAAACGGCTTTCCAGGCCGGCTTCGTTGGCAATCGCGCCGACGATGTTGCCCGGCTTCACGCCGTGCACGTGGCCCACTTCGATACGGAAGGTTTCCATGCCCGGCTCGGCGGCACCACGCGGGGCGATGTCACGGCGCGGGGCGCGCTCGAAGCCGCCTTCGCTGTTGCCGAAGTCGCCTTCCGGACGCGGCGGGCGCGGGCCGCGGTCGTCTTCACGGCGCGGGCCACGCTCGAAGCGCGGCTCGAAACGGGCCGGACGCTCGCCACGGTCGTTGCTGCGCTCGTTGCGCTGGTGCGGGGCACGCTCTTCACGGGCGCCACGGACCGGCGGGGTCAGCAGGAACGGCGAATCGCCCTGCAGCAGCTTGGCCAGCGCGGCGGCGATGTCGATCGCCGGCACGTTCTTCTCGCCTTCCAGGCGCTGCAGCAGGTCGCGGTAGAACTCGGTACCACCGGCATCGAGCGCATCGCTGATGCGGCTCATGAACTTGCTGATGCGGGTGTCGTTGACCGCGTCCACGCTCGGCAGCTGCATTTCTTCGATCGGCTGACGGGTGGCGCGCTCGATCGCACGCAGCATGCCCTTTTCGCGCGGGGTGGCGAACAGGATCGCGTCACCGGTGCGGCCGGCACGGCCGGTACGGCCGATGCGGTGCACGTAGCTTTCGGTGTCGTACGGGATGTCGTAGTTCAGCACGTGGCTGATGCGCTCCACGTCCAGGCCACGGGCGGCCACGTCGGTGGCCACCAGGATGTCCAGCTTGCCTTCCTTGAGCATGCCGATGGTGCGCTCGCGCTGGGCCTGCTGCATGTCGCCATTGATGGCGGCCGCAGCAAGGCCGCGTGCCTGCAGCTTCTCGGCCAGCTCTTCGGTGGCCGCCTTGGTGCGCGAGAAGATGATCATCGCGTCGAACGGTTCCACTTCCAGGATCCGGGTCAGCGCGTCCAGCTTGTGCATGCCGCTCACCCACCAGTAACGCTGGCGGATGTTGGCCGAGGTCGTCGTCTTGCTGACGATGGTGACTTCGGCCGGGTTCTTCAGGTAGGTCTGCGCGATGCGGCGGATCTGCGAGGGCATGGTGGCCGAGAACAGGGCGACCTGGCGGGTCTCCGGCAGCTTCTTCAGCACGGCTTCGACGTCGTCGATGAAGCCCATGCGCAGCATTTCATCGGCTTCGTCGAGCACCAGCGTCTTCAGCTCGGACAGGTCCAGGGTGCCGCGCTCGAGGTGATCGATCACGCGGCCCGGGGTGCCGACGATGACGTGCACGCCACGACGCAGGGCCTGCAGCTGCTGGCCGTAGGGCTGGCCGCCGTAGACCGGCAGCACGCGGAAGCCGGGGATGCCGGAGGAATAGGTCTGGAACGCCTCGGCGACCTGGATGGCCAGTTCGCGGGTCGGCGCCAGCACCAGCACCTGCGGCTTGGTCTGGTTGAAATCGAGGTTGGACAGCACCGGCAGCGCGAAGGCGGCGGTCTTGCCGGTACCGGTCTGGGCCTGGCCCAGCACGTCGCGGCCTTCCAGCATGGCCGGAATGGTGGCGGCCTGGATCGGCGAGGGGGTTTCGTAACCGACGGTGGCGACGGCCTGCATCACAGCGTCGGACAGGCCGAGATCTGCGAACAGCAGCGGCGCGGGGGATTCTTGGGACATGGGGAACTCCGAAACACTGCCCTTTTGCGTGGCAGTGAGATAAAAAAGGGGGATGGTCCGCGCTTTGGGCGCCCTTTCTTATCGCGTGCCCTGGCGCTGCTCGGTCGGAGGAGAATTCACTCACTCAGGGGGCGATGATACCGCATCGTTCCTGAACAACGCGTACAGATTCCCGTACGGATGCCGTTGTGCCACGTGCTGGCGCACAATACGCGCCCTTTTCCGGCCCGGCCCCACCGCCGCGCCCTTTCCCAGGATACCCGCGCCATGCAGACCCTCGAATTTGAACTGGACCGCGACTACGTCGAGCTCAAGCAGCTGCTCAAGCTGGCCGACCTGGTCACCAGCGGGGGCGAAGCCAAGACCGTGATCGGCGACGGCCAGGTCCTGGTCGATGGCGAGGTCGAGCTGCGCAAAGCCTGCAAGATCCGCGCGGGGCAGCAGGTCCAGTTCGCCGAGACCGTCATTCATGTGATCGCCGACAGCGACGCGCCCTGACCTGCCCGGCCCTGCTCAGCGCAGTGTATCGCGCTGGGTCAGGTGAGCGGTGATCAGCTGGCGGAACGGGGCCACCCCGTGCGCCAGCCGCAGCCCGGCCCGGCGCAGCAGCCGCGCCGGCAGGCGATCATCGGTGTACAGCGAGGCGATCGCATTGGTCGCCTCGTAGAGCGGGCGCGAGGCCAGGCGATGCCCGCGCTCGTAAGCGGCCAGGCCAGACGGTGTGGCGATATCGCGCCCCTGCGCCGCCGCCTTGCGCACGATCCCGGCCAGCCGATGCTGGCTCTGCAGCCCCAGGTTGAAGCCATGGGCCGTGACCGGATGCATGCCGACGGCGGCATCGCCGATCAACGCGCAGCGATCACCGGCGAACGCGTGGGCATAGACCCCCACCAACGGGTACGCGACCGGAGTGGCCACCCGCCGCATCGCGCCCAGGCGGTGTTCGAAGAAGGTACTGATGCTGCGGCCGAAGTCTGCTTCGTCCTGGGCCATCAAGGCCGCGATCTGACGCGGTGGCAGGGTGATCACGGCCGAGGCCTGATCGCCGTTGAGCGGCAGCAGCGCCATCGTGCGGCCATAGCCGAACCACTCCCAGGCGGTGTGCTGGTGCGGCACTTCGATCTGCATCCGGCAGACCAGCATCGACTTGCCGAAGTCACGCATCTGCGCGCCGATGCCGAGCTGGCGGCGGTTGGCGGAGAAACGGCTGTCGGCGGCAACCACCAGGCGTGCGGCCAATTGGCGGCCGTCGGCCAGGGTGACGGTGCTGTGCGTGAGGCCGGGGACGACGGCGGTCACGCTGGCCTGGTCCAGGATATCCAGCCCGGGCTGGCCCTGCACGCTTTGCCACGCGGCGCGGCGGATCAGATGATTGGGCACGAGCCAGCCCAGGTCATCCCCGGTGCGCGGGTGCGCGGCGAAGGTCAGCGCGAACGGCGAGCCGCCGTCCATCACCTTGGCATCGCGCAGCGGGGAAATCTCGGCCGGATCCAGCTGCGCCCACAGACCCAGCGATTCCAGGATCTGGCGCGATGCATGGGTCAGCGCGATCTCGCGGCCGTCGAACGCGGCCTGCGCCAACGCGGCACGCGGCTGCTGTTCGATCAGGGTGACGCTCAGGCCGGTATCGGCCAGCGCGCGTGCGAAGCACAACCCGGTCGGGCCCGCGCCCACCACCACCACATCCACTGACTGCATGATCCCATCCTGCCGTTACGTGTCCGCTGCAGCTTAACGCCGCCGCGCGGGCACCGTCCTTGATCTGGATCAGGCGCGCCAGCGCCGGTTCACAGCAGCGCCCACAGCAGCATCACGATGCCCAGCAGCGAGACCAGCCACACCAGGCTGCGCACATAAGGCACGCCGGCGGCGTACAGCGGCAGGTAGATCAGCCGCGCCCAGAAGTACAGCTGCACGGCCAGCGCGGTCAGCCCGTCCTGGCGCTGGGTCAGCACCACCGCCAGCACCGCCGCGGCGAAGAACGGGAAGGTTTCCATGAAGTTGCTCTGCGCCCGCTGCAGGCGCCCGGCCAGCGGGCTGGGCGGCGGCATCGGCTGATCGCGGGCGGAGGCATTCCAGCCGATGCCACGCTCGCGGGTGATCAGCGTGGAAGGCGCGAACACGTGCACCAGGCCGAGCACCATCGACCACACCAGCATCTGGATCTCGATACTCATCTGCGCAGTCTCCGGCGATCAGGGGGTGGCGGCACGCACGCTGTAACCGGCCAGGCGCCAGACGCGGTCTTCGTCGAACCGGAAGGAGACCAGTTCGCGCACCGGCTGGGCACTGTTGGCAAAGCGGGTGGGGAAGCTGACGTTGATGTACAGGCCTTCAGGCACGGTCGCACCGGCGGCGTACTTGACCCGGGTCACCACCGGTTGGCCGCGCGAGGCCAATGCACCCAGGCGCTGGCGGTCGGCAGTGAGCTGGCTGACGAAGGCCTGCTCGGTCACCGACTTCTTCGCCACGGCCGATGCGCCTTTCCATGCCTCGCCGGCACGGTTCGCATCGACCAGCTTGGCAACCTGCAGGGCAGCGGCGGTCATTTCCGCATCCTGCTTCTGCACCTGCGCCTGCTGCGCCGGGCTCAGTGCCGGACGTGCGGCAGGTGCAACGGCGGGCGCGGGGCGTGCCGGGGCCGGCGCTGGCGTGGCCGGCGGCGGCGGCGTCTGGGCCAGCGTGGCGAAAGGCAGCAGAGCGGACAACAGCAGCAGCGGAACACGCATCAGGACACCGTTGGCTGGAAGGAACTGCGCTCCAGTCTACGGGATGGACGTGAGTCCTCCGTCAGTTGCGCTCGGCCGCGTCCGCCGGCGCCGGGCGGGCGTCGCCGAGGGTGCGCTCGGCCGTGTCCGTCCGGTCCGGAGCGACCGTGGCCGGCAGCAGCGTGGAGACATCGATCTCCGACAGCGGGCTTTCGTCCGGGCAGGTTTCATCCGGGAAGCCGAAGCGCTGCTTGAGCGCCTGGCCGCAGCTGTTGACGGCTTCCAGCTCACTGCCCTCGCGCTTGCACTCCTGATCGAATGCGACCAGGAACGCATCCTTGCGGCGGACGAACGCATCGCCACATTTGCGCATCTGCTTGATCCGCTCCAGATCGTCCTGCACGGCGTTGGTGCCATCCAATCCGAACTGACGCAGCTCCTCGGCGGTGAGCAGGCGCAGGCTGCGGTTGGGCACGGTCATCATCAGATCGGCCACGCCCACCGCCACACCGTTGCGCTGCAGGTAATCCTTGACGTTGTCGTAGACCTCGTGGAGTTCGCGGTTGAGCTCGGCGCGCGAGGTCGCCTTGGAACTGATCCGCATCATGCGGTGGATGCCGACCTTGCCCGACACCAGGCGATTGTCACCGGCGGCCAGCACGAACACGCAGGCGCTGTGGCAGACCGAGCCTTCGCGCACCCAGATCGTCCAGTTGGATTCGCCGATGCGGTCGCCGGCCACAATGGCGGCCTCGACCTGGCCACCGCTGGAATCCAGATCGAGGATGCGCCGGGAAATCCGCTGCGCATCGGCGACCACGGCCAGCCGGGCGACCAGCTCGGAGAAACCGGGATTGATCTTGCCCACGTAGCGCACCCGCAGCAGGCCGCGCTCGGCGCAGGGCTGCAATGCGGCATCGATGCTGGCCCGGTCCAACGCCTCCAGCGGCGCGCCATCCCCGGCCTCACCGGCATAGTCGGTATCGCAGCTGATCCACGCCTTGCCGTTTTCCAGTGCGGCCTGCGGCCAGCTGAGATCACCGCGCCTGGGCGCGGGCGGCGGCGGTGGCGGCGCATCGGCCGCGTTGATCGACACCATGTGGTCGCCATCGGCGGTCTGCGCCCGCACGGCCTTGTCGGCGGCGGTGACATTGCCCGGGTTTTCCAGCTGGCTGCAACCGGCCAGCCCCAGGCACAACAACGGCAACCACCACGACTTGAGCAACATGGACAACCCGGAATCCTTGCGAGGGGGAATGCGCGGCAAAAACCAACGCGGATGCACAGTCTAGTGCGCGACCGGCGCGGCGCGGCAACCTGTCCTGAACCGCGCGACCCGCGGCCGGCATTGCTGTCCGAAAATGGCGAGCCAGCACCCCGGCCCGGGCATAGACTGGCCCCCATGGAGACCGCCCTGCCCCTCGACCATGCTGCTTTCGAAAGCGCCCGCCTTGCCCGCGATGCGCGCTTTGACGGGGTGTTCTTCACTGCCGTGCGCAGCACCGGCATTTACTGCCGCCCCGTCTGCCCGGCGCCGGCGCCCAAGCCGTCCAACGTCACCTACTACCCCACGGCTGCCGCGGCCGCAGCGGCGGGGTTCCGCCCCTGCCTGCGCTGCCGCCCCGAGCTGGCCCCCGAGGCGCAGGACACACTCAACAATGAAACCCTGCAGCGCGCGTTGGCGCTGATCCACGATGGCTATTTGCAGGACCAGCCGGTCGCCGAGCTGGCCGCGCACGTCGGCCTGAGTGCCCGCCAGCTGCAGCGCCTGTTCGTCGCCCGCCTCGGCGCCGCGCCGGCGCAGATCCACGCCACGCGGCGGCTGTTGCTGGCCAAGCAGTTGCTCACCGAGACCGCATTGCCGGTGACCGATGTCGCGATGGCGTCGGGCTACAACAGCCTGCGCCGCTTCAACACGGCCTTCCTCGATGGGTGCGGCATGCCGCCGACCGCGATCCGCCGCCAGCGCGGCACCCTCACCGATGGCGCGCTGACCCTGCGCCTGGGCTATCGGCCGCCGCTGGATTTTCCCGCGATGCTCGGCTTCCTGCGCCGCCGCGCGATTCCCGGCATCGAGCAGATCGGCACGGACAGCTACCAGCGCGTGATCGGGCCGCCCGAGCGCCCCTCACTGCTGCGCGTGACCGCCGATCCACGGCGCCCGGAGCTGCTGCTGCAGCTGGGCCAGGTCGATCCGCGTGCAATACCGGGCATTGTCCGTCGCGTGCGGCGCATCTTCGATCTTGATGCCGACCTGCGCATGGTGCACGCCACGCTCGCGCAGGACCCCCTGCTTGCCGCAGGTATCGCGCAACGCCCGGGGCTGCGTGTGCCGGGGGGCTGGGACGGTGTCGAGGTGGCCGTGCGCGCGGTCCTGGGCCAACAGGTCAGCGTCGCTGCAGCCGCCACGCTGGCACGCCGGGTGGTGGACCGCTTCGGGGCTACCCTGGAGGGCATGCCGGAGGGGCTGGACCGCCAGTTCCCCTCGCCACAGATGCTGGCAGACGCGCCACTGGAAACCATCGGGCTGCCGCGCACCCGCGCCGCCACCGTGCGTGCTGTCGCGCAGGCGGTGGTCGATGGCCGACTCGATTTCCGTGCCGGCCAGTCACTGGCCGGCTTCGTCGAACGTTGCGTGGCCCTGCCCGGGATCGGCCCGTGGACCGCGCATTACATCGCGTTGCGCGCCCTGGCATTACCCGATGCGTTCCCTGCCGGTGACCTGGTCCTGCAACAGGTGCTCGGCGGTGGCACGCGCTTGAGCGAGCGCGCCACCGAGGCACGTTCGCAACCGTGGCGACCCTGGCGTGCCTACGCCGTCCTGCACCTGTGGCATCTGGCCCCCCCTGCTTCGGGAGTTACCTCATGAGCCTGCTCTACGACACCTTCGACAGCCCCATCGGCGCCCTCACCGTGGCCGGTGACAGCCAGGGCATCCACCACATCCTGTTCGAGAACAACCGTTACGACGCCAAGGGCCGCGAGCACTGGCAGCGCGACGCCCACGCCTTGCGCGGCGCACGCGGGCAACTGCTGGAGTACCTGCGCGGCGAACGCATACGCTTCGATCTGCCGCTCGCCCCGCACGGAACGCCATTCCAGCTGCGCGTGTGGAAGGCGCTGGCCGATATTCCGTTCGGCCGGACCTGGAGCTACGTCGAACTGGCGCGGCACATCGACCATCCCACCGCCAGCCGCGCGGTCGGTGCCGCCAATGGCCGCAATCCGTTGCCGATCGTGCTGCCCTGCCACCGCGTGATCGGCGCCGGAGGCGCGTTGACCGGGTTCGGCGGCGGACTGGAAACCAAGGCGGCCCTGCTGCAGTTGGAAGCCCGGCGGGACGCACTGTTCGCGTAGCCGGTCACGGCGTTTCGAGGGGAAACGTGCCAACGGTTGTCTTTGGCGCGTCACCGCTGCGCACTATCATGGTGCGATGATTTCCGTCCGCCTGTCCCTGGCGCTCGCCGCCGCACTTTCGCTGGCCGCCTGCGCGACCCCACCTTCCACCCCGCCGCGCGCCGCCGCAGCGACCGCCGTCCTGGCCTCGCCGGCCACCGCGCCCAAACTATTGCTGGTCTCCATCGACGGCCTGCGTGCGGACATGCTCGATCGTGGCCTCAGCCCGAACCTGTCGCGGATCATCGACAGCGGCGTGCGCGCACGATGGATGACGCCGTCGTATCCGGCACTGACCTTCCCCAACCACTACACGATCGTCACCGGGCTGCGCCCGGACCACCACGGCATCATCCACAACAGCATGGAAGAAGCGGAGCTGGGCCGTTTCCGCCTGAACCTGCGCGAGGCCGTCACCGATGCGCGCTGGTGGGGCGGCGAGCCGATCTGGGTCGGCGCGGAGAAGGCCGGCGTGCGGACCGCGACCCTGTCGTGGCCGGGCAGCGAAGCCGCCATCCAGGGCGTGCGCCCCAGTCAATGGCGGGAGTACGACAGCACGGTGAGCCTGCCCGACCGTGTCGATCAGGTGTTGAGCTGGCTCGGCCAGACCGACCCGCAGGCCCCGCGCCTGGTCACGCTGTACATGGAACAGGTCGATCACGCCGGCCACGACCACGGCCCGGAGTCGCCCGAGTATGCCGCCGCCATCGGTGAGGTCGACACCGCCATCGGCCGCCTGCTGGACGGGCTGCAGGCACGCGGCCTGGCCGACAGCACCAATCTGATCGTCGTCTCCGACCACGGCATGGCCAGCGTGCCCGAAGGCCAGGTCATCGCCACCGAAGACATGGTCGACCCGTCCATCGCCAAGGACG